>Ga0070689_100001057_pt1 | contig 17281 bp, 24 predicted proteins | sample KBSS23HmetaG_FD_64669 | JGI IMG/M metagenome (GOLD analysis project Ga0070689, IMG submission 64669) | Switchgrass rhizosphere microbial communities from Kellogg Biological Station, Michigan, USA - KBS S2-3H metaG | ecosystem: Host-associated > Plants > Roots > Rhizosphere ...
TTCGTGTCCCCCTGGTTGGTTTTATCCCACGTAAAGGACATTTTTTCTTCTTCTTCAATGTAGTTGCTTAGATCATACCAACCATCAACGGGTTCAATCCCCATGAAGGGGGTGGTGTTGTCCACGTCCCCGGCAATATACATGGCTGCCCCCGTGCCAGGGTCGGCAGTGACAAGGACGTTAATCAGTGGATCGTCCGGGGTGGGGAAGTTAGCCTGGTTTTGTCTTCGCCTAAAGAAGATTTGAAAACGTCCGTTGAGGATCATGATTTTAAGTCAATTTTCTTTTGTTCAATGCCTTGCATTAACATGGCAGTGACCCCATGTTTATCAAAGGTGAAATCAAATTTAAATGCCTTCAATAGTCGGTTGTTTTCCCGTTGCAGTTCCACATTTTCCTTCAGGACCCGAATTTGTTCGGCCAACATGCCCTTCATTTCCGTGTTGGTGGCCGTGGCATGTTCCAACCGCTTAATGTTCACCACCGGCACGTCCGGACGGGCATACTTCAGGACCGTTTCCGTGGTTGTCTGCATCCCATTCCTGGTGTTGTTCACTTCCCTGGTCAGTTGCCGGGACACTTCCACTAAACGTTCCAACTTAGTTTGCCCTGTTTCGGTCCTGGTGTTTTCCTTCACAAACTGGTTGACCAGGACCGGATCAATCCGTTTTTCCAAGATGGCATGAATGGTTTCCTGATATTCCCGGTTGGCCTTCAGGAAGCTTTCCTGGTGGAAGTAGTTGGCCACCCGGTCCCGTTCCACCTGGTTCACCCGGTCACTATACCGTAATATGATATTATCAACTATACGAACATTTGAACTATCTGAACGGTCCAGGATCCGGTTCACTTCATTTGAACGATTATTGGAAGTAAACACTTCTTTCACCTTGTCTGTGTTTTTTACATCTGCATGCTCTAAAGTTTTATTTTCAATGTTGTTTCTCAATTCTTTGGAAATCAGTGGAATTAATTGCTGTGCTGTTTCGGTGTTATAAAGTTTTTCAGTCAGTAACTTTTCCACGTTTTCCACATGATGTTCATCCATGACCCTGCTTAATTCCCGGACCACTTCCCTGGTCTTGGAATCCATAACCCGTTCATTCATACCACGGGCAAATTCTTTGATCGATTCTTTAACGGTGTCCTTTGTGTCCTTTCCGTCCTTGTTGATCACTTCCTTTCCTGCCTGGATCCGTTCCGTTAGCTTTTCCAGGATGTAAGGGATCACCACCTTGCTGTCTTGCACGTTCAACCGGTCCGTTAACTGTTCCCGGATCATCTGCATGCTGTCCTTTGTGTCCTTTGTGTCCACCAGGGTGGCCAGGTTTTCCACCAGTTTGTCACTTTCCCTTTCATGGAACGTCCGTCTGAATCTTCGGGTCATGAACCGTTCTGTGATCCGGTCACTGAAACTTTCCAACACATGGTTCACTTCCTTCAAGTTGGTGGTGACGTTGGATGATTCCTTGGTGTTCACCCGGTCCGTAATCAGTTTCATGATTTGAGGAACCAAGACAGGCCGGGTTTCCAGTTTAGACTGAAGGAAACGTTCCACGTGAAATAAGATTTCCTTCTTGTCCTGGTTGTTCTGGATCCGTGAAGAAACCATTTCAGTGATTTCCCGGATTAAGTTTCTTTCCTGAAGTTTGGCTTCCCTGCTTTGGCTGTGAATTTTTTCCGTGAAATGTTCCCTGTCTTTAAAATGTCGTTCCTGAACCCCTTTTAAGACCGTTTCCCGGACCCGTTCGGTTTGCTTCCCCTCTTTCCAAATTTCCTTTTGGCTGAAATTTTGCCCCGTTAGCGTCTGCCTGACAAAAGAATTCAGGATTTCCGGGGAAACCTTACGGTTGTGGATGGCAGACAACGTGGCAAAGTAATCTTTGTTTTCTTTGGCTGTCACCACTCTTTCCCCGGCTGTAAGTCTTGCCGGAACCGTGTCAATCCCTGGTTTATTCCCCCCAAGTGTGACTTCTTCCGTTCCCTTATAAAAGTTGGCCACCGGTGGTTGAAGACTTTGAACAAACTGGAAGGCTGCCGTAATGGCCCCAATGACCGCAATCCCGGCAGCAATGGCCGCAAAGGGGGCGGCAGGGCCGGACGTGCTGGCCGCTTGTGCAATAGCAGAAACCGTGGCCACCAGGGCATTCGATAACACCAAAGCAGAATTGATGGCCTGTTGCTTCCTGGCTGAAGCTTCCCTTTTAAGTTCCAATTGATCCAAACGGTCCTGTTCTTCATTTAAGAATTCAGCGTTCCCCCGTTCTGCAATCCGGGTGGCTTCTTCCACCCGCTTTTTTTGCAGGTTTATAGATTGATCCAGGGACTTTTGTTCTTGGGCATTGAGTTGCTGCCAAAATCCAATAACCGACCCCAACACCTGTTGAACCGATTGGGCATATTTCACCAAATTTTCTGTCCGTTTCTTCAGTGGATCTTCTTTTTGTTGTTCGGTGTTGCTGTCAATGGCTGCAATTTGGTCTTTGATTTCCCTGGCTTGTGCCCGTAATTGTGCAAGCTGTTCCGGGTCGGTGGTCGCATTGATCCGGACGTTGATTTGTTGAAGATCCGCTTCCAGTTCTGCTTTACGAATTTGATCCCTTTCCGCTTTTTGTTGTTTCAAAAGGGCCGTGACGTTTTCCTGAAACTTCTTGTAACTGATTGTCCCGGCTGCCAGGGCATCTTTTTCTTTCACTATCCGGGCCGCAATGTTCACGTCCACTTCCGTCAACTGTTCTTCAAAGAATTCATTGGAATCTTTGACCGTTTTCTGGAAAGTTTTAAAAGCATTGTCGGATAAATCCTGACCCCTTTTTGTTTCGGCCTGGTCTGCCAGGTCACCGAAAATTAACCGGATCCCAAACTTTTTGCGCTGTGCAATGGCCGGATCCAATCCCTGTTTCACGTCTTCGTCCACCTGTTTGATCAAATTGGCTTCCGCTTTCCTTAGATTGGAAAGGGTGTTTAAATACCCCTGCTCAATTTGCTGTTTCTCCCTTTCATTATCATCCCGGATGTTGGCAATTCGTTTGTTGGCTTCATCAATTCGGGCCCCTTCAATGGCATCATTCAGTTTGTCATTTAGATCCTGGACTTTCCGTCTGAATTCTTCCAGGGCTTGATTTTGTTGGTCTTCAGTCAAACCCGTCAATAAACCTTTAAGGAAGTCTGCCTGTTTTTTGGTCAACTGTTCGTGGGATTTCTTGTCCAGAAATTTGTCAATGTCCAGTAGTTGTTTTTCCAATGCAGATTGGAAACTGCCTATAATATTTGCTTCTGAAGGGAATTTTTGTGCATTGAATTGTTTAACGGCATCTTGGACCCTGGCCAGTTCCCTAAGAAAGACATTGACCGGACCGTTGGTGTCATTGGATGGTGTTATACCCCCGGCAGTGATCAAATCCTGAAGGGCCGCTGTGACATCATCCAGGTTTTTCTTTGCTTTGGTGGCTTCCTTGGACACGTCCAACAGTTTGCCCAACTGTTCCCGTGACACCCCCAAGGACTTTGCAAAGTCGTTTAACCGTTTGGCATCTTCCGGGGTGAAGATGGAACCCACCCTGGCTTTCTGACCGGTTTCAATGGCCTGGTCCCGGATTTGACCGAACAACTTCAAATTAGATTTCAATAGTTCTTCAGAAATCCCCAAACCTTGGGCAGCAAGACGAAGTTTTAAATCCAGTTCAATAAAGGGTTGGGCCGCTTCGGCAACTTTAGCAACCCCGGCATTGGCTAAAGCAACTTGAATAAGTTTTTCCTTTTGTTGATCCAATAATTTATTGATTTCACCAAGGTTACTAATTTGGGTGGTGTCAATTTGATTTTTTTCATCTGCCGTTTTATTGAATTCCTTGGCCACACGTAAACGTTCCGATTCTGGAACGGTCAGGTCATTTAAGATTTTCCGGTATGCTTCCAGTTTAACCACCTGCCCGGCAACACTTTTGGCAGCATTTTCAACCACTTCGTTTTGCAATTCCTGTTTTCTCTTTAATGCGTCAACGTGGGTGTTGGCCTCAATCAATTTGGCAATCCATGAAGTAATAGCCGGTAAAACACTTGCAATAATTCCCCCGGCAAAACCACTGACCAACCCAAATGCCGCTTCCGTGACAAAGGTCCTTAATCTTCCCACTGCTTCCCCGGCCAACCGGGTGACGGATGTGAATTTTCCAATTTCTTCCCGTGCTGACCGGTTGTTTCTGACCGTTTCATTGATTTCCTTGTTGTAAAGGGCTGCCCCTTTTTGAAGAACGACCTGTTGAACGTTGGCTTCCTTCAAGGCCGTGGACAGTTCTTTTTCCCTGGCAGTCAGGACGGCAATTTGATCCGACAATTCTTTGACTTTCTTCGGATCCCCGGCTTTAGTAGCAAGATCCAGGGCCTTTTGTGTTTCGGCCAGTTCCTTTTGATTATCATCCAGGGCCTTATTTAACCGGGCTTGTTCTTCCCGGATCTCTTTTAACCCTTGCTTTAATTCAGCAAGCTTTACCACCACTTCATTCACACCATCCACTATTGGCTTGCCGTCAAATTCGGCCCCGAATAAAACATTTTCTGCCATAAAATCTTAGTTTGAAAAAGTGACCAGGTAGGCAATAATTGTAAGACAAAAGAATAAAAAAAAGCTGACAACTTAGAAAAGGTCAGCTTGCAAGGACGGTTTTAGGATATTAAGACCTGACCAAATTAATATTTTGGCTTTGGCTTTGGTTTTGGTTTTTTTACAGATGTGTGCATAACTGGTGATTTAAATTTTATGTTTGGCTTCTTCGTAAGCTTTCTTTTTCTGTTCTTCTTCCTCTATGAACAAGGACATTTCATTGTAAAATTCACCCACCGGATAACTTAACATTAGATCCCGGTTGTGAATGTCACCGCCCGTAATGACACGAATGAATTTTTGCGTCTGCCGTTCCTGTTTGTTGTTAATGTGCATTTGTTGTTGGATCGTTCCCTTCATTGGTCCTGCTTGCTCAAAACAGTTTGGGAAATACTTTTTAAGTCCTTGATATAATCCCGTGTGATAACGTTGTACCAAGTCAAAAAAAAAGGGATAGCGTCCACCATGCCCGCCCAAAGCTTCAGTTTGCGCCCACTTTCTTCTTCGTCAAAGTAATCAATCCTTTCATCCCCTGCCAGGACGTAAACCGTGCAAAGGGCCAGGTGTTGACGAACGGGGTCGGCAGTGTAATTGGCAAGACGTTCTTTTTCCAGGATCAACTGAAACAACTTTTCATATTTTTCTGGATCGTTGGATTTGATCAATGCTTTTTCTTGGTTGCACCAATCCAAAATATCTTTTAAGGAAAGTCCCATTGTAAACATGTCGGAAATGTGCCGGGCCATCGATAAACGCATAATCGGAATCTTAAACAAATCATCAAAACCAAACCACACGGTTCCGTCCTGGTCCTTGTAGATCTCTGAAGTTTTAATTTCAATCCCTGCTTCGTTGCGATAAAGACGTTTGATCTTCCCGTTGGCGGTTGTTTCCTTGGTCAATTGATACATGAAGAAAATTGTTGTTGGATCGAATATAAATAAAAAAACAGGAATCATTTTTTAGGTTGATCCCTGCTTTCTGTGACTTACTTTCCCGGTGGTAAAAATATATTTGTGTTTCCTGGATTTATACTTGTGTTATGCACAACCGGTGAATAACTTTTTAAAAATATCGAATGTAGGCAATCGCTGAATTGATTTTTCTGTTCCTTTCAAAGACCCCATTGCCTTCCCGGTCTTCCCCCTTATAACTTGGGTCGGCTGAAGTGTTGCCTTCCACCGTAAAAACCAGGCCGTCCCGTCTTTCACTGACCAAAAACGTGTGGCCATGACCACCACCGAAATCCATAATTCCCTGGTCCCCTGGTTGGGGATCCATGCCTATTTTATACCCCCTGGCCCTTGCCCTGGCAAGACAATCCAGGACACCCCCGGTCTTGGGAACAGGATTGACAATGTTTAATTGTTTGGCGGATTCATTAAAGGACCAATAGGCAAAAGCCATACACCAGGCATAACCTTCTTTCAGTCCCACCGTTTCCAGAAACTTCAATACTTCGGCCCCGTCATTGTGACCCGTTTTTTCCCGGACAAAAAGTTGCGTCCTGGCCACTTCCAAGGCCCGTGACCGAAGTGTAAAACCGGACGGGGGTTCCATCACCTTGGTTTCAAATAACCGTGTCCAGGTCAAAAGACCGACCTGCCCGTCTTGAATTAACTGGTTAGCCTTTTGAAAAGCTTTAACCGTCAGTTCCGTGGTTTCGCCAAACGTGGGACTTTTCGGATCCAGGGGGCCAAACCCTTTTTCATTGAGGGCAAATTTGATGGCCATGACGGAAGAAGAATCCAGGGACGAACGTTGAATGATAGTTCCAGGGTAGGGGATCAATCGTTAAAGTTTAGAATCAGTAAAGAAAAGTTTATCAAAACATCATCTGCCGGGGTCACATGATCATCACTGAAGGTTTCAATTTTTAGATTATCATCGTCCACCCTACTGACTTTGACCATATTGGTGTCACCCGCTCCGGCATCCGTGAAGGAAATATTGGGAATGATACAACTGGAACCCGAAAAAGCATGTTTCTTATATCCGTTATAAACCCCCACGTCTGAACGGGTCAAAGCTAAATTCAATTGGGATTCACCCAAACCGGATTCCGTTGGCACACCTGTTCCGGCCTGGTTGATAATAGCAAACTTTAAGGAAGTGAATGGACCCAACACATTGCGGGCATTTATGAAACGGTCCGTTGTTGGAATTTGGAAACATTTCCACTGCTTTAAAACAAAGGGTTCATCATTGCCTGGCACAATCTGGATGGTTCCACTGTTAAAATTGGTCAGGTTAAAATTCAGGTCAGAACCGTCCAATTGGAATTCACCGGATTCAATGAATTCACTGGTGGCTGTGCCACTGGCACCACCGAAACCCCCATTGGTTCCCCCATACTTCGTTTGCCAGTTTCCATCCCCGGTTGATTTGATGTAAAGTTTCAGTTTTGTGAAATCCACCACAACATCTGTGGAATAATAGGCACTTTTATGGGTGACTTCTGTGATTTTAACGGTGGCACCACTGCCCCCACCTGTTAAGGCTGTTGTACTCCGTTCAGTTACTGAAACAGAATAACCGGAACCAGGACTTGTTATTGTTCCACCCGTAATTGCCCCACCACCATCAACCGTGTCCACGGTGAAAGTTGCGCCCGTTCCATCTACATCAACGGATATAAGGTCCCCTGGTGCATAAGTAGTCCCCCCGTTCACGACTTCAAAAGTCACAAGCTTGCCCGCCACCCCTGTCCCGTCATAAACCAATTGATTGAATTCATTCAGGGACCATCCTTCCCCTAAAGTCCAATTACCACCGGCAAAATCACCATAACCTGGATGGTGTAAATATTTGGCCACCTGGTCAAATGTCACTGCGCTGTCTAGTTTGCTGGGTTGCACAAGGCCCTTTAATTCAATTCCGTCTGCATCATTGCCCCCCTGTTCCAAAACTTTTTGTATGGATGGATATTCCAGGGCATCCACATCCACCACTCTTTTCAATGAAACGGCTGAAACCGTGCCCACAAAGTTTGCATCCGGGTTGAAATAGATTTTTCCATAACTGGCCGGATCCCCAAAGGGCAAATAGTTAAGATATACATCCACGTCACCGGAAGCAATTGCAACGTTGCCACTATCCCCAATCTGATAAACAAAATTACCCCCGCTTTCTTTAGCCAGGGTGAATTTTAAATGATATTTCCCACCGGCCACCATTTGACCAGTGTCCGGATATTTCAATTTGATGTTGGTAAAAGCAGGGAAATAAATTTTCAGTCCTGTTCCATCCCCACCCGTGGGTTCAATAAGGTCATTATCTAAATAATCGTAACCCTCCCCCACGGTTTCCACACTTAAACCCGTCACGGCACCACCACCGTCAACAGTGGTGACCCGCAACTGACCCCCACCTGGACTGCCACCAGGGATGTCCAGAATATCGTCCACTGAATAACCACTCCCACCGTCTGAAATTGTTAAACTGACAAGACCCCCAACCACACCCCCTTCAAATCTTGCACTTACACCCCCGCCCGTGACGGTCCAACCGTCACCGGTTTCCCAATCAACACCAAAAGCATTTGGAACCGGAACTTCGTTGGATCCTTCATCCACACTAACAATTCGTTCGTCCCCGTCTTGTTCCACGTCAATCAAATAACCGGCTGTCACGTCACTGATTCCCCCACCACCACCGGTTCCATCCATTTCCACCAGGTCTTTGATTGCATCTCCAAGGTCTTCTTCCGTGGTGATCCCGGACACACCATTGATGTTAATTTGTGCAATCGGAATTCCAGTTTTGGAAATCTTGGGTGTGGTAAAGCTAACTTTCATGGTTGCTTTATCCAATGTGAACCCATTCATGAAGGTGTCAATTGATTGCCAAACAACAATGCCCGTGCTTAATGTGATCCGGACCGTGTTGCCGTCTTTGGTTAGTGTTACCATGTTTAAAGTTTAAAAAGTTTTAAGAATCATATTTTACCAGGTCTGCAATGGCATTCCCGACTTCTTGAACGGTTGTCATTCCGGAATTGCCCGCAATAGTCCAGGCACTTAAAGGAATGTTTTGTTCATCCAGACGGTCCGTGTCCATGCTTATGTAATAGGGTTTTGTTCTTACTGTCACCCCGTCAATGGATCCATTGAAATCATTGGTTGGAATGATTGAAATTGCACCAGGATTAACAGTTGCAATTTGATAAGATAAGACGGCCCCGGCCCCTGCATTCACCACAAAAGACTGACCCCCAAAATTCACCGAAACGGATCCCGTGGTTCCCGTCACCGTCAACCGGATCACATAACGTTCCCCCACGGTCACATTTAAAACCTGGCTTAATGCTGCCGTTCCGGATCCGTGGCTGACTTTATCCGTTCCATAAGTCCACCCGGCACCCAATGTCCAACTGGTGGCCCCTCCCGTGAAGTTGGGGTTTAAAAGAAGTTGGGCCCCTTCCGGGCCCCTGGCATTGAGACTAAATGCATTTAAAAACACCTTTACCGACATGTAAAACACTTTGTTAGTGTTGGTGGTTATGGCCACCGTGTTGCCGTATTTAGTCAGAATTATTGACATGTTTATTGGGTTTTTTTGCCACGGGTGTCAAACGGCCCTGGTTGGTATTTCTGTCCGTGGGACAATAGGGACAATACTTGATCTTTAGGGAAATGATCATTGTCCTCTCACACGTGGCGCAATACTTCAGAACTTGTTTGTCAGCCATGATATTTGAAATAAACAACCACGGCAGACATCACCAGGATGGCCACCATGATTTTAATTAACAATAACTGTTTGTATTTCTGTTCGTCCGTCATTTAAAAGGATCGTTTACGTGGTTCTTCATTCGGCCTATTGGTTGGAAATTGCCCCATTCCATATTGCCTAACCAGGACCACACAAAGGTCACTTGCTGACTGCCCCTGACTATTGTAAACCGTTTTTTTGAACATGTAGAAACCAGGTTGTAACATGCTGACCTTGGTAAAGGACGCGTGTGGATCACTGAAGACGGCATTCCCCCCATAAAGCTTTGACCACCTAACCAATCCATCAACAGGAACGTCCCGGCCACCAATGGCCACCCCATTGGGTAAAGTAACCGTTTGATCCGGTCCGGCATTGGCTTTAGGCACTATGTTCACTTTAAAGGTCACCTGCATGGTGTCACTGGCCTTGGCTCCAAGGTTATCAGTGACGGTTAGCACAAACTTGTAAATTCCGGCAGTCCATTGCACACCACCGGCAGGGACCACCGTGGTCTTGGCTGCGTTGGGTGTCCCAAAGGTTGTTGCTGCCGGATTGGTGGTTAAAGCTGTCCACTGAAAAGCAACAATGGTTCCGTCCGGATCGGTGGAAAGGGATCCATCCAGGTTGACCACCTGGACCTGACCCTGTGAAACTAAGATTGCAAAGGTTAGCAGTAAAAGGGCAAGAAACTTTTTCATGTAGCTATCTGTTTGAATTGTGGAAAATAACGATCCAGGGTTTTAAGAAGGGTGGCTTTCCTTTTGTACGTTTCACCGGTTGCAATCACACGGCCATTGCGGCCCTTCAGAACAAAAAAGAACTGTTTGTTCACCGCTTTTTTAATTGTTGCAGTCATGGTTAGTCAGGTTTAGGTTTATTAAAATTCTTCGCCAAATTATAATTTTCCACCAACAAATTGTCGGAAATAATTCCACATGAAATAACGTAAATCATCCAACAGGTGGGTTTTCCTGGCATCTTTACTCTTATCAATTTCTCCTTTCTCGTTCACTTTCACCGTCCTTAAATCATCAATCAAAAACGGACATGCTGAAGAAATCCAGAAGTTTCCATGTTTGTGAAACAGGCTATTCATTAGGATCCTGGTGTTCCGGACTGAAGGATTGGACCGGGGGAATTGCACCTGCCTGGATGATAACTGCAATTCTTCTTTGATGATCTTCACATAAGACCGGTTGCCCTTGGTGATTGCTGTCCTTGCCCTTCCACTGGCATCCCCCGTGGCCACAAGGAAGAAGTCCCCCCAATCTTCCAGGACTTGTTTCGTTAAAGCAAAAATGTCGCTGTTCCGTAAACGATATTCAGCAATCACTTTGCCCCAATCCATTTTATAGCGTTGGGCAATTAAACAGGTGATGGGATCCACGTTGAAGTCAAAGATGGCATAGAGGGGCAAGGACTTCAGTGGTTGCATAAACCTGGCCCCTTCTTCGGTTTCCACATCCACCACATGTTTTTCCTTGGTAAAGGAATAGGCAAAAAGCTTCACGTCTTGCAAGAACCGCCAAATTCCCTCAATCATCTGTGCCCTGCTTATGGGATCCAGGTTTTCCCAATTGGCCCACTGTTCGGCAGTGACATAAGGGTTGTCTTTGGGTAAAGCTTCCGTGAAATCCATCATTTCCGGAAGCTTGCCAAGAACATAAGGATCATAAATCTTGTCTTTCACCCATGTGTCCGTGGGATTAAATGTCCCAAGGATTAACGGGGGTGGCATCTTGGTCAAATACCAGGACCCCACACGTTCCACCGACCTGGTAAGCAGTTTTTCGGACAATCCTTCCATCTGTTCCAATAGGATCCCATTCGTTTCCAATCCCAACATCCATTTCAATTCCGGGTCCTTCATTAAGTTTTCCGTCTTAAAGAAGATCTTGGATCCATTGCGGAAGTGGATGTGGTAATTGCTGCTTTTTCGTTTCCACACAAATTCACTGCAATCTTCCCGGCCAATTAACTTTTCCATGGATGGAATGGTGGTGTCTTCCAGTTCCGGGAAATCGGAACGGAAAATGTGCCACCTGCTTTTTGGGAATAACTTGGCTAGGCAATAAAGAATGAAAAGACAAATGAAAGTCTTCCCCCCACGAATGGCCCCACCGAAAAAGAACTGCCGGATCTTGTTAATTCCACGGACCGCCCCCATGACTTTTTCATAAAAGATAACCTGCTTTTCATTCACTTCACCGGTGTCCGGATGTTTGAAGGCAAACACCACAAGTTCTGTTTCTTTAACCATTAGATAAAAAAGGGAAGTATTAAAAGGATAATGATCAAAATTATGATCACCAATAGTTCAATGTTAAAATCTTTCTTCAAGGTGGCTATGGCAACGGAACCCGTTCACCATTAGCCAAAATAATAAATCGCTTTACATTCTGCAAGTCCCCACCATCATCCGGCACCTGGCCAAAGGCACCCAACACTTTGGAGGGTGCGTAATTGCCAAACCGTTTGTATAAGGCATCAACGGAAACCTGCTTTTCCCGGATGTTCGGTTTCCTTTTGGTCGGAAGTAACCCTGGCTTCCGGATCCGCTTCACCACCCTGGTCCCGGTGGCGTCCAGGATTTCTTCCACCGTGTAAACGGGAATGAATTCTTCCACATCAACAAGGCCCTGAATCACTGAAGAATGAAAACTGTCCAGGTGATCCACCGTCAACACCCCTTCCAGGAATTCTTTTGCGTAAATCTTTTGCTGCTTTTCCATTTCCAGTTTAAGGGCCAGGGCATGTTCTTCTTTAGCTTTTATCAACATGTCTTTAACGGCTGGCCGTCCTAATATCTTGGAAGCTGTGAAGGTGGCAGAACGTTTGGCGCAATTGGGTTTGGCAATGTGTTGAAGATAGGCTTCTGTTTGATCCATTCCGGAAGCAATGGCATTAACAAACCGTAAAAGCTTTTCAGGGGACTGGCCGTTTGTCAATTGTTTGGTTGTTGTTTTTGTTCGCCCGCTAAAATAATAAACTTAGTTTCATTATGCAACGTCAATTGCTTGCAGACGTGAATTCAACCTTTCAATTTCCTGTTCTTGGTCTTTTATGATTTGCCCCAACCGTGCAATTTCTGACATTGGTCCAGGATCCGGAATGTTCAACGTTCCGTTCCACTGCCCCTTCAACTTTTCAATTTTTTCATCCCTTGCCTTAATCACAATTTTCAATTCTTCAATTTCTTCTTGTGCATCTTCAATCAAATTCCGTTGGTTTTTTATCTGTGCCGTTTTTTCCTGGACTTCCCTTTTATACTCCTTCACTTCCGCTTCTTTGATTTCATAACATTCCTGAATATAGGCACACGTCTTCCTTAATGCCACGCCTTCCACCCCGCCCCACTCTTTTTGAAATCGGGCCCGTTCGTCCTTTAATTCCTGCAACAACCTGGAAATTTCTGCATAGCAATCACCGTTTTCCTTCTTCAATTGATCAATGTATTTGATTTTTGAATTATGCAGTCTTGTCAAATCATCAATCGTCCGTGTCTGTTCCTTGTTGTCTTTGCACAACTGGTCAAAGTTTTCATTCGTCCGTTGCAGGGATTGTTCGCATGCAGCGAATCTTTTTTTAAGTTCTTTCTTTTTCATAATTGATTGTTGAGGTAAATAAACTTTCAAATTCTTTTTTATCCAATGTGTGCCAATAGTCAGAAAATGTGTGCTTGTTTTCTGGATAAAGTCTGTGTGCTAATGCTGATGCTCCCCATGCGTCCCTGATTAAATCTTTTACCTTGCTCTTTTCTTCTTCCCGCAATCCCTGTGAGGGGAATTGAGACAAAATTGATAATGCTTCCTTTGCCTTTTGCTCCACAATATGCACATCAAAACTGTTCGCAAGAATATACTGCAAACAATCGTTCAACGTTTCCTCTTTACTCTTTATCATAGTTGATTGTGTTTTTTGTATTGTTGCCAAACATCTTCCTCTTTAATACCGAAAGCATTTTGCCGTACTTCTTTTTCCAGCAATCCTTTCAACCTTTCAATTTCCGTTGCAAATTTTTGCATCATCTTCCCCCTCTCAATGGCCAGTTCCTTCAAACTTTCTTTTGACAATTCATTAATCCCCCTGTCAATGTCTCCAAATGGTTTATCGTTTTCGCTGTTCATTTTCCAATAGTTTTGATTTTAAAAAATTTGATTGGTCAATTCTTTTGGCCAGGTCCCAAAGGGCATGATGCACGTTCAACCCTATCCCATTTATATCCAGTCCCCCAAGTGTTACACTGGCTGAAAAACACCCCTGGTCCTTCAAATACGTCACCCGTGCCCTTCCTTGCACAAACCCCCCTATCTTTTCAAAAGGAATGAAGACTGGTTTCATTTAAAAAAGTTTGGATTCATTGCCCCCACCATTGCTGCCAGGGCAAGACCGACAAACACCCCGACCAAAAAACAAATCATGGCCACAAATACAAGTCTGTTTTCTTTCATGGCTGTCATTTTAAAAGTCCTGTAATTAGTGGGTAAAAGATCCAGGCCAATGTCAGGGCCCCAACTGTAATTTCAACATCCGTGGGATGCCAAATAAAATTGATCAATAGTCCAAAGACAATGATCAACAATAAACGAATCAATGTTGCCTTCATAATTGTTATTTTTTTGACTGTGCCACCACAATCAACCACGTTATAACTGCCGTGGCACAACCGGTTAAAAATCCCATTAAAAATGCCATCATTATTGTTGTTTTAATAGGTTAAACGTTTAAAACACAACTCAAAATTTTCGTCCGCTTTCTGTGGATCATAAACCAAGTTTTCATCCGTCCACTTTTGCACGTGAAACCCCTGGTAAATTTCACATTCACTTTGCACAATCGGAATGGCCCCCACTATGATGGCCTCAAAAAACCTATAAGACCAGGGCCAACCCCCATTCGGACACAACACGAATTCTGCCCCACCCATGGCCTGAAAATATTCCTTTTCCCAAAACCTTTTAATTGACTTCCGACCCGTGTCCACCCGTTGAATTTCTGCCCTTCCTTCCCATGTCCTTAATGCTTCCACCCGGAACGTTGGCACAAATCCCCGGAAGAACACCCCCCGTCTGTCTTCCTTCCAAAATTCTTTGGTGATCATGCACTTTGGAAATAACAGGGGCCAGGTCTTGGATCCAAAGGTGACCAGGGGAAGACGGTGATCAATGTCCCCGTTTATTTTTTTGCCCTGTTCAAAGGTGGCCCGGACAACCGTGGGAAAACAGGTCTTCAGATAATCATAAATCTTTTTTTCACCGGGTTTGATGGTGACAAAATATCCGTGTTCCATTAAGGCCAGTTTGGCCCGGACGGTTTGAATTAACGTTGGAAGCGGAAAGGTTGGTGTTATTATCATAATCCTTTATCATAAGTTCCACGGGTGGTTCCCCAAAAATGCCGGGCAAAAACTTTATCCGGGCCCTGGTATTTCCACCCGTTAAAATGATCGGAAATAAAATAATGCATTGGCCAAATTTTGATTGGTGGTTTGTAGTTAAAGACCATGTATTGCATGAACCGGTTTCCCGTTGCATTCACGGGATTGACCAACAATTGTTTCTTCCGCTTTAACGTTTGTATCAAATTCATAGTGAAGATGTGGCCAGGTTGGGCAGCATAAAGGGGCGTCATGGATCCTTTGTCCCGGAACCGCTTCCTTTTCTTGCCTTCATAGTCCCCTGTATTAATCGCATAAAGCGGATAATTATCTTGAAATAATTCATCAATCGGATTTAAACAAATACTGTCTGCCGCAATCACCACCCCGCCCCAATCATATAAAATTTCATATCTCATTAAGTCAGCCACCCCGTTGAACTTGCCCTGGTCATAATAAGTTTTCATGTGCCTGAAGTTGACCCACGGATGTTGCTGAAGGTCTTCATTGGTCCAAAGTCTATATTCCCACCCTGGATGTTTTTCCTTCCAGGTGGACATCCAGGCCAGGGGGGGCGGAAGGGGGCCCACCCAAATTTGATGCATAAGCTTTGGAATCATTTATAAATTTTAAGGTTTGACAACTGCCGACCCACTTCCAACCCCTTTTCAAATTCCTGCCAATTGGCTGAATGCTTTGTAAAGGGATTTACACCCCTAATTTCACTGTCCTTCCACGGTGACTGCATGGCAGCGCAAATTCCTTGATCCTTCGCCCGTAAGCTTGCAAATTCATCCAGGGTCAAAAGAAAGGACGGCAACCGCAATTGCAAGAACTTCCGAAGCTTTTCCGTGGCAAATTCCCGGACCAGGGCATGTTCCTGGCCCTTCCGCTTGCCCGCTTCCCATTGGTCCCAATCTTCGGGGACTTTAGGCATGTTAGTTTGGTTGATCCCATTCAACCCGGCATCATGTCCGTCCTGCCAGGCACGGGAAATAAGTTTTGTCATGGATGTTTAAGTTTCTCTTTTGCTGAAATGTAGCAAATGACAATTGGAATGGCATACATGGCAGCCAGGCCAAAAAGTTCAAACGTCTGACCAATGATCCCTAAAACAATCATCAGTTCGGCCATGGTGAAAAAGATGATTGCCATAATAACTTCCCTGTTAATAGATTGTTTCATAACCATTTTTTTAAGTGTTTGCCAAAGAATAATATACTACCCCCGCCCCTGAAAGTTTTATTCATAGCCATGGATTTTTAAGCTTCTTACGGGTTCATCTTCATCCTTGGGTTCATTGGCCATTCTTTCCAGGGCCGTGGTCACAATCATTTCCATCTTCCGGGCTTCGGCCAGGGCATCCGCCCGAAAAAAGAATTCCGGGGACATGTAAGTTAGTTCTTCCGCTTCGCCCCGGACAACGTGGACCTCTCGCATGACATGTTCAATCCGGTGAAGGTTGGGTTTGGGATTGGGTTCCAGACGGTGACCGAAGTGGACGGTCACCTTGCCGGTGAAGGTTCCATTGCGGCCTGTTCGTGTAATCTTTTTTACCAATGGTCGTTGTGGTGGTGTTTGGGTAGGCATCATAACGGTTTATTTTGATTGTGAAAGAAACTGTTTGCAAATTAGGACCAGGGCTGCCGTGTTGGTCTTATTCTCTTTCAGTTTGCCTTTAGCCAATTTCAATGCTTTGTTGATGGTTGCATGTTGGGCCCCCGTCATGCGAAAACTCATTTCCGTTTCTCCCGCTTGCTCCTTGGTCACCCTGGTTTCGTCCAATTCATTGGCAACAATTGTTCCCCAAAACTTAGTTTCCGGGTGTTCAATCGTTATGGCTTCCACCACATCCGGGTTCAACACAATGTTCTTCAAAGCTGTTATGTTGTCGGCCAACGCTAAATTGTAAAATTCTTTCGTCCCACTTTTTATGTCCGTCCTTCTTACAACAATTAGTTTGGTGCCATCGGAATCCACAATTTCCACATTCTCCATGCCTATTGCGGCCCCTGCTTCCGTCACCCCGTTCCCTGCAATTAGCACGTTGTCGTTGGAAATGACCACACTTTTGCCGTAACCATTTTGACGAATGGAATTTTCCAACAACCCCATTCCATATTCGGAATGCAAGTTGGTGTTCCGGGGATCCGGTTTCAGTTGTTGGATGGTGGATTTCATAAGCTTAAAATTTTGGATGTTTGAACACGGACAATGCCTGTTTCCAGATTGACATCCAGGTTGGCAATTTTGGTGCTGCCGTGGAATTCCACCTGTTTGTATTGGGACAAAGTTTTTAACATGGTGTCCCGGTCTTCGGTGGATTCAAATTCCCAAATAATGTTATTAGGCAGGGCCATCAATGGGAAGCTGGTTGCCGTGTTGGCCCCTTCCGGCATGCTGATTTTAACGGAATAGGGAAGATTCTCTTTTAAAACTTTAGCCAACACCTTCTTTTTCTTTACTGGTTTTTTAGTCATGTGTTTTGGTTTTTATTGTTTAACGTCCGTATTGATTCCACGTCTGTCCATCTCTGTGCCCACGTTCACAAAGTCAGCAAACAAAATATTGAACTGTTCGTGGGA
>Ga0070689_100001061_pt1 | contig 17246 bp, 16 predicted proteins | sample KBSS23HmetaG_FD_64669 | JGI IMG/M metagenome (GOLD analysis project Ga0070689, IMG submission 64669) | Switchgrass rhizosphere microbial communities from Kellogg Biological Station, Michigan, USA - KBS S2-3H metaG | ecosystem: Host-associated > Plants > Roots > Rhizosphere ...
CATTTGACGGCACTGCCGTTCTGGCCGTGCGGCCCGCAATGGTTTCTGTGGCAGCTTTTGGCGCTGAACGTGCTGGCCGCTGGGCTGCGCCGCTTAGCGCCCGGATGGACCGAAAGTCTGGGGCGCTTGGCGGCCTCGGCGCGTGCGCATCCGATTCAGTTCTTTGGCGCACTGGTTTCAGTCTCGGCGTTGGCTTACGTCCCGCTGGCGTTGGCTTATTCGCCGTGGGAATGGACAAGCTACGGGCCATTTTCATTTCAAGTCAGCCGAGCGCTGCACTATCCGGTTTATTTCTTTGCCGGTTGCGCGGTTGGCGCCTATGGCCTCGACCGCGGGCTGCTTGCCATCGATGGCTCGCTGGTACGGCACTGGGCCGGCTGGCTCGCCGCTTCGATCGCCGGTTTTGTGCTGTGGGCGTTGCCGACGTCGCAGATGGTGGATGGCGCCCAGGCGCCGTTCCTCATGCAGATCGCCGCGGCGCTCGGTTTCGTCGTGGCCTGCGCGTCAGGCTGCTTCGTGCTGATGGCGCTGTGCCTTCGTTTCGCCCCCGAACGGACGCGAATTCTCGACAGCCTTTCGGTCAATGCCTACAGCATGTATCTCCTGCACTACGTCTTTGTCGTCTGGCTGCAATACGCGCTGTTGCCCGTCGGCTTGTTCGCGATCGGCAAGGCCGCAATCGTGTTCGGCGGAACCCTGGCGTTGGCGTGGGCGGCCGCCGTGGCATTCAGCAATTTGTCCTGGGCCAATCATCTGGCCCAGGCCAGGCGATGGCTGGGTCCGAATTTCAGCGAATCTGCGCCGGCCAAGCTCGCCAAGCAGGACGATTTGCCTGGATGACCTTCCCGGGTCAAATGCGCGCTGGATGATTCGAAGATCGGCTTCGCAGGCATGCCCCTAGTATTCACGCTCGCATTCCGCAACCTGTTTCATGACCGCCTGCGTTTGATCGCGACGGTGATCGGCATCGTGTTTTCCATCGTGCTGGTGACCGTGCAGATGGGTCTCTATCTCGGCTTTGGGCAGATGGTCACGACCATGATCGATCATGCGTCGGCTGACCTTTGGATCATGCCGAAAGGCACCAAGTGTTTCGAGGATCCCTCGCTCCTGGATACGCGTCAGCGCAGCCGCGCGCTTTCGATCCCGGGCGCGACCGAGGCGATCCCGGTGGTGATCGGCTTTGCCGATTGGCGGTCGCCGAGCGGATCATCGACGCCTGTCTTCGTGGTTGGCTCGGATTTGCGCGCGGGCGGGCTTGAGCCGTGGAATCTGATCGAGGGCCGTGTCGAATCGCTATCCACTCCGAACGCCGTCGCCGTCGATCGCACCTACTTCGACCGGCTTGGCATTTCGGGCGTGGGCGCGCAGGCCGAGATCCGCCAGCAGAGCGTGCGGGTTGCCGCGGTCACCGATGGCATCCGCTCGTTTACGACGACGCCCTACGTGTTCATGGACGTCGACCGGGCGCGGGCGCACACCGGCGTGCCCTCCAACAAGGCGACCTATTTCCTGGTGCGGGTCGGGAAGGGCGCGGACATCGAGCAGGTCCGTCGCAACCTGCTGGCAAGCCTTGCCGATGTCGAGGTGCTGACGCCCGCCGAATTCCGCGAGCGCAGCCGCCAGTTCTGGCTGTTCGGCACCGGCGCAGGCGCGGCTTTGTTCGCCGGCGCGCTGCTCGGCGTGATCGTCGGCACGGTGATCGTCGCGCAGACGCTTTATTCCAGCACCAAGGATCATTTGAACGAGTTCGCTACGCTCCGCGCGATCGGCTCATCCCGCAAATACATCTACAAGGTGATCATCTGCCAGGCGCTGCTCAGCGCCGTGATCGGCTTCGGCCTGGCCTATCTGATCGGCCTCCTGGTCGTGCGCCTGACGGCGAGTGGTGCGCTGCCGATCGTCATCACACCTGGTCTCACCATGGCACTGTTCCTGCTGACCGTGGTGATGTGCGTGGTCTCGGCGATTGCGGCCATCATGAAAGTGACCCGCATCGATCCCGCCATGGTGTTCACGCGATGAGCGGTCTGGTGATGGAAGCAACCGGCGTCGCCAAGGACCTCGGCCACGGGGCCGGGCAGATCCGCGCGCTGAAAGGCGTCGATCTGGCGCTCAAAGGCGGACAATTGACGCTGCTGATGGGGCCGTCCGGCAGCGGCAAGACCACGCTGCTTTCCATCCTCGGCTGCATGCTGACGCCGACCGAGGGAATCGTTCGGGTCCGGGGCGACTCGATCGCCGGCAAAGACCCCGAGGAGTTGGCCAAGCTGCGCCGGGAGAACATCGGCTTCGTGTTCCAGTCCTATCACCTGTTTCCGACGCTCTCAGCCACCGACAACGTGAGGCTGGCGCTCGACGTCCGTGGCGAGACCGGCAAGGATGCAGCGGATAAATCGCGCGCGGCGCTGGATCGGGTCGGCCTGTCCAGCAAGACACGGAATTATCCACGGCAGCTCAGTGGTGGCGAACAGCAGCGGGTGGCGATTGCCCGCGCCGTGGTCGGCGATCCGTCTGTAATCCTCGCCGACGAGCCGACCGCGGCGCTGGACACCGAAAATGGCAAGGCCATCATGGGAATTCTCGCGACGATCGCCAAGGATCCGGGTCGCGGCGTGCTGGTGGTCACCCACGATCCGCGCCTGGTGCCGTTTGCCGACCGGATCATCCACATTGAAGATGGCCTGATCGTCCGTGAAGAATCCGGTGGGGCGCAGCGTAGGTCTTAAGTGTACTCTTGGAGCGCATGAGCATGTCGAAGCGCAACACGGCGGTTGCCGCCATCCTAGGCCTTTTCACTCTGGCCGCGGCCGCCGCATTGATGACCCGGGGGTTGCATGGCGACCCGCGGGCAACAACGGCCGCTTCCGCGCAGCAGAGCGACAAGCCTTGGCTCGCCGTGGCGCCGGGCCGCGTTGAGCCGCCGTCCGGCATCATCAAGGTTGCGGCGCCCGCGATCGGCATCGTCAGCAAGGTTCTGGTCAAGGTGAATGACACTGTGTTCGCCGGGGAGCCGCTGATCCTGCTCAATGACGACGAAATCCAGGCGCGTTATGCGGCGGCGGAAGCGCAGGCCGGCATGCGCAGGCGCTTGCGCGACGAGCAGGTGGTCACAGGAAAGGCGCTGGACCGCCGCCGCGCCGAGGACGCGACCGCCGACGCAGAGACCGCGGTGTTCGACGCCCAGGCGGCGGTGGATCGCGCCGCGACGCAATGGCGTGCGACCGGCGCGCCGACGGATACGCTGACCAATGCTCGCGCGGCGCTGGTGCGCGCCCAGGATGAACTGGCCAAGCGCCAGGCTGCGCTGCGCGCCATCGACGCGCCGTTGCTCACACCGAACGAAGCGCAGGTCGTTTCCGCACGCGGAGATCTGGCGCTCGCCCGCGTCAATCTGGAAAAGCTCAGGATCCGCGCGCCGATCGATGGGACCGTGCTGCAGATCAACATCAACCCGGGCGAGCTTGCCGCGCCATCGGCTTTGCAGCCGCTGGCGCTGGTGGCCAATCTTTCGACGTTGAACGTGCGTGCCGAATTGGACGAGCGCGACGTCGCTGAAATCAAGCCCGGCCAGGCGGCATTGGTCCGCGCCGCGGCGTTTCCGGGTAAGGAGTTCGCCGGCACGGTGACGTCGATCGCGCCCTTGGTCGAGGCATCGCGATTGGGCTCGCGCGGGCCCGGCAACCGGAGCGATGTCGACGCCGTAGAGGTGGTGGTGAAGCTCACCCAGCCCGGCCCGCTTGCCGCCGGGATGAAGGTCGATGTGTATTTCTCGCAAGGCAAGGCGGCCGGGAAGACGTCGGCGAAGTAGAGCGCGGCTAACGGCGTTTGTGGGCGGACTTCGGTTTCGCGGCTGGCGCCTTGCCCCCGGCGATGGTCGCGCCCCACGTCACCTCGATCTCGCGGGCTTCCTCGGCGGTGAGCGCCGAGGTTGGCGGGTACTGGTCCTTCCAGCCGAACGGGCGCACCGCCTCGATGATCGCCTTGGAGTGCGAGGTGATGCCCGAGCGTTTGGCCTCGTCGGGGATGCGAGGATCGAGCGCCGAGCTCCAGGCGTTGCGCACGATGTCAATCTGTTCTGCCGGTTCGCAGCGCGTGGTGACCGCCCACATCACGTCGGCGAGGTTGGAAGGGTCGACGTCGTCGTCCACCACCACGACCAGACGCCCCATGTAGCTGTTGGCGGCGGCGATCAGGCCGGCGCGCTTGGCGTGGCCGGCGTAGCGTTGCTTGAGCGCCACCACGGTCATGAGCTGCGCGACATGTTGCCAGACGCCGACCACGTCGGTGACGCCGACCGTTTCCAGGTTGCTCCAGATCGACGCGGCACGGAATGGCAGTCCGAAATGAAAGCGCGGCGGCTTCATCGGCGGCGAGCCGAGCAGGATCGGGTCGTCGCGATGATGGATCGCGGAAACCTGCATGACCGGACAAGGCCGCGCCTCGGCGGCGTAGTATCCGGTGAACTCGCCGAACGGGCCCTCCGGCAATGTGGCCTTGCTCGGCGGCAGCAGTTCGCCTTCGAGGATGCTCTCGGCGTAGGCGGGCAACGGCAGGCCGGTGACGGGGCCTGAAAACACCTCCAGCGGCGCGCCTTTGATGCTGCCGGCGAAGTCATATTCCGATTGGCCGTCCGGCAGATATTCGAAGCCGGCGATGAAGAGCGCGGGGTCTTCGCCGTTCACCACGGCGACCGGGCACGATCGGCCCTTGTCCCAGTATTTCTTGGCGATGATCGCACCATGGCGACCCGGGTGGTCGAACTGGATGGTCACTTTGTTTTTGCCGTGCACCTGCACGCGATAGATCGAGGCGTTGATCCAGCCGCCGTCCGGGTCGCGCATGATGACGATCGAGCCCGAGCCGATAAACGGACCGCCGTCCTTGCGGTGCCAGTGGGGCGCCGGCAACTTGCCCAGATCGACATTGCGCCCGCGCATGGAATTCTCCATGAACGGCGCTTTCGCCATCTCGACCGGCTGGTGCGGCGTAAGCATCTGCCGCTTCCGCATCCAGGCCTTGAGCGCGTCGAGCGGTTTCAGCGACGGGTCGATGCCCAGCGCCAGCGCCGCACGCTGCGGCGTGGTGGTCGCGTTGGTGAAGACGCGGAAGCCTGGCGCATGGCCCTTGATGCGGTCGAACAGCAGCGCCGGGCACTCCGGCGTGCCGGCTGCGACCTCGGTGATGCCGCCGAGCTCGAATTTCGGATCGGCACCATGCACGCGCCGCAGCACGCCAAGCTCATCGACCTGCTTGATGAAGCCGCGCAAATCCTTGTAGATCACAGCACCCACCCCTGATTTCAGCCGAGCTTATCGACGGAGTTCTTCATGCGCTATATCGACGCCTTCAATCATTTCAGCCCGAAGCGCTATTTCGACGCGCTGGTCGAGTCGCCGGCGGGACAGAAGGACATCGGCAAGCGCGTGCGGGGTATCCCGGCGCTTTACGATCTTGAGTTGCGGCTCAAAGTGGTCGATCAGTTTCCCGACTACACCCAGATCCTGTCGCTCGGCCTGCCGATGGTCGACCGGCTGTGGGGGCCGGACAAGTCGCCGGAGATGGCCAAGATCGCCAACGATGGCCTGGCCGAGGTGTGCGCCAAGCATCCCGATCGCTTCGTCGGCTATTCGGCGGTGGTGCCGATGAACGCGCCGGAGGCCGCGGCGAAGGAGGCCGAGCGCGCGCTGAAGAATGGCGCCCACGCGGTGCAGCTCGGCACCAACGTCAATGGCAAGCCGATTGACGGCAAAGAGTTCTGGCCACTCTACGAGACGATCGAGAAGTCCGGCAAGCCGATCCTGCTGCATCCGGCGCGCAGCCGCGAAATGATCGACTATCAGGGCGAGGCCAAATCGAAATACGAGATCTGTTCGGTGCTGGGCTGGCCGTTCGAGACCGGTGTCGCGCTGTCGCGCTTCATCTTTTCCAAAATCATGGACACCTATCCGAACCTGAAGATCGTGTCGCACCATCTCGGCGGCGTCATTCCCTATCTCGAAGGCCGCATCGGCCACAGCTTCGACCAGATGGGCGCGCGAACGTCCGACGAGGACTACGAGGCGCTGCGCAAGAGCCTGAAGAAGCGGCCGTTCGACTACTTCAAGGATTTCTACGGCGACACCGCGATCGAGGGCGTGCGCGGCCCGATGATCTGCGGCATCGATTTCTTCGGCGTCGATCATGTGGTGTTCGCGTCCGACTGCCCGTTCGACAAGGAGAAGGGGCCGGGCTACATCCGCTCGACCATCGCAGTGCTGGAATCGCTCGATCTCAAGCCCGCCGATCGGGAGAAGATCAGCTATAAAAACGCGCAGGCACTGTTCGGCGTGAAGTGAGCGCGGCACAAAATCGCACCGCTGTGTCGCAGACCACCGCGCTGGCAAAGGGACGGGGAAGCTCTATGCTGGGCGCAAACATCATTGAAGCTTTGCCAGGGAGACGATCCATGTTGCACCGTCCAGCCGTCGGCACGGTCCTCGCTATGGCACTGGGCGCTTTGGCCTGCGGCGCCGCGCAGGGGCAGGCCGCGTTTCCGTCGAAGAACATCACCCTGGTCGTACCTTTTCCGGCCGGAGGAACCGCCGATCTGCTTTGCCGCTACGCCGGTGAGAAAGCGAGCGCAGAGCTCGGCCAGCAGGTGGTGATCGAGAACCGGCCCGGCGGTGCCGGCGGCCGCGTTGGCATCGAGCAAGTGCTGCGCGCCACGCCCGACGGCTACACGCTCCTGTGCAGCACGCAGCTCAGCTACAGCATCACGCATCTGGTGTTCTCGAAGTCGAGCTTCGACCCGCGTCCGCTTGAGCCGATCAGCGTGCTCGCGACCTATCCGTTGGTCATCTTGACGCGCGCCAACCTGCCGGTGAATAGCCTCGCGGAGTTCAATGCCTACGCCAAAGGCGGCAAAGTCAGTTACGGCAACCAGGGGGTCGCCAATACCGGTCACCTGCTCGGTGCCTTGATGGAGCTCAAGGGCGGCTACAAGATGACGCCAGTCTTCTATCGCGGCAGCGCGCCGGCGATCAACGACCTGCTCGCCGGCACGATCGATATGGTTCCGGACTATCTGCTCGCCAACAAAGGCAACATCGACGCCGGCAAGATCAAGATGATCGCGGTCGCCGATCATCATCGGCTGAAAGAATATCCTAACGTCGCGACCATGGAGGAGACGATGCCGGGCGTCACCTCCATCACGTGGATGGCAGTGTCGGCGCCGCCCGGCACGCCGAAGGAGATCACCCAGAAGATCTCCGATGCGATCGGGAAAAGCTTCAAGCAGCCCGACATGCAGGCGCGCATCCTCAGGCTCGAGGCCACCCCGCTTGGCACCACACCGGAGCGGATGCGCCAGATGATCCAGGAGAGCACGGACATCTGGGGTCCGGTGGTGAAGGCGGCGAATATCGTGATCGACTAGAGCATTTCCCGGCGAGGTGGGAACCGGTTCGCCGCAGGAAATGCGATAATGCAAAAAATCTAATGCGGGATGACGTTCCGCATATCGTTCAGGCGTCCGTCGACGAAGGCCTGCAGGTTCGGCTCCAGCACGGTCATTGTCTGCTCGATGAAATTGTCGCTGCGTCCGCCGATGTTCGGCGTGATGATGACGTTCGGCATCCGCCACAGCGGGTTGTCCGGCGGCAGCGGCATCGTCGAGAAGACGTCGATGCCGGCGCCGGCGATCTTGCCGGCCTGTAGATGCTCGATCAGGGCTGCCTCGTCGAGTACGCCGCCGCGCGCCAGATTGATCAGGAATGCCGTGGGCTTCATGGCGGCGATGACGCCGCGGTCGATGAGGTGGTGCGTTTCCTCGGAGTAGGGCACCAGCAGCATCAGGAAGTCGGCACGTGCGGCCAGTTTCTGAAGCTCGCTGCGCGAATGGACCTCGTCGAAATGCGGCGCCCCGGCGCGGCCGTTGCTGACGCCGATCACGGTCATGCCGAACAGCTTGCAACGCTCGGCGAGATGCTCGGCCAGCAGACCCAGGCCGACGATGACGATGGTCTTGCCTTCGAGGATCGGCTGACCCCATTGCTCCCATTTGGCGGCGGATTGGTTGAGCAGGTTCTTTTTGAAGTTCCGCGCCAGCGCAATCATGTTGAGGAAAGCAAGCTCGCTCATCTGCGGGCCGTGGATGCCGCGGGTCGAGGTCAGAATCACGTCCGAAGGCAACACGCCGGGCGCCGTCAGCGTCTCGGTGCCTGTGGTCAGCGCCTGCACCCATTTCAGGTTCTTCGTCTTGGCGATCATCGCGGGCGGAATGTGATGACCGAGCCCGAAGATTACGTTGACGCCGGCAATGATGTCTTCGACATCCTCGACGTGGTGTCCAATATGAAATTGGACGGCCGGAAAACGCTTCGCCAGCAGCGCGCGATATTGCGGCCCCCGTACATCGAAAATCAGAACCTGCGTGGTCATGATTGCGCTGCTCAGCTGGCGCCGGTCCAATTTTTCAGCATGTCCCCATGCGCGTCGACGTATTGTCGGAACCAAATGGTATAGGCTTCCGGATGTATGCGCATGTCGGCGATGAGGTCTGAGTAGGAAATCCACTTCCACTCGCTGACCTCGGCCGGATCGGGCTTGATCGGCCCGTCATGGCGGCCGCCGAACACGTGTACGAGCTCGTTCTCGATCAGGCCGCCGGGAACGGGCGTGTTGTACTGGAATACGAACAGCGGATCGATCGGACAGGAGAAGCCCATCTCCTGCGCGAGGCGCCGGCGGGCGGCGTCGGCGGTGCTTTCGCCCGGCAGCGGATGGCTGCAGCAGGCGTTGGTCCACAAGCCGCCGGAGTGATATTTCGCCAAGCTCCGTCGCTGCAACAGGGATTCGCCCTTGGCGTTGCGCACCAGCACCGAGATGGCGCGGTGCTTCAGGCCGCGCCGGTGCGCGTCGAGCTTGCCGGCGGTGCCGACCTGGACATCGTCGGCATCGACCAGAATGACCGGGTCGTTGTCGGCGGAACCGCCCATCCTTATGACTTGCCCCCAAGCTTGTCCTTGAGGGTGTTCCACACCACTTGGCCGGCCAGGGAAGTGGCGGAAATCGGTTTGACGGCTGTGACCGCGGCTGCGGTCGCAGGATCGGCGAGCTGTTTCTTGAGGTTGTTGGCGAACTGGTTCATCAGCGCCGTCGCGGTCGCCTGGATCATGCCGACGCCCCGGCCGTACTGCGCCACCGCGCCCGATAGCGTGAGATCGGTATGCACCAAAACCTTCGAGCCGATGTCCGACGGCTCCAGCCGGAAGGTGGCGGCGGCCTGAGCCGAGCCGCGCCCCTTGGCGTCGGTGCCCTGGGCCTTCACCCGTGCCGTGTGATTGGTGTTGTCGATCTCCTCGAATGTCACCAGTCCGGCGAAGGTCAGCGCGACCGGACCGAGCCGTACCGCGATGTTGCCCTTGTAGCTCTTATCGTCGACCACTTCGGTCAATTGCGCTCCCGGCATACAGGGCGCGATGCCCGGAATATTCATCAGCACCGGCCAAGCCTGCGCCGGCGGCAATGGCACCTCGAATGCGTTGTCGAATTCCATGCGGACACATTACTCGTACTTGTTATTGATACTTGGATTGGTTACTCGGCGGCGGCCTTGGAGACGCCGCCATGCGCCTTCGACCAGCCGGCGGGGTCGTGCAGGAATTTCTCGATCTCGGCGAGCTTGATCGGATCGAACTGGCCGCAGGTCTTGGCGTATTCCAGCACGTCCCACCAGGTGCACAAATGATGCAGTTTGATGTTGAGGTCCGACAGGATTTTTTCGCTCTCCGGATAGATGCCGTAGAAAAAGATGACGAAGATATGCTCGACGACCGCGCCGGCGTCGCGCAATGCGTTGCAGAAATTCACCTTGCTGCGGCCATCGGTGGTCAGGTCCTCGACGAGGAGCACGCGCTGACCCGGTTCGAGATGGCCTTCGATCTGGGCGTTGCGGCCAAAGCCCTTCGGCTTCTTGCGCACGTATTGCATCGGCAATTCCAGGCGGTCGGACATCCAGGCCGCGAACGGAATGCCTGCCGTTTCGCCGCCGACCACAGTGTCGAACTGCTCGAAACCGGCGTCGCGGAGCACCGTCGAAGCGCCGAAGTCGATCAAGGTCTTGCGGACACGCGGGAATGATATCAGCCGGCGGCAATCGGTGTAGACCGGGCTCGCCCAGCCGGACGTGAAGATGAACGGCTTGTCCTCCATGAAGCGGACAGCCTCCACCTCAAGCAGCATCTTGGCCGTCAGTTCGGCTATTACTTTCTTGTCGGGAAATCCGAGACCCGTAGTCATTGTCTGTCCTCTCGCATGATCTTATCCGAAAACCGGTTCCCACTTTTCGGGATCATGCTCGATCAAATCCGCCACTCGTCGCCGCGCTTGCGGCCCTGGAAGGTGCTGGTGAACAGATCGTCGGCGGTCCACAGCCGCTTGGTCAGCCCCTGTTCGTGGGAATAACCGGCGATGGTGTTCATGTTGTTGCGATTCCGATCGCCGAGGCCAAACTCCCAGGGGTCGGGGCCGATAATATCCTGCTGCTCGTTCCAGGCTTCGAGATACCAGGCGAGCGGGACGATGCGCGGGTTTTCCATGCGCTTCATGCCGATCGCCTTAGACTTTTCGAAGGCGTGGAACAGGTTGACCGGGATCCACGGGTGGCGGTCGACGATCTCCTGCCGGATGCCCATGACGTGCATGATCGGGAAAATCTGCGTCTTCTTCCAGAAGCGGATCTCCTCGGCCTTGTAGTCCGGCCACAGCCGCGCGACGCGCGGATCGCCGGCCTCGATCGGCTTGATGATGTCGGAATGGATCAACGCGTCGACCTCTCCCTCCGCCAGCATGTCCTCGACCGACTTGTCGTGCGGCAGCCTGGTGATCTTGAGGTCGGCTGGCGGCGTGAATTCGACGTCCTCGTCGAGCTCGGCGACCCAATGAATCGATTTAACCGGAACGCCGTATTCGTGCTCGAGAATGCCGCGCATCCAGTGGATCGCGGTGACGAGGAACGACTTGATGCCGATCTTCTTGCCGATCAGGTCCTTCGGCGACTTGATGCCCTTGCTCGTATTGATGAACACGAAGCCGTGGCGGAAGCGGCGATGCAGGAACACAGGGATCGCGGTGATCGGCAGGCCGGCGTCGCGCGCCACGATGTAGGACGAGCAGGACGTCTCGGCGACGTCGAAATGACCCTCGCGCAGGAACCGCCAGTGCCGCGTGGTCGAGTCCATGTCGGTGAGGATAGTGAGATCGATGCCGTCCGGTGCGACGATGCCGTCCTTAAGTGCGCGCACGATCTCGTAGTTGCCGCAGGCCAGCGTCAGGGGGATGTTTTTGGGCACTTTTTTGCTTCCTTTGCGCTCCGCATGCAGTTCGGGGCGCAGTGAAGCTTCATTTGGCCGCAAAATCCAGCCTGCGGCTAAAGCCTTCTAGGGGCTTGTGGATTAGTTAGGCCGCGACTTTGCTGAGGAAGGTCTCGACCTCGCCACGGAGCTTGGCGACTGCGCTCTCAACCGAGCGCGAGGCTGACAGTACGGTTTCCGCCGAGCTGCGGGTGGCTGTGGCGGCGCCGGCGACGTCATTCAGCACCGCAGCCATCGTGCCCGTGCCGGCCGCGGCACCGGCGACGTTGTCCGAGATTTCGCTGGTCGCCGCGTTCTGCTGCTCGACCGATGCCGCGACCGCCGTGGTGTAGCTGGAGATTTCCTTCATGCGGCCCGCGATGTTGCGGATCGCTCCGACCGCTGCGGTGGTCGAGCCTTGAACGGCCAGAATTTGCGATGCGATCTCTTCGGTCGCCTTGGCGGTCTGGACCGCCAGCGATTTGACCTCAGAGGCGACGACCGCAAAGCCCCGTCCGGCCTCGCCCGCGCGCGCGGCTTCAATCGTCGCGTTGAGCGCCAGCAAATTGGTCTGGCCGGCAATGTCGCGAATGAGCTCCATCACGTCGCCGATCTTTTGCGCGGCGTCGGCCAGGCCCGCGATTTGTTGGTTCGTCGATTCCGCCTCGTTCACCGAGACCCGCACCACCTCGGTCGCACGGGTGAGCTGTTCGCTGATCTCACCGATCGAAGCCGACAGCTCGGTCGCGGCGGTCGCCGCGGTGGTGACGTTGGCGGATGCCTCGCTCGAAGCGTTGACGGCGCTCTGCGCGCGTTGCGAGGCCTGCTCCGACGATCCCAACAGGCCGACCGCGGTGGATTGCATCGTCTGTCCGGCATCGCTCACGCTGTTCAGCACGCTTTCGACGCGCTCGCGAAAACCTTCGATCGCCGCTTCGGTTATCGCGCGCCGGCTTTCCATCTCCTGCATCGACGAACGTTGCAGCTCCGCCACGCGTTGCTCGGTGATGTCCTCGTGAGTGGCCACCCAGCCGCCGTCGCCCGTCGGCCGGTTGGCGATGGAGATGTGCCGCCCATCGTGCTCGCGCACGCTGGTGAGCGTCTTTCCCTTGGCGATGCGGCTCAGCAGGTCCGCAATGTATTGGTCCCGGCTGCCCGAGAAATTGCCGACCTTGATGCGATGATCAATAACCTCGCGCAGCGAGATGCCTGGCCGCGCGAGCTCAGGCGATAGGTGGTACATCTTGACGTAGGGCTCATTGCACAGGATCAGCCGGGCCGTGGGCGACCACACGCACAGGCCCTGCGGCATGTTGTTGAGCGCCGTCAGCAGGCGGCTGTTGCGTTGACGAAGCCGGACCCATTGCCAACAAGCGGTGATGAGGCACGCAACGCCGACCAGGCCGATCAGCGGCCAGCCGTAGTGACTCGCAAGTGCGATTGCCGCGCCAGACATGAGTTGCCGATCGAGCCGTGCGCCACTTTGGCGCGACAAGGTTGCCCGTAGGTTAATGGTTGCGACCGCTACGAGAATGTTAACGTTTCGTTTATGATGCGAGTGCTCGCGCGGCAAAGACGCGAGGAAAGGAGGAGATGTGCCACGGCTGATGGCGGCGGTGCTTGGTATTGGAATTCTGCTTGCGGGCATGGCCGCGGGCGCTGCGCAGGCGGAAGATTATCCGTCGCGGCCGATCCGCGTTGTGGTGGGCTTTGGTCCCGGCGCAGTCGCTGACGTCATTCTGCGGGTCATGGCGACCCGCATGACCCAAAGCCTTGGCCAGCAATTGGTGGTGGAGAACCGTCCCGGCGCGGGCTCCAGCCTCGGCGCCGAATATGTCGCCCGCGCGCCCAAGGACGGCTACACGCTGCTGATGTGCACGGTCGCCCAGACCATCAACCCGGCGATGAACAATCTCAGCTTCGATTTCGGCAAGGACCTCGCGCCGATCACGCTCCTCGCCAACGCGCCGCAGATGCTGGTGGCGCATCCCTCGCTCCCGGCGAACGACGTGCGGGAGTTGATCGCGCTGGCGAAGTCGCAGCCCGATGGCGTCCAATATGCTTCGTCCGGCGTCGGCACGATGAGCCATCTCTCGGGCGTGCTGCTCAACAGCGCGGCGGGCATCAAGCTCCAGCAGATCCCCTATCCCGGCAGCGCGCAGAGCATGACCGATGTGCTGGCCGGCCGCGTGCCTCTGATGTTCGGGCCGGCCGCGACCGTGTGGTCGAACGTGCAGGGCGGCAAGCTTAAGGCGCTGGCGGTGACGCAGCCAAAGCGCGCGACGATTGCGCCCGACGTGCCGACCATGGTGGAGGCTGGCGTGGAAGGCTATTCGGCCGGCATCTGGATGGGATTGCTGGCGCCGGCCGGCACGCCGCCCGAAATCGTCGACAAATTGTCACGCGCCGCCAACGAAGCGCTGAAATCGAAGGAGGTTCTGACGCTGATGGAGGCGCAGGGCGTCGATCCGCTCGGCGGTACGTCGGCGGAGTTCGCGCAATTCATCGATGACGAACTGAAGAAATGGGACGGCGTGGTGAAGACAGCTGGCATCAAAGCACGATAAAAGGGGGAATTCGATCATGCGCGGATTAGGGCGGCTCGGTCTGTTGGCCTTGACCCTATTGCTTGGAGCGATCGCCGGTAACCCCGCGCGGGCCCAAGGCGATTATCCGAACAAGCCGATCCGCCTGGTGGTCGGTTTCACGCCGGGCTCGGTGGCCGACATCACGGCGCGTGTGCTCGGCAACCGCATAGGTCAGATTCTCGGGCAGTCGGTCGTCGTGGAAAACAAGCCCGGGGCCGGCTCGAACTTGGCCGCCGAATTCGTCGCCCGCTCGGCCAAGGACGGTTACACGCTATTCTTGCCTGGTTCGGCCAACATCGCCAATGCGGCGATCAACCCCAATCTGCCGTTCGATATCGCCAAGGACTTTGCACCGATCGGATTGGTCAATGCGGCGGCGGTGATCCTGGTGGTGCATCCGTCGCTGGCGGTCAACAGCGTCCAGGAGTTGATCGCGCTGGCGAAATCCAAGCCCGGCGAACTGACCTACGCGTCCACCGGGATCGGCAGCGCACCGCATTTCTCCGGCGAGCTGTTCATGCAGAACACCGGGACCAAGCTCGTGCACGTGCCCTATCCGGGCAGCCCGCAGGCGGCCACCGACCTGCTGGCTGGACGCGTCCAGGTCATGTTCTCGCCCGCCACGGCGGTGATCTCGCTGGTCCAGGACGGCAAGCTCAAGGTGTTGGCATCGGCCGGCCGCAAGCGGCCTGGCATCCTCCCCGACGTGCCGACGATGATCGAATCCGGCATGCCGGATTTCGACACCGCGATCTGGTTCGGCCTGATGGCGCCGGCGGGCACGCCACGGGAAGCGATCGACAAACTCTCGCGTGCGCTACGCGAGGCGGTGAAGTCCAGCGAGGTGGTGGCGGCGTGGCGTCCGCAGGGTGTCGACCCGCTTGATGGCGGATCCGACGAGCTCGCCCGCCTCATCGCCAGCGAGCTCAAGCGTTGGGGCGACGTCGCGACCGCCGCCGGGCTGAAGAAGTAGCCGCTGGATCACTCCACCTTGATGTTGGCGGCCTTGGCGATCTTGGAATTGGTTTCGATCTCTTTGCGGACCTGGGCGTCGAATTGCGCCGAGGTCAGCGGCAAGGGATCGGCGCCGAGGTTCTTCAGCTTGTCGCGCACGCTCGGCGCCGTAAGCGCCTTCACGACCTCGGCGTAGAGCTTTTCCTTGATCGACGCGGGGGTCTTCGCCGGCACGAACACGCCGGCCCAGAAATTATATTCCGAGTTCGGATAGCCGGCCTCGGCGATGGTCGGGATGTCCGGCAGTGCCGACGCGCGCGACGAGTTGCTCACGGCGAGCGCCTGCAGCTGGCCATCCTTCATTAGGGGTAGTGCGTTGACCAGTGGCGAAAAGTAAAAGTCGGAACGGCCGGCGATGACTTCCGTCATTGCCTCCGGTGCGCCCTTGAACGGCAGATGCACTGCATCGAAACCAGCGGCGAGGCGGAACAGTTCGCCATTGAGGTGGGACGAATTGCCGGCGCCGGCCGACGAATAATTGGCCTTGCCGGGATTGGCCTTGGCCCAGGCGACGAAGTCGCTGAGCTTTTTGTAGCCCTTGCTCGGATTGAACAGGATCACAACCGGCATATTGCCGAGCGGGATGATCGCGGCGAGGTCATTGGCGGTGTCGAGTGGCATGGTCGCGCGGACCGCCGGGCTCACCGTGTGCGTCGATGAGTTGACTAGGATGGTGTAGCCGTCAGGCTCGGCCTTGGCGACCGCGTTCATGCCGATCGAGTTGCCGGCGCCGGGCCGGTTCTCGATCACGATCGGCTGACCGACCGACTGGGACACCTGATCGAATACGATCCGTGCCATCACATCGCTTGCGCTGCCGGGCGTCAGCGGGACCACGACCTTGATCGTCTTGCTCGGCCAAGCCTGCGAGGCCGATTGCGCGGAGCCCGGGCTCGAAAGCGCAACGACCAAAATTCCGAATGCCAGCAACAGCCGACGCATGACTTCCCCCTAAAACAAGGCGCCGCCGTCAGTGTAGCGGCGGCGTCCGGCCCGCCGCAATGGCGGGCGTGAAATGCAGCGCGGTCACGCCATCCTGTTGACGAGTTCGCCGACGTTCTCGACCCACACGCGGGTGGTGTCGCCGGCCTTCAAGAACTCTCTGCGCGCGGCGCCGACGCCGGCGGGTGTGCCGGTGAGGATGATATCGCCTGGATAGAGCGTGATGCGCGACGACAGGTGCGACAGTTGCTCGGCGAGATTGAAAATCATGTCGCTGGTGTTGGAGTCCTGTTTGATCACGTCGTTGACCCAGAGCTTGATGCCGAGCTTCTGCGGATCCTTGATGTCGCTGGCGGGGACGATCCACGGACCGATCGGGCAGGCGTCGTCGAAGCACTTCTGGCCGACCCAGTCCCATTTGAACGGCGTCGAATCCGGGAGCTGGTTGCGACGGCCGAGATCGCGCGCCGACAGCTCGTTCGCCACCGTATAACCGGCGACGTAGTCGAGCGCCTTCTCCAACGGTACGTCCTTGGCCTTCTTGCCGATCACGGCGCCGAGCTCGGCCTCCCAGTCGATTGCATTCGAGGCCTTGGGCAGCTTCACCGTGGCCTTGTTTCCGACCACAGTGCGCGACGCCTTGATGAAGTGCCACGGCTTCAGCCCCACCTCATGCGGGTCGGGCGCCGGCGGGATGCCTTGCAGCTTCGCCATTTCCATCATGTGGTCGGTGTAATTGGCGCCGGCGCAATAGATCGCCGATGGCCACAGCACGGGCGCGAGCAGTTTGGCCTTGGCGACCGGCTGGCTCTTGAGCTTGCTGTTGCCAGCCGCTGCGGCCGCCTTCTTCAGGGTACCCTTGGCCGATGCCCAGTCGTTGAGAATGTCCAGCATGCTGGCGTAAGCCGCCTTGCGCGTCAGCGCCGCCGCATCGAACAGCTTGTCCTCGACCACAACCCCGGCGCGAGGCCCCTTGGCGGACTGATATGTCACCAACTTGTAGCTCGGCATTTTCTGTTTGCTCCCCTTGAAAAGCCACGGACCGGAACGCTTCCCGGCGAACGTTTCCCGTCAACTTCTATATCACGATGCTGGCTTTGTCTGCGCTGCCGGGCGGCGATCGGGCGGGAGTGCCTTGTTTACCGTGGCGCGATGACGCGGGTGGGTCTGCCGTCCAGGAAGCCCCGGATGTTCTCGACGATGTCGGGATAATACTTCTCGAAGTTCTGCTGGCTGACGTAGCCGAGATGGGGCGTGATGACGACGTTTTCCATCTTGCGGTACGGATGATCGAGCGGCAGCGGCTCGACGTCGAACACGTCCAATCCGGCGCCGGCGATCTGCTTCTTGTTCAGCGCGTCGAGCA
>Ga0070689_100001062_pt1 | contig 17233 bp, 11 predicted proteins | sample KBSS23HmetaG_FD_64669 | JGI IMG/M metagenome (GOLD analysis project Ga0070689, IMG submission 64669) | Switchgrass rhizosphere microbial communities from Kellogg Biological Station, Michigan, USA - KBS S2-3H metaG | ecosystem: Host-associated > Plants > Roots > Rhizosphere ...
CTGGCGACCAGCCGGGGAAACACCTCGAGACCTCCGCGGCGAATGATGAAGTCGTGGTAGCCACCGCGATAGCCGACGCCTCGGAGCTTGACCACCACCAGCCGGCGCCGCTCGGCACCATAGATGGGATTGAGCTGCTCGAGCCGGATCACCCCGTGAGCGATGCTCTGGACCTGGAGGTCGCGATCGGTGCTGGTCAGGTCGTCGAGCAGCAACACCGTGCATCCTCTTCCGCTGAAGAACTGCTTGAGCGCGAGAATCTGCCGGCGATAACGAAGTGCATTCCCCGCGAGAAGCCTCATCTCCGAGAGCGAGTCGAACACCACGCGCGTCGGCTGATTCTCGTCGACCTCGGCCAGAATGGCGCGAGTCGTCTCGCTGAGCTCGACCTCGGAGGGATGGAACATCGTGTACTGATCTTCGGGATGGAGGTTGCCCTCGGTCGGGATCAGCTCCCGCATCGAGAGGCCTTCGGTGGACCAACCATGCGAGGCTGCCACGGACCTCAGCTCTTCCTGGGTCTCCGACAACGTGACGTAGAGCACCTTTTCCCCGCTCCGCAGGCCTTCGAGGAGGAACTGGAGCGCGAGCGTCGTCTTGCCCGATCCGGGCACGCCTTCGACCAGGTAGAGCCGGTGCCTCGTCAGACCTCCCCGCAGGATGTCGTCGAGACCCACGATGCCGGTGGCAGCAACGGTCCTGCTGTCGGAACGGGGCGGATCGGTGACGGTCATGGACGTGGGGCCTCTTGTCGGTTGGAGGAAGCTCTCAGGTGCGGTCGCGGACCTGAAGAACTCCGCTCTCGTTGGCGCATTAAGCACAGCAGACGAATCGGCCGCTCGACTCGACCCCGAGCCATTTCTTCCTCCCCAGCATTTTTTGCAAGAAAATGTACAAGACCTTGTAAGGACGTCTCCAAAAGACAGGAGACCGGCCTACGAGGCGATCGCGCTCAAATCGTTGCGGCACGGGGGATTGAGCCGCGGCGGGCGTCCATGAGGTCCGACCCCCACTACGCGCAGCAAGCAACAAGCCGGGATGCGAGGCCGGCCCTCAGGCCGGCCTCGCTCTGTTCTCTCGACCCACCCGCTGCCGAACCGGAACCTTCACTTTCTCCAGCTCGGCCTCATCGACACGCTGGAGGTCGCCGTTGGCCGGCCCGTTGATCACCTTGCCCTTGGCGTCGAAGCGTGAACCGTGCGCCGGGCAGTCCCAGGTCTGCTCCTCCGAGTTCCAACTCACGATCGCGCCAAGATGCGTGCACACGGCCGATCGGCAGTGCACCGTGCCGTTGGAATCTCGATAGACCGCCACCTTCTTGAGACCGCTCCTCAACACTGCGCCGCTGCCGCGGGGGACGTCGTCGATGTCGTCCACATCGCCCGGCGTCACCCAGCTCGCGTATTGAGCCGCCATGTTGAGGTTCTCCTTGGTGTACGACAGCGCCGCGCGCGGCGATTTGCGACTCGGCTCGTAGACCTTGGCCCATGCGTTCTCGCGACCCAGGATGAGATCTCGGAGCAGGATTCCGGCGATGACCCCATGGGTGATGCCATTCCCGGAGTCTCCGGTCGCGATCCAGGTCTTCTCGCTCCCAGGGTTCTTGCCGATGTAGGCGACGGTGTCGACCGGCTCCATCACCTGTCCCGACCAGCGGAGCTGGACGTCTCCCATGCCGGGAAAACGCTCGCGCGCCCACAACTCGAGCCGTGCGTAACGATCCTCGGCGTCGTCTTCCTGACCGGTCTTGTGGTCTTCACCACCGACGATCAGGATCTCGCTGCCGTCGTCCTGCGGGACCACGCGCGCGTAGTGGTAGGGATGCTCGGTGTCCCAGTAGAGCGCGCCATTCACCGACCCTGGCTCGACGGCGGCGCCGATGACGAAGGTCCGGTAGGCGTACTGCTTGGTGTGCAGCGTGAGCATGTCGTTGATCGGCGTGTTGGTGGCGACGACCACGTGATCGGCGGTGACCGTCACGCCGTCTTCGGTCTCCACCTTCACCGGTTCCCCGTCCTTCCCTTCCTCGATCCTGGTGACGTGGGTGTCGGTGAAGATCGATCCGCGCCGGCGCTCGATCGCCATCGCCAGGCCGTTCAAGTAGCGCAAGGGGTGGAACTGGGCCTGCCGTGGGAAGCGCAGGCAACGCCCGGTATCCAGGGCCGGCAGCGGCGCGCGCTCGACCCATGACACCTCGGTCAAACCGATGCGCTGGCACACGTCGATCTCGCGCTCGAGCACGTCCTGAGGATCACCCGGCGGCACGAACAGGTAGCCATCCAGCCGCTGCAGCTGACATTCGATCTCTTCTTCCTCCACGATGCGCTGCACTTCCTCGATCGCCGCGGTGTGGCTCTCGGCCACGAGCCGAGCCCCTTCCTCACCATGAAGCCGCTCGACCAGCGCGTAGCGATCGTCGAAGGCATTGGAGACGTGCGCGGTCGTGCGCGAAGTCTCACCGCTCCCGATCCGTCCATCCTCGAGGACCACGACCGTGCGGCCGTGGCGCGCCAGCTGATGAGCCACCGAGAGTCCCGCGATTCCGGCGCCGACCACGCACACGTCCGCGTGGCGGTCACGATCGAGCTTGCGCCGTGACGCCAGACGCTCGTCTTCCATCCATACCGATACGGAGTGCCCTGATCCCGTGTCCATTGGTGTCCTCCTCGCTCGCCTCAGGAGCGATCATCCTTGGGTTGATTGGACCGCCAGGCACGCCAGCGACGGTGGAGGCGTCGTTCGAGAGTCCGGGGTCGTTCCTTGAAGACGATGGCGCCGAGCGCCATCGCCCGGTTCTGCAGCGCTTGCCTTCGGCGGTCGATGCCATCGAGGGCCGCCTGCCGCGTGGCCGGATCAGCCGAGCGCGCGGCTGACTCCCGCAGCATCACGAGGTCGTGATCCTCCCCGAGTTGATCCGAGAGCCGGTGAGCCTGACGTCCGATGCGGCGCAGCGCTTCGGGCCAGATCGGCTCGAGGATCTGCACGATGTGCCACCAGTACTTGGTCTGCTTGCGCCACTCATGCAGCAGCGCCGGTGTCCGCCGCAGCCGGGCTGCGGCGTACGCACGGCGCCCGGCCCGATAGGTGCGGCGCAATCCGGGACCCATGACGGACCACCCGTGCCGTCGCGGGCGCGCCCGGCTCACCCGTCGGTGCACCGATCGCAGGTCTCCGAGCACGGCGGCGACTCGCTTGGGGTTCTGAATCTTGTGCGTTGCGTCCCGACGCTGCTGGGCCAGGACGGCACGGAAGCGCCGCGTGTTCACCCCATGATCGAGACCCAGCGCCTGGAAGGTCTCGACCATCACCTTGGCGTCGCGAGCCTCGCTCAATGGACGCGCGGCGTCGCGGAGCGCACGGTTCTCTCGGCGGTAGACACGATCGCCCAGCGCAGGACGCATGAGCCGAAGCTCCGCTCGTGCTCGCTTCAAACGCTTGCGCGCGCTGTGCACCGACTCCTCCGAGATCGGACGGCCCCCGTCGAGCGACTCCAGCGCTTTCTTCACCTCGCGCTCGAGCGCGCGCTCCACGCCTCGAGCGCCGGGCTTCTTGGGTTTCAGTCTCGGGGCCAAGGCGATGGCTCCTGGGAAGGTGGAGACTCAGTCATGGGCGAGCGCCTCCCGTAACAGGCGGACGCGCGGCAACAGGAACCACAGCGCCGCGAACACGGCGAGCAAGGCGGCCGCCAGGGTCGGGACCAGCGCTCCGCCCCCGAGGATGAGTCGCGCCACCAGGTAGAAGTCGATGCAGATGCCGAGCGCCAGGGGAGCCATGCTCCACAGCAGCAGCCGGGTCGATGCGACGATGAAGGCGCGGGTCATCGAGCGGGTCGAGATCTGACGGTGTGCGGCGGCCGGGGTCATGATGATCGCCACCGCCATCGCCACCAGGCCGATGGCCACCAAGTGCAGTCGCTGCTCGCCGCCCGTGAGCCGCTCGGTGAAGCTCGAGTTGAACACCGCGATGAGCTGGAATCCGAACAAGGCCTGGATCCCGGGGAGCACCATGCGGCATTCCTCGAGCAGAAACTCGGCGGCATCCTTCAGCGAGAGGTTCTCCTTCTCGCGGCTCGGTTGTTCCTGCGGCTTCACCTCACCTCCCGTATCCGCTCAATGACTCGCGCGCTTCTTGCGGCGCGCGACGCTCCGCGCGTGACGCGACAACGCCTGAGTCGATGCGGCCGCTCGCCCTTCGCGCTTCAAGCGTCGCGTGCTGGCGAGCGAGCGCTTGCGCGACGGCTTGTGATGTCCGGTCTGACCTTCGCGATAGTCACGCTCGGCGCTGCGGCGCGTCTCCGCCGAAACCTCGCCGCGCGCGGGTGGCTTGAGCTTCACCCCCGCACGGCGCGCCTTGGAGAGCCCGATGGCGATCGCCTGCTGGGTCGAGCGAGCTCCGTGCTTGCCTTCGCGGATGTGCTCGATCTCTTCGTGGACGAACTCTCCGGCCTGAGTGCTCGGGGACTTTCCTTCTCGCTTGTCTTTTCGAGCACGCTCGATCGTCTTCTTGTCCGGCATGATGGCCTCCCTGCGAGTGATCGTGTGCAGAGTCGGGAGTTCGCTTGTAACCCGTACCGCTGCCTGGCCGTGCCGAGACCTCGTGGCCGAAGGCGCAGCCCGAGTCCAAATCGCGTCGGAGATGGGATTTCGCTCCCAGGACGCGCAAAAGGCCTCCCCGCGCAACGGCTCGCGGTTTCTTGGCGCGTACCGTGCAGACAGAGCTGTGAGCAAACAGCGAGCCGCGCTGCAGGCGGCCGCACCCAGGGCTGCGAACTCCATTCAGGACGAGGGGGACAGACACATGAAGGTCAAGGACATCATGACCAAGAACCCGGCGGTCTGTACGCCGGACACGATGCTTCCGGAAGTGGCGCGCATGATGGTGGACCGCGACTGTGGACAGATTCCGGTGATCGAGAGCGGCGCCTCGCCCCGGCCGGTGGGCGTCGTGACCGATCGCGACATCATCGTGCGCGCGGTCGCGCGCGGAATGAATCCGCTCGGCATGACCGCTCGCGACGTGATGACGAGCCCGGCGATGACCGTCACGCCCGACACCAAGGTGGAGGACGTCGCCGGCGCGTTCGCGCAGAAGCGCGTGCGCCGCATGCCGGTGGTGGACGACGAAGGCACCTGCTCCGGCATGATCTCGCAGGCCGATCTGGCGCAGCACGCACCCGAGAAGCTCACCGCCAAGGTCGTGCGCACGGTCTCGGAGCCGGTCTAGAGAGCTTGATCGAGCAGCTTCATTCGGGGGCTGACGGCATTCGCCGACCCTGCTAATCTCTCCGCCCCTTCGAAGCCCTGACTCTTCCGGCGCACGCGCCGCAGCGTGGGAACCGCGATGAAGCTGCTCGATTCCTCCGTCTATCTCGGACCCAGCATCCACGCTCACTTCCCCGTCATTCGCCTGACGGTGGATCTCGGCGAGCTGGAGCAGTGGCCCAGCATGAAGCTCGGCTCGGGCTTCGTGGACGGACTGCTGGAGGCGCTCCCGGGACTCAAGGAGCATGGCTGCTCCTACGGTGAGCCGGGTGGGTTCGTGCGCCGGCTGACCGAAGACGAGGGCACCTGGCTCGGGCACGTGCTCGAGCACGTCGCGATCGAGCTGCAGAACGTGGCGGGCGCGCAGGTCACCTTCGGCAAGACGCGCGACGCCGGCAAGCCCGGCGTGTACGACGTCGTCTATCAGTATGAGCAGGCGGAGGTCGGTCTCGAGTCCGCGCAGCTGGCCATGCGGCTCCTGCACTCGCTGCTGCCCGAAGGGTTGCGTCCTGACGACTCGCCGCCCGAGGGCTTCGTGTTCGCGTCGGCGCGTGACGAGTTCATTCGCTTCACGCAGCGGCTCGCGCTCGGGCCCAGCACCGCGGCGCTGGTGCGCGCCGCCGAGGAGCGCGACATCCCCGTCATCCGCCTCAACAACCAAAGCCTGGTGCAGTTCGGTCACGCGCGCTATCAGCGCCGCATCCAGGCGACGATCACCAGCGAGACCCGGCACATCGCGGTCGAGATCGCCTCCGACAAGGAGGAGACGAATCGCATCCTCACGACACTCGGTCTTCCGGTGCCGCAGCAGCGCCTGGTCTACAGCGAAGAAGAAGCGGCGGTGGCGGGCCAGAAGATCGGCTTCCCGGTCGTGGTCAAGCCGTACAACGGCAATCACGGTCGTGGCGTGTCGCTGGACCTCGGCGATAGCCCGAGCGTGCGCAAGGCCTTCCGCCAGGCGCGCGAGATCAGCCGCGCGGTGATCGTCGAATCGTTCGTGACCGGACGCGACTACCGGATGCTGGTGGTGAATGGCCATCTGATCGCGGTGTCGGAGCGGGTTCCAGGACGGGTGATCGGCGACGGCACCCACACCGTCGCGGAGCTGGTGGAGATCACCAACCAGGATCCGCGCCGAGGCATCGGGCACGAGAAGGTGCTCACGCGTCTCGAGCTCGACGCCCAGGCCGAGCGCTGCCTGGCCGATCGCGGGTACACCGCGGAGACCGTGCCGCCGCCCGGCGAGATCGTGCCGCTGCGGCTCACCGGCAATCTCTCGACCGGCGGCACCGCGATCGACGTCACCGACTCCGTGCATCCGGACAACGTGGACATGGCGGTGCGCGCGATCCGCGCCATCGGGCTCGACGTCGGCGGCGTGGACTTCATCGCCCCCGACATCACGGCCTCGTACAAGGACGCGGGCGGTGCGATCTGCGAGGTGAACGCCGCACCGGGATTCCGCATGCACGTGGCGCCCAGCGAAGGCACGCCGCGCGACGTGGCGGGCCCGGTCATGGACATGCTGTTCCCGCCGGGCACCCCGGCCCGAATTCCGATCGCCACCATCACCGGCACCAACGGCAAGACCACGACCGCGCGCATGGTGGCGCACGTGCTCAAGCTCGCCGGCCGCAACGTGGGGCTCACCACGACCGACGGCGTCTACATCGACGGCCAGCTCTCGGTCAGGGGTGACATGACGGGTCCGGTGGCGGCGCGCATGGTGCTGCGGGATCCGAGCGTCGACGTCGCCGTGCTCGAGACCGCGCGCGGCGGCATCCTGCGCCGCGGCCTCGGCTACCGGAAGTGCATGGTCGGCGCCGTGCTCAACATCCAGAGCGACCATCTCGGTCTCAAGGGCATCGACACGCTCGATCAGCTCGCCGAGGTGAAGCGGGTCGTCATCGAGGTCGCCACCGACACCGCGGTGCTGAACGCCGACGATCCGCGCTGCCTGCGCATGGCCGATCACACCAAGGCCAAGAACCTCTGCTACGTCACCCAGCAGATCCAGTATCCGCTGGTGAAGGAGCACATCCGCGCCGGCGGCCGAGCGTGCGTGCTCGAAGAGGGCGTCAACGGCCACATGATCACGCTCTTCGACCGGGGCCTCCACCTGCCGGTGCTGTGGACCCACGCCATTCCTTCGACGCTCGACGGACGCGCGCGCCACAACATCCAGAACGCCATGTTCGCCGCCGCCATCGCCTACGCCATGGGCGCGAAGATCGAAGACATCCGCCATGGACTGCGCACGTTCGACACCACCTTCGAGCTGGCGCCAGGCCGCACCAACGTGTACGACCGGCATCCGTTCAAGGTCATCATGGATTACGGGCACAACGCCGCGGCCATTCAGGCGATCTGCGACCTGTCCGATCGCATGGAGGTCCGCGGCAGAAGGCTGTGCGTGCTCGCCGCGCCCGGCGATCGAAGGGATGAGGACATCGCCGAGATCGGGCGCGTCGCCGCGGGTCACTTCGATCAGTACATCTGCCGGCGCGACGACGGTCTGCGCGGGCGCAAGAGCGACGAAGTTCCGCGCCTGCTGCGAGCGGCGCTCATGGAAGAAGGCGTGCCCGCGCAGAAGATCGAGATGATCCCCGACGAGCAGGAAGCGGTGGGCACGGTGCTCCGCGCCGCGCGTCCGGGCGACCTGGTGCTGATCTTCGCCGACGCGCTGACCCGAACCTGGGACCAGGTGGTGCACTTCCATCCCGACGAATCGCAGGATGGTCATCCGCAGGCGCCGGCGACCGTCGAGCCCGCGACGGCCGAGCTCGACCTCGAGGAAGGCCGCCTGATCCGCGACGAGCGCGGCGTGCGGCTGGCGCGCGAGACCGAGCTCACCGACTGATGGTGGCGGTGCCGCCATGAGGCTCGTGGATTCGCGACGCCTCACCGGTCCCAACCTGCTGCTCGATGGCCCTGGCGCGATTCTCGACATCGCGCTGGAGGGCGCGGATCCCGAGCGAACGAAGATGGCGTGGTCCCTCGCGCTTCAAAAGCTCGACGTGTGCAGGACCGATTCCCAGACCGTGCGCACCGCGGCGCGCATCTATCCCGATGGGCTGAGCGTGGCATTCACCGCCGACCCCGACGTGCTCTACACCGCCACCGAGGTCAACGAAGAAGCCTTTCGCTGGTCGTCCGCAGTCGAGGACCTTGGCGACATTCCGGGACTGAAGGGCTTTCCCGTGGAAGCGGCAAGGAAGCTCCGCGAGTCATTGAGTCGAGAGCGCAAGCCCTGGTTCAAGCCTCTGGCCACGCAAGCCGCGGAGCACGACGTCACCCTCCTCATCGACGACAAGCGGGTCTCGGTCGGGCTCGGATGCGGGTCGCGGGTGTGGCCGGCCGAGGAAACCTCGGAAGTCCTGAGCCACATTCCATGGAGCGAGCTGTCCGACATCCCCACCGCGCTCGTGACCGGCACCAACGGGAAGACCACCACGGTGCGGCTGCTCGGCGCCATGGTGAAGGCGGCAGGCCTCGTCGGCGGTGTCACCTCGACCGACCGGGTCACCGTCGGTGACGATGTGGTGGCGACCGGGGACTACTCCGGACCGAACGGCGCGCGCACCGTGCTGCGCGACCGGCGAGTCGAGATGGCGCTGCTCGAGGTGGCGCGCGGCGGCATCCTGCGGCGCGGGCTCGGCGTGCCGCGTGCCACCGCCGCGCTGGTGACCAACGTCGCCAACGACCACCTGGGTGAGTTCGGAATCTTCGATCTCGAGGCGCTCGCGGACACCAAGATGGTGGTCGCGAAGGCGGTGTCGCAGAAAGGTCGCGTCGTCTTGAACGCCGAGGACTCGCGTCTCCTCGAGCGCGGCTCGAAGCTGTCGGTTCCCGTGATCTGGTTCACCACGGCTCCCATGGATCACGATGTCGCCGACCACCGGAAGCGTGGCGGCGAAGCATGCATCGTCGAAGGCAAGACGCTCGTCTACTGCCGTGGGCAGGAGAAGACTCCGATCGCCGATGTCGACCAGATCCCGATCGCTTTCGGCGGAGCGGCAAGGCACAACGTCGCCAATGCGCTCGGGGCGATCGGCGTGGCCATCGCGCTGGGACTTCCCATCGAGGCCATCCGGCGCGGCCTGATGGAGTTCGAGAGCACGCCCGACGCCAATCCCGGTCGCGCCAACGTGTGGCAGCTCTCCGGCGTCACCGTGATCGTGGACTTCGCGCACAACCCGCACGGGCTCGAAGCGCTGGCCGGCATGGCCGGGGCGATGCGGGCCGCGCGTCGCGCGATCGTCATCGGACAGGCGGGCGATCGCGACGACGACGCGATCCGCGAGTTCGCGCGCGCGGCATGGGCGATGGCTCCCGATCATGTCTTCATCAAGGAGATGGAGGTGTATCTGCGCGGTCGCGAGCCCGGCGTGATCCCGAAGATGATCGCCGGCGAGCTGCTCCGCTGCGGCGCGAAGGATGCCGCGTTGTCTCACTGGCCGTCCGAGCTCGAGGCGGTGCGCGCCGCGATCGAGTGGGCCCGCGAGGGTGATCTGCTGCTACTCACCACACACGCTCAGCGGGATGAAGTCATCGCGCTGCTGTCGCGCCTGGCCTCCGAGGGCTGGGGTCCAGGACGCCCGATCGACACCGCGGTCACTCCTCGAGCGGGTTGATCCCCGGGCGATGCGCCCGACGCCCGGATGTGCGACGGTGGATGGGAGGCGCGGTGGCCCCACTCGCCGGCGCCGAACATCCGGACAGGAGAGTTCGATGACCACCCAGACCATGGCCGAGAAGGAGAGCTTCATCGCGGCCTTCGAGCGCGAGTATCAAACCACGCTCAAAGTCCTGCGCGCCTATCCCGCTGATCAGTCCGAGCTCAAGCCTTCGGAGAAGATGAAGAACGCCCGCGAGCTGGCGTGGATGCTGGTGCTGAATCAGGGCGTGCTGGTTCCGGTCATGGCCGGAGACCTGAAGCCGGGAGGATTGCCGGGCGCGCCCGAAAAGTGGGATGACGTGATCCCGGCCTTCGAGCGTGAGCACAAGTCGACGATGTCGAGACTCCAGGACCTGGACGATCGACAGCTCGAGAAGACGCTCAAGATGCCGGTGGGTCCTGGAAAGATGAGCGACATGCGCATCGGCGACGCGCTGTGGTTCTTCCTCAACGACACCATCCACCACCGCGGGCAGCTCACCGTGTACCTGCGCCTGGCGGGCGGCAAACTGCCGAGCGTCTACGGACCGACCGCCGACGAGCGCTGGTTCTAGCCAGATCTCGAGTTCGCCACGAGGCCCGGGCGTTGCCCGGGCCTCATTGGTTTGCCCGCGTTCCGCCCCTCGAAACCCGGCGTTCGTCTCACACCTGCGCCATTCGCCACAGATGCGTCACGAGAGTCCCAACCTCTTGCCAACATCCCCCGTCAAAGTCGCCGTCGATCGGATGATGGACGGAGGCCTCCATGACTGCCCGTTTCATGTGCCTGATGCTGATGCTCGCCAATCCACTCACTGCTCGTGCCGCTACCTTGGCCGCTCCGCCGCACCCACCCATCTCCGCCTCGCCGGCGCACGACATGCATTGCGACGGCATTCTCGACGAACCGGCGTGGGCGGCGGCCGCTCCGGTGACGGAGTTCTATCAGCAGACTCCCAACCAGGGCGAAGCGGCGACCATGAAGTCCGATTTCAGGATCCTCTACGACGCGGTCGCGCTCTACATCGGCGCCCGTCTCTACGACGCGCACCCGGAGTCGATCCAGGCCAATCTCGGCCGGCGTGACACCTCGCTCCCGGCCGATCGAATCACGGTGTACATCGACCCCTACCACGACAAGCGCAGCGGCTATCTGTTCGTGGTCAACGCCGCGGGACTGCGCGTCGACGGTCTCATGTACAACGACGGGGCTCAGGATCTGACCTGGGACGGCGTGTGGGAAGGCCGCGCACACCGCGATTCGCTCGGCTGGAGCGCGGAGCTGAGGATTCCGTTCTCGCAGCTTCGTTTCCAATCCTCGGCGGAGCCAGTTTGGGGCATCGACTTCAAGCGCGTGATCCTGCGGCGCGGCGAAGAGTCGCTCGTCACGTACACGCCACGCGGCGAAGCGGGATTCGTTTCGCGCTTCCCCGACCTCGTCGGGCTGAAGGGCGTGCAGTCCTCCTGGTCGGTCGAGCTCGCTCCCTATACCACGGCGCGCTCCGAGTTCATGCGCCACACGCCCGGCGATCCGTTCAACGACGGCTCGCGCACCACCGCGCGCTACGGGCTCGATCTGCGCTCGGCGGTCGGGCCGCGCCTGACGCTCAACGCGACGGTCAACCCCGACTTCGGGCAGGTCGAGGTGGATCCCGCGATCGTGAACCTCTCGGACGTCGAAGCGACGTTCGAGGAGAAGCGGCCTTACTTCGTCGAGGGCGCGAACATCTTCCGCTTCGGGCGCGAGGGCGCCAACAGCTACTGGGACTTCAACTGGCCGGAGCCGCGCTTCTTCTATTCGCGGCGTATCGGCCGAACGCCCCAGGGCGCCATTCCCGGCAACGTGGACTACGCCGACGTGCCGCTCGCCACCACGATTCTCGGCGCCGCCAAGCTCACCGGAAAGATCACGCCGACCACCAACTTCGGCACCCTGCAATCCATCACCGGACGGGAAACCGCGGATCTGAGCACGAATGGGAATCTGTGGGAGAGCCAGGTCGAGCCGCTCACCTATTACCAGGTGACCCGAGCGCTCAAGGAGTTCGCCAACAGCCGCGCCGGTCTGGGCGTCATCACCACCGCGGTGGCGCGCAAATTCGACGACAACGTGCTCGAGAATCAGCTCAACAAGAGCTCGCTTTTCGGCGGCCTCGACGGCTGGTGGTTCCTGGACAAGAAGCAGGTCTGGGCGCTGACCGGCTGGGGCGCCGCGTCCGACGTGCGTGGAACCGCGCCGCGCATCACCGCGATCCAGCGCAGCTCGCGCCACTACTTCCAGCGTCCCGACGCGCAGAACGTCGAGGTCGATCCGTTCGCGACCTCGCTCACCGGCTGGGGCGGGCGCTTGTGGCTCAACAAGCAGAGCGGCGCCGTGATGTCGAACACCGGCGTGGGCTTCCTGTCGCCGAACTTCGAAGCCAACGACCTCGGCATCCAGTCGCGCTCGGACGTGCTCAACGGACATCAGATGCTCGGTTATCAGTGGAATCAGAGCGGGCGCATCAAGCGCTCCGCCAACATGTGGAGCGCCGTGGCCAGCAACTGGAACGTCGACGGCGACATGACCAGCGCGAGCGGGGTGCTGGGGGGCAACGTCAACTACAACAACAACTGGAACAACTGGTGGAACGCCGGCGTCAATCCGCGCGCCATCGATCCGCGGCTGACCCGTGGCGGCCCGACCGTGGAGTCCCGTCGGAGCGCGTACCTGAACGCCGGCTTCAACACGGACAGCTACAAGAAGACCTTCCTCTCGCCCTGGGTCAACCTCAGCTGGGACGAAGCCGGCACCTCCGACCACTCGGCCGGCTTCTACATCGAGTGGAAGCCGAAGTCGAACCTGTTCCTGTCCGCCGGCCCGTGGGCGGAGAACAACCACCAGGACGCGCAGTACGTGACCACCATCGTCGATCCCACGGCGACCAACACCTATGGCCGCCGCTACGTCTTCGCCGAGCTCGACCAGAAGACCGTGGGGGTCGACTTCCGGCTCAACTGGACCTTCACCCCCGACCTGAGCCTTCAGACCTACGTGCAGCCCTTCTTCTCGAGCGGGCTCTACAACCAATACAAGTCGCTGGCGATGCCGGGGACCTACGAGTTCGAGCCCTTCGCGTACGGAGGCGACCCGAACTTCGACGTGGCCTCGCTGCGGGGCAACGCGGTCCTGCGCTGGGAGTACCGCCCCGGATCCGCGCTCTTCCTGGTGTGGACCCAGACCCGCGACGACTTCGAATCGCAGGGGGAATTCGATCTCAATCGCCAGGCGCACGCGCTGATGGATGCCGAAGCGGACAACGTGTTCATGGTGAAGCTGAGCTACTACCTCGGACTGTGATCGCGATGACGCGAAGGCGGGTTGCCGTTTTCAGAGCGTCGCGCACTCGTGGCTCGTTCGACGACGCTCGTCGGTGTGCGGAATCGGACGCCTGCGCTTTCGTGGCGCGTTCGGGCTCGCTCGTCGCGTGGCGCGTCACCGCCGCGCGATGCTCTGCGTTAATGATGGGAAGAGTGACGACACACGCTGCATGGCAGAAGCACTGGAGGTCCTGATGCGTCTCGCTTCGTCAGGTCGCGCGCGATCGAAGATCGCTTCGATGCGCCGCCGGCGAGGCCTCCCTGCCGCCGCCCACGGGACGGCGGCTGGCGCGAAGCGGTCTGCCTGGAACATCCCGGCGGCAGCCGCGGCGATGCTGGCCGCCGCTTCATGGGCAGCGCGGAGGCTCGCCCCTGACGTGCTGGAGCGCCGGGCTCCATCGATGATGGCCGTAAGCGTTTTTCCGACCGGGATGAGGCGCATGCTGCGAAGGGCTCGCGCCGCCCGGTCCTTTGGCTGAGCGGCGCCTTCGAATCGTAGACGCTCAGCCGCCCGCGCCCGCGCCTCGATCGCGTGCCGCGGATCGGCGCGTCGGGGGTGATCACCACCACCTCCGCGTTCTGGCCGGCGTGTCCCTGGCGCTCGCGGCGATTCATTTCGCCGGCGCGCGATGGCTGGTCTCCACCTTGTGGGGCGCTCACGCCTACGCGTTCTATCCCGCCTGGGTCGGTCTCGCGGCGCTCGTCGCCCTCGCGGTCGCGTGGGTGACCGGGTGGCGCCGCCGCGCCGAGCGGCCGAGCGCGCGCGTCGCGATGTGGATGGAGCACCTGACCCGCGCGCCACGCTCGACCGTTCTCCGTCCCCTGATTCTCTTCACCTGCGCGCTGCTCCTGTTCTGGCAGTTCCGCGCCCGCCACTTGCTCCTCGGCGACGGCCTGGTGCTGTCGAAGAACATCCTGATGCCGCAGTCCTTCCATCCGCTCGAGCCCCTGGCGATGTTCCTCCAGCAGACATGGTGCTCGTGGGCGGCGCCCTGGGTTCGGGGCGAAGGCCTGGCGGAGCGCGACGTGGCGTGGCAGGCTCTGGCCCTCGGCAGCGCCCTGGCCGGAGCCCTCTTCGTGGTCGTCGCCGACGCGATCGTGCGCCAGCTCCAGCATGCGGCGCAGACACCGGAAGCCGACATCGCGGCCACCAACCTTCCGCTGCTGCTGCTCCTCACTCAAGGCTTCATCCAGATCTTCTTCGGCTACGTCGAGAACTACGCGCTGCTCGTGCTGGCGATGAGCTACTACGTCTGGTGCGCGCTCTCTTATCTCAACGGTCGCGGACCGCTCTTGTGCGTGATGCTGTCGTGCCTGATCGCGATGTGCGTGCACCTCTCGGCCGCTCTGCTCCTTCCCTCGCTGGCGTTCGTCGTCGTCGTGGGCTTCCGCCAGCGGGGCGAGCGCGGCTTCTGGGGCGAGGTTCTCGCGGCGGGACTCGTGGCCGCCACGGTGCTCACATTCCTCTCGCGGCTCGGAGGTGGCTACGACCTGCCCAAGACTCTGCTCGCCATCATCGGCCGGATCGCGACGCCGGACAGCGACGCACCCGGCTACATCGGGAGCGGGGCGCACGCGCTCGACATGTTCAACGAGCAGCTGCTGATCGGTCCTCTGGGTCTCGCGCTCCTCGCCGCGGGTCTCATGGGACTGCGCTGGTCACGGGGAAGCCAGACCGTGCGCCTCTTCCTGATGACGCTGGCGGGGTCGTGCGTGGTGGTCACGCTGCTCGCTGGAGATTCCAACCTCGGCTACGCCCGCAACTGGGATCTGCTGGCGCCGACCGGGTTCGTGTTCGCGCTGGCTGGACTCTTCCTGCTCCTGGAGCAGATCCGGACCGCGCGGTTCCGCCATCTGGCGCTGGCCGCGGCGGTCGCGATCTCGCTGTTCCACCCCGCGCCGTGGATCGGGGTCAATGCCTCGCTCGACCGCGGCCTCGCCCGCTTTGCCCGCCTGCCGCTCGGTGGCGGGCGGACCGAGTCGACGCTCGGCTGCTGGCACTTCCGCCAGGCGAACTACCCCGAGGCCGAGCGCTGGCTCGACCGCTCGATCGCCGCCAATCCCGGCAACCCCCGCGCGCACTACTGGGCAGGGCGCGTATACGCCGCGACCGGTCGCATCGATGCGGCGGCCGCCGCGTTCGAGCGCGCGCGCGACATCCGGCCGGACATCGTCTCGTTCCGACTGGCGTGGATCAACAGCCTGGTGCGGCTCGGAATGCTGGAGCCGGCGCTGCAGGAAGCCAGCTACCTGGTGAAGACCGATCCGTCCAACTCGCGCCGCTGGGCGCTGCTCGGCTCCATCCTGCTCGAGCTCGGCCGCGGACCCGGTGCGCTCGAGGCCTTCCAGAGGGCGCGCATCCTCGAGCCGGAGGACAAGAGCTACGAGCGCATGACGCGAATGGTCGACACTCCGAGGATCGGGCTTCACGTTCCGCGCGAGGATCTCGACGCCCTGACCGGGATGTAGGCGTCGACTGTGCGGCTGGGCGGCCGCGGCGCTCGGCCTGTGGCTCCGAGCGCAACGGCCGCGCCGCGTCTTCTCCTAGTGGCCGCCGAACAGGTAGACGTGGAAACCGATGTTGGTGAAGTTCGATCCCAGCGTGCCCATCGTGGTGGAGCTTCCTCCACCGGCGAAGTCGGTGTTGGTGATCGCCAATCCGTGAGCGGCTGAGAAGCTCACGTTCTCGGCCAGGAACACCTCGGCTTCCAACTCGCCGATGACGGACAGAGCCGTCGTGTTGTCGGTGTTGCCGGCCGGCGGGGGAGCGAACTCTTCCTGGCTCGTGTAGAGGATCCCGGGCCGCACCATGAAGTGCACGCGATCCCAGCTCTTCAGCATGATCGGCACGCCGACGTCGATGGCGAAGTGCGACAGATCCTCGTCCGCCACCTCGTCGGAGCCGAATCCGAGGCCGAAATCGACAGCCACCTTCTGTCCGGAGAACCACCACCGAACCCCGAGCGGCGCCTCGACCCGGTGGAACCCGAGTCCAATGCTGGGGTGCGAAGGCTGAGCGGTCGCGACCCCAACGATCACGAGCGTGAGGGCGAGAGTCACAAAGACGATCCATCGCTTCATCGAGCTTCTCCTTTCCATAGAAGGACTCGGCTCGGAGCGGCCCACCACCAGACGTAGGGCAGGACACGGTCCGATCCAAACCCAACACCGATGTACGAGACGGAGACGCTGGAGACTGAAACGCGTTCACGTCTCGGCGCGTGGAGAGGCATCAAGCTCTAGCGTCCCGACGCTCGGCGTGTCAAGGTGCCGCGATGCGCGGGCTGGTTCTGATCCTCGGGACGGTTCTCATTCTGTGGGTGCTCTGGGATGCGTTCGAGACCATCCTGCTGCCGCGCCGGGTGCCGGGCCGTCTGCGTCCCTCGCGCTTCGTGCTGCGCTGGCTGTGGAATCCGTGGTCGCGGGCCAGCGAGCTGATCCACCGGCGCTCGCGGCGGGAAGGCTTCCTCGCCTCGTACGCGCTGCTCTCGATCGTGGTGCTCCTCATCGTCTGGGCGACGAGCCTGGTGGTGGGCTTCGCGTTGCTTCATTGGGGCGCGGGATCGAAGCTCGCCGGCGTCGAAGGCATGGACGGCTTCGCCGGCGATCTCTACATGAGCGGCACCACTTTCTTCACGCTCGGCCTGGGCGACCTGCATCCGATGTCCCACACGGCGCGAGTCATCACCGTGATCGAGGCCGGCACCGGCTTCGGCTTCCTCGCCATGGTGATCGCGTACGTTCCGGTGCTCTACCAGGCGTTCTCGAAGCGAGAGGTGCGCACCACCATGCTCGACCAGTGGGCGGGCTCGCCGCCCGCCGCCGCCGTGATCCTCCGGCGCTGCTTCGAGAGCGACGATCCCAGCGTGGTCACCCCGCTCCTCAGGGATTGGGAAGTCACCTGCTCCGAGATCCTCGAGAGCCACATCTCCTATCCCATCCTCTGTTACTTCCG
>Ga0070689_100001064_pt1 | contig 17208 bp, 25 predicted proteins | sample KBSS23HmetaG_FD_64669 | JGI IMG/M metagenome (GOLD analysis project Ga0070689, IMG submission 64669) | Switchgrass rhizosphere microbial communities from Kellogg Biological Station, Michigan, USA - KBS S2-3H metaG | ecosystem: Host-associated > Plants > Roots > Rhizosphere ...
ATCGGCAGCAGGCTCTTGCCCGCCGAGTTCAGTGGCGACGTGGTGTTCGTCGGGTCGAACCGGCCGTCCGAGTTCTCCACCTGCACGGTGGCGGTGCCGGTGTCGGTGCGGCCCAGCTCGTAGGTCCGCCCGTAGCGGCAGGAGAACGCGGTCACCAGGCTGTTGCCCGCCGCGTCAACCAGCGTCGTCCACGTCGTCGTCGCCGACGTGGGGTCGTTCGTCACGTCCATGCGGTCCACGACGACCGGGAAGTTGGCGTTCACCATCAGACCAGTCCGGTCCCCGGCGACCGCTTGCTCTGACGCAACGCCTGCCTCTGCACCGACCGGTACACGACCTCGCCGTCGAGCAGCGTCGTGACGTTCACGACAACGTCCGCCGCACCGGCCATCGCGGCCGCGCCGTACGGGGCGATGGCGCCCGAGGTCTGCGGGACGAACAGCTCCGGCCCTTCCTCGCCGACCATGTACGGGACGCCCGCGCGCACCGGGCCGCCCGAGGCGCGGCCTTCCAGCAGATCGACGTTGCGCCCGGCGCGGGCCTTCGTCACGACGATCGACGGCGCCAGCATCTTCATGACGACCTGGATGCTGTGCGGCTTCCTCGTGAGGTCGTCGAGCCCGCGCTTCACCCCTTCGAGCTTGTCGATCATGCCCTGGACACCGTTCGCCAGGCCCTTGAACTTCTTCCCCACGAACGGCAAGTGCGACGCCGCCTCGAACAGGCTCTTCATCACGGACAGCACGGCGATGCCGAGGTTCGCGAACGCCTCCCCCGCGACCCGCGCCACGCCCTTGACGACGTCGCGGAACTTCTCGGACTTCTTCCACGCGATGACGATCGCCGCCGTGAGCGCTGCTACCGCGACGACGACAAGTCCGATCGGGTTGGCCTCCATCGCTGCGTTGAGCGCCCACTGGACCGCGGCCCATGTCTTCTGCAGGGCGGTCACGACCTTTGTGGACTGGATCATCTTGACCAGCCCGCCGGCCTCCTGAATCGCCATCGTTGCCGCGTGGGCCTTGGTGACCAGGATGAGCAGCCCGACCGACACTGCGAGCGCCTTCACCAGCCCCAAGTGCCTGCTCGCGAACCTGCCGACTGCGCCGAACGCGGCCACGACCGTGGGCAGAGTCTTCGCGAGTCCCACGAACGCCACTGCTAGCACGCCGCCGACCATCCGCGCCGCTTCCGCCACGACGGGAAGCCAGTCGCCGACCGCGGCGACCACGTTCTTCGCGAACGTCACGATCTGTGGCAGCACGGCGCGTGCCACATCGCCTATCCGTCCAAGCCCGTCCCGGACTGCGATCCCTGCGTTGTTCACGCCGCGCAACGCCCCGGAGAACTCGTTCACCTCGGACTTGCCGGTGAGCGCGGCGAAGAACACCGACGCCGCCTTGCCCAGCGTCCGCAGCCGCTCGCCGACGCCGATGCCTAGGTTGTTCAACGTGCGCAGCACGCCCGAGAACTCGTTCACCTCGGAGCGGCCGGACAGGGCGCCGACGAACACCGAGATGCCCTTGCCGAGCCCGTCGAACGCCTTCGTCACCAGCGGCGCAGCCTTCGTCGCCAATCCAGCCACGGCCGACCCGATGCCGGTGATCGCCGGCATGAGCGCCGTCGTCGCCGCCTCCGCGGCGTCCTCGAACGACCGCTTCGCCCGCTCCATCGCACCCGGCAGGGACTGGCCGAACGCCTTCGCCGACCCGCCGAACTCCTTGTTCAGCTCGGCGAGGATCAGCTTCTGCGCCTGCATCGTCTTGCCCGAGTCGACCAGCGCCTTGATCTGCTTCTGCTGGTCGGCGGTGAACGACACACCGACCTTGCGCAGCGCAGTCACGCCCTTGACCGGGTCGTTCAGCGCCTTGCCGAGCTGGATCGCGGACCGCTTCGTGTCCTGCCCCAGCGCCACCGACATGTCCGCCATGACCTTCGTGGCCTGGGTGAAGATGTCGTTGTTCTTGCCGACGCCGTCGCGGACGTTCGTGAACGTCAGCAGCAGGTTCTCGCCCGAGCGGACCGCGTCGTCCTCCAGCCCGCTGTACTTCTGGATGGTGCCCGCGAGGCCCTCGACCTGCTTCTGCGTCACCCCGGCAATGCCGCCGGTCGACTTCAAGACCGCGTTGGTCTGCGCGATCCCCGCCGACGAGTCCTTGATCTCGCCGAACCCGACCGACGCGGCAGCACCCAGGGCGAGGATGCCCGCCCCGACGCCGACCGCCGCGATCTTCGCGGCCTTCTTCGCCAACCCGCCGAACGCGTCGCCAAGCCGGCCGAGCTTGCCGTGCGTCTTGTCGGACGCGTCGCCGACCTTGTTGATCGTCTTCGACGCCGACTCGTCCTTGCCGAGCAGCCTGAACGTGAGGCTCGTCGTGGAGTTGGCGCCCACGGCTCACCCCCCGGCTTTCGCCTTCTTCACGTAGTCGTCAGCCCAGGCGGCGTAGGTCTTGAACTCGGTGATCGTGAGGCTGTCTATGCCGCCGGGGTGGTCTCCGGCGACGATTCCGAAGAGGTGGGCGAAGAGGGGGAGGTAGCGGCATCGCTCACGCCAGAGGTCGCCGCGGACGTAGGGTCCGGCGTGTCCTCGAAGTCCATCGCGCCGAGGTCGAAGTCGAGCGCCTCGGGGGTGAACTCGACCTGCTCACCGGCGCGGGTACGGACCAGCCACACGAGGAACGCCAGCGCGTCCGGCTCCATCTCGTTGAGCGCGCCCTGCCACGACTTCACCGTGTAGCCGCCGAACCCGAGGTCCGGACGCGCCGTCATGTTCTTCAGCGCGTACGCCTCGGTCAGCCGCAGCTTGTTCTCGTCGAAGTCGTAGCGCTTGCCCGCGATCGTGACGATCACTGTCTGCCCCTCACGCTCTGCCTCACGGCGTCGGAAACCAGGTCGAACACCTTGCGGCGGACCTCGTCCGCCCGCGCCCGCGCCGTGCCGTAGAAGTACGACCGGGGCCGCTGCGCCACCCACGTCCAGCCCGATCGCGGACCCTTCGCGAACACCGGGTGCCGCGCTGGACGGCCCCCCGGCCCGCCTTCCATCACCCGCGCGTGCGGCGCCACCCTCGTGTCGGCCTTGACCGTCACCTGCACCGACGACGCGCTGACCCGGGTCGCGACCTTCACCGACCGGGGGATACGACGGGAGCCGGTACGCGCGGCGGCCGAGCGGATGTCGTCGCGGACCTCGCTGCCCGCCTCGCGCATCCCCCGGCGCAGCGACTTCGCGATCTCCGGGTGCGTACGCCGCAACCCGGCGGCCGCGCGTACGAGGTCCGAGTCGTCCACCCGGAACCCGGCGCCGCCCGGCCCGCGAACGGCCATCTACGCGTACGTGCCGGACGCCTTGGCGTTCTTCAGCAGCACCTTCACCGGGCTGTAGCCGCCGGTCGCGCCCGCGTCGGTGATGTTCGCGTCGCCGTGGAAGTCGACCTCGATCTCGGCCCAGTCCTTGCCCCGGGCCACGACCGCCGACGTGTACGCAGCCTTGCTCAGCGTGTACTTCACCTCGACCAGCGCGGTCGACGTCCCGTTGACCAAGTCGACCACCACGATCGGCTTCGTGTTGTTCTCGTAGCGGGCCAGCTCCGACTCGTCCTCCAAGACGAACGTCATCGCCCCGGTCACCGAAAGCGGCCCGGCGAACAGCTTGTACGGGGCCTGCGTGCCGTCCGCCGTGGTGATCGGGCTGATCGTTCGCTTCATGGAGATGTTGCCGCCCTCGACAGTGGTCACCGTCGAGCCGCCGATCGTGACCGCGATCTGCCAGTTCGCCAGCGGCGGGAGGGTGCCCCACGACGGGGTCGGGGTGGCGCCGGTCACCGACGCGAACGTGGTCGCCGACGCCGTGTAGGCCAACAGACCCTCGGCGTCGAAGCTCAGGTTCACCTCGGAGAACCTCGCCCCCGCGAACCGCCGCGCCGACACGCCGTTGAAGTCGGTGAGCGTGTGCGTCACCGGCTGCCCGTCGCCCGAGTTCTTGACCGCCATGGTGTGCGAGAACGGCGCCGACGCGCCAGTCGTCGCCACGTCGCCGGTGATGTTCGCCAGCAGGTAGCCGAACGTGTCCGGGTGCGCGTTGCCTGCGAACCCGTACGTCGCCCACGTCGGCCCGGCGATGTGGTCGTACACGTCCACCATGGAGCCCCGCTGGCCGGTGTCCTCCAGCAGCGTCTGCTCGCCCTTCGGCTCGAACGACGTCACCGGGATGTAGTCGGTCGCGGCCACGGCGGTGCCCGGGGTGGTCTCCTTCGCGATGCCGAGGAACGAGACGGCGGTGGGGTACGGCATGGTCTACTCCTGCGTCTCGGTGGTCGTGGGCGAGTCGGGAGCCGGACGGCGGGCGTTGGTCGCGGTCTGGCGCTTGAACCGGTCGTCGGGGGCGGCGGTCAGGTCGTACTCGCCACCGGGCTTCGCGGACAGCCCGAGCGTCGGGTAGTACCGCTCGTCGTCGCCGACGTAGAGGTAGCGGGCCATCAGGTCCCTCCGAGGGGTCAGGTGATCCAGCCGAGGCACGACACGCGGAACGTCACGACTGCCTTGCGGCCGAGCACGACTTCCACGTCTGCGTCGTTGAGGTCCGTCGGCGGGCGCTGGTCCAGCGACTCCGCGCCCCCGACCTGCGCGTCCTTCACGGCCCCGCCGAGGGTCGGGTCGCTGCGGACGTACGCCTCGACGGAGGCCATCAGCGCGTACGCGCGGTCCCGGACCTCCTTCTGCGCCCCCCCGCCCGAGTACGCACCGGCCTGCACCAGCAGGTCGTAGCTCTCGCCGCGGGACAGGGAGCCGAGCTCGGCGCGGACCTGCTCCCCGGTGGCCGCGTCCTCGTCCAGCGAGCCGCCAATGATGATGTGATCGGTGTGCAGCACCTGCCCGACCGCCGGGCCGTCGAGCACCTGAACGCCCGCCTCGACGGTCGCGGTCACCCCGGCAACGAGCCCGTCGATCGCGGCCGGGATCGTGGATGACACGCCCACGTCAGGCCACCGACGCCGTACGACGGTACGGGGCCAGAAGCTGCAGCACCGCGTTGGGCACCAGGTACCCGGATGCCAGAACCGTCGCCCCGGTGCCGCCGCCGCCGCGCAGCGGGCCGGCGTCCGACACCTGCCCGAGCTGCGACGGCTGCCACCAGAACCGGATCAGCTCCAGCGCAGCGAGCCGCACGTTCGCCGGCATCACCGTCCGCCCCGCCTGCAGCACCACCCGCACGGTCGACCCGCCCCACGACCCCGCCGCCAGGTACAGCAGCCCGGCGGTCAGGCTCGCCCGGTACTCGTACGAGCCCGGCGCGACCGTCAGGTCCGTCTCCGTGTAGACGACACCGACCCCGCCCGTGTACGCGGTGACCGAGGTGATCGACGCGATGGGCAGCGGCAGTATCAGCGTCGTCCCCGGGTTCGGGAAGTCGACGACCACCTCGCGCGGCGCCACCGGGCCGATGCCGTGCACCGGGTCGTCCTCGATCACCACCGTTGCCGCGGCGATGAACCCGCGCAGCTTGTCCTCGCCGTCGGCGGTCATCGTCGGGTCGTTCAGGTGCACCCTCGCGTCCTCCAGGGACACGATGTAGCGTCTCTGGGAGACGACGTCGAACTGGCCCGTAGCCGTCGACGCGACCGCGCCCGACGCCTCCCACTCGACCAGGTACGTGCCGTCCGTCGGGCCGGTGTAGTCGTAGTGGAACACGCCGGTCGAGTCGCGGCTGATCTCGGCCGGGGACGGCCAGTGCAGCACCGTCGTGGTCGCGTCCGGCAGGGTGGCGGTCAGGGTGAGCGCGGTCGGGTCGGCGGGAACCGTCTCGTCCACGTCGGAGAACGTGGCGAACGTCAGCCGGACGGGCTGGCCGAGGGGGTAGCTCACCGGACACCCGCCCTTCCGCCGCTCGCCGACACACCGGACCTGCCTTGTGCCGAGCCGACGCCCGGCTCGCCCTGCGCCGCGCCGATCGTCACGGTGCCTTGCGCCGCGCCCACCGCCGTACGGCCCTGGGCTGCCGTAACGCCGGGCCGAGACCACCCCGGCAACGTCACCGTCGGCGCCTGAACCGACGCGAACGCGAGAACCGTCGCCGGGGCCGCGGTGCTCGCAACCAGCGGCGACGGGACCTGCACCATCCCCGCCGCGCTCAAGGTGAGCGGTACCGCCGCCCCGTCGCCGCGGACCGTCACCGCACCCACGGCGCCCACCGCGAGCAGCGCCGCCGGAGAACTCGCCGCGGCGACGGACGGGGGCTGCACAGCCGCCGACGCGGTCACCGTCGCGGGAGCAACCCCGCCTCCGAGGTTCACGGCAGGCGCCTGAACGGCACCGGACGCGGTCACCGTCGCGGGCGCCGGCGTGGCCGACGCGACCAGCGTCGGGGCCTGTACCGAGCCGGTCGCCGTCACGGCGGCCGGAACCACGACGGCCGATCCCGTCACAACCGGCGCCTGCACCGCAGCGACCGCCGCGACCGCCGCCGCAGACACGGTCGCGTTCGCCGTCACCACCGGGGCACCCACGGTGCCCGCCGCCGGGACCGTGGTCACTGCGGCCGTGGCGTCGCTGCTGATCTGCGCCGCCTGCACCACACCGGTCGCGGTCACCGCCGCCGGACCCGCCGAGACAGCGCCCGCCGGTGCCTGAACCGTTGCGGTCGCAACGACGGCCGCCGGGGCAGCGTCCGCGTCCGCGACCACCGCAGGCGCCTGAACCGAGCCGGATGCGTCCACGACGGCCGGCGACGCTGTGGCCGCCGATGCGCTGACCACCGTCGGCGCCTGAACGGTGCCCGTGGCGGTGAGCGCGGCCGGTGCCGCAGTGGCGGACGCTGTCAGCGCCGGGGATTGCACAGCACCGGCAGCGGCCACGGTGGCCGGTGCGGCGAGTGCCGAGCCCGTGACGGTAGGCGCCTGGACCGAGCCGGACGCTGTCACCGTCGAAGCGGTCACAGCCGCGTTGCCCGCCACCGACACGGCCGGGGCCTGCACCACACCCGTCGCCGCGAGCGCCGCAGGCGTGGCCGCCGCCACGACGACCGGCGCCTGCACCGTGCCGGTCGCGGCGACGGTAGCCGGGCTCGTCGTCGCGGACGCCGTCACGACGGCCGTCTGCACCGTGCCAGTCGCGGTCAGCGTCGCCGGGGTGGCGATCGACACCAGCGCCCAGCCGGACACGTTCGACACGACCGTGCTGTTCGTCGCCTGCCACGTCGCCCCGCCGGTCGCCGTGGAGTCCTTCAACGACAACCAGTCGCAGGTCACCGTGCCCGACGCCTTCGACAGCGTCGCCGCAGTGCCCGCCGACGACGACACCAGCGAAACCACCCGACCGGACGCGCCGGTCAGCACGAACGACGTCGTGATCGTGGTCGTCGAACTCGCGGCGAGAGTCAGGGTCCGGCCCGCCGACGTCCCCGTGCCCATGCTGACCGTGCCGAACGTGTTGCTGCCGGTGATCGTCACACCGCCCGCACCCGCGCTCGCCGGGTACGACAGCGTCCCGTACGTCAGACCGCCACCCACGAACGAACGCTGCGACGCCGAGTTGGCCAGAACGATGGTCGACGCCGCGCCGGAGAACGTGAGCCCGGTCGTCGTGGTGAAGTTCCACACCGTGCCGGCCGCCGTGGTCAAGGTCACGGTCGACGCGCCGAGGGTCAGGCTGCGCGTGTTCGAGTTGCTGGACGAGAACGACGTCACCGACACGGCCTGGCCGTTCGTGTCCAGCGAGCCGCGGGTCAGCGTCAGCGGGTTAGCCGTGGCCAGCGCCGACGACAGCAGCCACGACCCGCCCGCACCGTCGAACGTGGTCGTTCCCAGCGTCTTCCCGCCGACGTCGACGGTCTGCTGGGTGGCCGACGTCGACACGAACGACACCGCCGACGACGCGTTGCCCCGGGTGTAGGTCATGGCGGACGGGAACAGCAGCGCGACATTCCCCGCCCCGGCCGTGCCGTCCCCGATCGACAGGGTGATCGACGCGTTGTGTGTCAACGTGGCGGTGTAGCCGATCAGGTTGATCGACCGGCACGCCGCCGCCACGTTAATCGTCACGTTGCCGGAAAGCCCGGTGGCGACGACGTCGTCCGCCGCCGTCGGGACAGCGCCCTCAACCCACGTCAGCAGCGAGTCCCAGTTGCCCCCGACCGCCGAGATCGTGCGGGTCGCCACGAGCGGTTACGCGACGTCCGCGCGCCAGATGCCGTTCGCTGACCACTGGATCGTGAACGTGCCCGCCGTCACCGAGTAGGCGCCGCCGAAGTACACCGCCATGATCCCCTGGTCCGCGACCGGCGTCGTCAACGCGTCCGCGTAGATCAGCGCCCCGTACGCGCCGGTGAACGTCGCGGTCGTCCACGCGGTGTCCGCCGCGTCCCACATGGCGATGCCGCCCGCGACCCCCGTCACGGTGGTTGAGGTGAGCAGCGCTCCGCCCGCCGTGTAGCCGGTGCCGACCATCTCCTTGCCGGTCGTCCACGTACCGGCCCCGTACGCGGTGTTCGCGGCGGTCGCGTCGAAGTCGGGGGTCACTGTGTTGTCGAACAGCGCGACCTTGTGCGTCTCCAGGTCGAGGTTGAGGACGATGGTCGTCAGCCAGTCGTCGATGAACGTCTGCCGGAACGCGCCCGACGCAGACCAGGCCATGTCCTAACCCTCCGTCGCTACGAGACCGGCGCGGCGCCCGGCCGCCTGCTCTTGCGACCGCCACGCCGAACGCACCGACGCCAGGCGCTCTGCCGCTTCCTGCCGCGCCTGCGGGTCCTTGTCCTTCTTCGCCGCGAGCAGCGCCGCCTCGGCCTGGTCCACGTCGGCGACGGTGATCTCACGCGCCATCGGTCTGCTCCTGTCGCCTCGTGACGACCGGCTCGAGGACGCGCACGTTCACGTCCTGCCGGTCGTTCCAGTGCTCCGTGACGGTGTTCACCGTCTGATCCGTGTGGTCCACGGTGACCTTCACCGGCCGGGGTCCGGTGCGGACCGCGACACTGCGGTAGTGCTCTGCCTGCGTGCCGCAGCAGCCCCGGGCACAGGTCATGACGGGACTCCTTCACGCGGCGTGCGGCGACCGGCGGGCGGGTCCCTTCCGTCGCCCGCCGGTTGCCGCACGCTTACGGGGCCGGGCGTGTCTGCGGGCTCTTGGCGCTCTTGTTGGCAGCCGACTTGGCGGCCTTGTCCTCACCCGCGGCCTGCGCCTTGGCGGGGAGGTAGCCCTGCCGGTGCAGCTCCTCGGTGTCCGACGCCGGGATCGGGTCACCCTCCGCGTACACGAGGTAACCGCCACGCTCGACGCGCTCCTTGCTGACGTACTCGGGCATCGCCCGCTCCTCTCCGAGAAGGGACCAGGACCCGGGGCGCCCGGTCGAGGTGACGCCCCGGGTCCTGGTCACCGCCGCTACGCCGTGGTGGCGTCCACGAACGACTTCGGCTGGAGCACCCCGAACACGCCGCGCCACTCGGCGAGGACGTAGACGAGGTTGCGGGCCGCGAAGTCCTTGTGCTGGTCGAAGAACTGGACCGTCTCCTGCTCCCGGTCCCACAGCACCGCGTCACGGAAGTAGCCGACGACCGCCTTGCTCGTGGTCATGCCCGGCTCCTCCACGAGCCGCATGCCCCACAGGGTGCGCGGCGCGTCGCCGAACGGGTTGATCAGGAACGGGCCGTCGGAGGTCGTCGAGCCGCCGACGCGGAACAGGTCGAGCGTCTCCAGCGCGGTCGGGGTGAGCACCGCGCCGTTCGGGATGCGCCCGGAGCCGGTCGTCGGGTCGGCGACCTTGGTCTTCGCCTTCCGCAGCGTCTCGATCACGTTGTTCGAGAACGCCTGCGTGAGGATGCCGGACGTGTTGCGGATGCCCCGCAGGTTCGGCGACGAGCCCGACCCGGAGATCATCTGCGAGTTGAGGGTCTGCGCCAGGTCGTAGCGAAGCTGGTCCTCGAGGATCGAGCGGAGCTGTCCCGCGTCGGACACGGCGCGGCGAGTCGCCGGCACGCCCTCGGCGATCGTCTCGACACCGGCCGTCACCTTCAGCCAGGTGAACGCGCCCTCCGGCTTCACGCCCGACGCCGGGTCCACCGTGTACGGGCCGGGGGTGGCGCCGGAGATGGCCGGGTCGGCGGCGGTCGTCGCCTCCGCGACAGGGGCCGCCGCGTTGGCGTGCGCCACCGCGCGGACGTACTCGACGATGTCCGAGCCGGTGGTTGCGTTGATCACCAGGTCGCGGACGGTGAGCTGCGGCTGGACGTACGGGACGTAGATGCCGGTGTAGTCCCGCTGCACGAACGCGCCGCCGGAGCCGGCGTCAGCGCCGGTGATCAGCGTCTTCGCCGCGAGGCCCTTGACGCCGAACTGCGGCGAGGCGAGCGCGGCGTTCTCGCTGATGACGCCGGTGGGCGCGACCTGCGCCAGCCACGCCTTGAACTGCTCCCCGTTGATCAGCTCGTCGGTGAGGTTGCGCGGCCGGACCGGCTCGTCGGCGGTCTTCACGTCGCGGCCGTCGGTCACGGCCGCGCGGCGCTCCGGGGTCGCCGCCCACTTCTGCAGCTCGCCGAACTCCTGCTCCTTGACGAGCAGGCTCTTCAGCTCCTTCAGGCGGTCGAGGTTCGTCTCGAACTCGTCAGAGCGGGCCTTGCTGTCCTCCAGGCTCTTGCCCTCGCCCTCGTCGGTGTGGAGGAGCTGGGCGTTGCGCTCGGCGAGACGCTCGAACTCCTTCGCAAGAACGGACACGGACATGTGGTGCCTCCTTCGCCGGGTCCGTCCCACGACGGCCCTTCGGGCATGGGAACGACCCGCGCAGACGACGTCTGGCGGGGGTCTCAGGGGTAGGTCAGGCGGTGACGAGCAGCAGCTCGAACTCGCGGCGCTGCGCGTCCGGGATGCTCGCCGCCTTCACGTCGGCGGGCGCGGCGGCCTTCGGCTCCACCACCTCCGCAGTGCGGACCTCGGCGGGCTCACCGAACACGTACACGTCGCCGTCGGCGGTGTAGCTGACCTCGTACACGGCGTAGTGCCACTCGCCCATGTCGTCGCGGCGCTCCATGGCGAACACGACCCGGTCGGCGAAGGTCGCCTTCACGTACAGCCACTCGGCGGCGTGAATCTCCTCCAGCGCCTCGCACAGCCGGTCGGAGAGGTACTCGTACGAGCCGACGACCGACTTCGCGCCGGTCAGGGCCTTACGCCCGTCGTCGGTGCGGGCGCGGGCCTTCACAGTGACGAGACGCGTGTCGGAGTTGGCGCCGAGCATCACATGCGACCACTCGTCGATGCGCCACTCGGTGATGACCTGCTTCGCGCCGCGGGCACGTTCCTCGTCGGTCGGCCGGCGCGACGCCTTGATCTCGTAGCCGACGGAGAACTCCATGTCCTCGCCGTAGAAGGTGAGGTCGTCGAACGCCTCCCGGCCGACCTGCTTGGCGAGGTGGTACTGCGCCTCGACGTGCAGCCCATCCGGCTCCTCCCACATCTTCAGCGTCTTCGCGACCGCGGCGCGCATCGACCAGTCGTGGTCGAGCAGACCCTTCGGGTTCGGTCCGTACTCGCCCGCGATCTGCTTGGCGACCGCGCCCTGCTCGACGATGTCGCCGTCGTGGTCAACGTTGCCGTACGCGGACACGACCAGCTCGGCGATGCCCTGGGCGGCGTCCTTGACGAACGCCCGGCCTCGCAGGCTCTTGTGCTGCATCAGTCCTCCACGGGCTGGACGGTGACGGGCAGCAGCCCGAGGTGGGCGATCGGGTCCAGGCCGACTGCGGCGAGCGCCGCCTGCGGGTCGTAGCCGGACCGCACGAGAGTGCTGGCCGCGTTCACCTGCTCGGTCAGGTCCGGTGCCGGAGGGTCGCCGTTGACCGGGGTCAGGTTCAGCGGGGCGCGGAAGGTCTGCCCCTTGCCGTCGGGGATCGGGTCGAGGTCTTCCCACGCGCGCGGCTCGTCCGGGTTGAGCCAGCCGCCCTGGATGCCCATGTTGTAGGCGGCGAAGCGGCTGAGGGTGTCGCCGCGCAGCAGCCCGTTCAGGCCGAACTTCATGTAGGCGTCGCCCACCAGCGGGGACGCCGCGATCTCGACCCGGACGCACCACGGGCGGATGCAGTCGGTGACGGCTTCGATCGCCGAGTGCTCGATGTTCGAGAACGTCGCCCGCTTCAGGTCCGCGATCTTGTGCGGGGGGACCCGGAAGATGCGGGCGATGTCGGTGACGCTGAACTCGCGGCCCTCGATGAACTGCGCGTCGTCGTTCGGCACCGCCAGCGTCGCCGCGGTCGCCCCGCCGGTGAGGAACCCCGGCTCGTGTGCGTTGCGAAGGCCCTGGTGCGACTGCTTCCAGCTCGCCGCGGTGCGCTTCAGGTCGTCGTCGTTGGCGCCTGCCGGCACGGTGATGATCACCGGCGGGGTGGCGTTGTTGTCGAAGAAGCGGGTCGCGTACTCCTCCGCGGAGGCGGCGAGCCGCAGCGCCCCCTCACGGAAGAGCTCGATCGGGGACAGCCCGCGCAGGCCACCCGAGCCCCGGAACGCGCGCATGTGCACGATGTGCCGCTCGTCGTACGTGTCGCCGCCGATCCGGTACTCGATCGACTGCGCCGGGTCCTCGGCCCTGCTGCGGCGGCGGACGTGAACGGCGCCCGGGTGCACGTTCCACACCTCGGCGACCCGGCCGAGACGGTCCGTCTCGTAGTACCAGAAGGCGTTGCCGTCGAGGTTCAGCGCGGCCAGCGTCGCCTCGAAGAACTCGAACCGCGTCGTCTCCGGGTTCGGCTTGACCAGCCACGCCGGGTCCGGGAGCTGCGTCCGCTTGTCCCCGTCGCGCCGGTACAGGTGCACGGGCAGCGACGCGACGGTCTCGGCGATGTAGCGAACGCTCGCGTACACCGCCGTGAGGCGCATGGACGAGTCCTGCCCGATCGGCAGTGCCGTCCGCGACCCGGGCGCCGGGTACGTGAGGTTGGTCACGACCTCCTCGCGGGTGAACCCCTTGGCCGCCGTCTTGCGGAAGACGCTCATCGCTTCGCCAGCCCGAAGAACCCGAGCACGAACAGCGCTGCGGCGAGCGCGAACAACCCGGCCGGGATGCGCCACGGCGTCGGCATCGTGAACGCCGCGACCACCGCCGCGGCCAGCCCGGCCAGCTCACAGAACGCGCCGACCCGGTCGGCGACGACGTCCGGCTCAACCTGCGGAGGAGGCTCCATCGTCGTCACCTCCCAGGATGTCCGACAGCGTGAGGAACCCGACCGACCCGGCTGGCGGCGCCGTCACATGTCCGTACCGCGCCAGGGTCACCGCGTACAGCGGCGCGATCTCGACGGCGGGACCGTCCCATGCGAACGACCCGCTCAGCTCCCGTTTCACGACGGCTTTCACCGCCGCGTCGAGCGCCGGCTGCCGCCAGTGCCGCAACCGGTCCTTGTCGGATTGCGCGTCATCGAAGAACCCGCCGCACGCCCGCGCCATGTCCGTCGCGTTCGTCACAACGACTGGTACACCGGCGCGCTCCAGGTCGGTGATCAGCGCAGCCGCAGCACCGCGCGCGTCGATCACGACCGGCCGCCGCGACTTCGCCGTCAACTCCACCAGCCGAGGCACGGCCCACGCGGAACCGGGCCGCTGGTCCGCGATCAGCACCTGCACCCGCCCATCGGGGCGGCCCGCCGCAGAGCCGATCACCGCGAACGAACGGTTCGGCGGCATGTGCAACCCGAAGGTCCCCGGCTGTGGCTCGTGCCCTTCGTCGCCGATGTCGCTCCACCGAGACTCGCTGAACACCTGCCAGGCCAGCACGCTGCCGGGCGGCCAGATGCAGAACCGCTCCCGCGCCACCTCCGCGCGGCCCTCCGCGTCGGGCTGCGCGCGGACCTCGCGGGCGATGGACTCCGGGGTGATCCGGTAGCCGAGCGCCGGGTTCGCCGCCGCCTGCGCGGCCGGGTCCTCGAGGTCGACGCCGTCCATCGACTCGGCCGGGTTCCACTCCCACCACGCCAGTTCCGGGTCGGTGCCCGCACGGCCGCGGTCCCGCACGGTGCGAAAGTGCTCCCCGTCCGGGTCCTCCGGCTCCGGCACCGTGCCCAGGTAGACGACCTGCGCGTTGGGCCGCGCCGACAGGGTCGGCAGCAGCGTGCCGAACATGCGGCGAGCCAACTTCTGCGCCTCGTCCAGCACAAGCAGGTCGCCGGTGAACCCGCGGCCACCGGACTTCGTCCGGGTTCGGTAGCGGATACGGCTCCGGTTACGGAGCCTGATCCCTTCCTGGCCGTGCGCGTCGGTCAGCGACGCCACCTCGCGGTCGAGGTCGGGCGTCGCTTCGATCAAGTCCTTGAGCCGGCCGAACGCCTCCAGCGACGTGTCGAACTGGTGTGCCGAGTGGATGACCAGCCGACAGTCCGGGTCGAGGAACAGCGCGAACAGCTCGCGCGCTTCCACGATCGCGTTCTTGCCGTTCTGTCGCGGCACCAGCAGGCCGCACTCGAACGCCGCCCACTTGCCGTCGCGCCGCTCGCCGAGCATTCCGTCGAGCACGTAGCGCTGCCACGGGTCCAGCACCAGCCCCGCCGACTCGGCCAGCTCGGCCGCTTCCTGCCCCGCCGACGACAGCGCCGGCGGGAGGCTAGCTACTCTCGGCCGCTGCGCGCCGACGAGCACGTCTGGCGGCGAGAGCGTCGACACTCGACCCCTCCGTCTTCGCCGCACCCTTGCCGACACCGAGTTGCTTCAGCATCCCGGTGAGCGCGGTCTGCAACTGGCGGGCCTCGGCCGCGGCGCGGTCGATGATCAGCTCCAAGTCGCCGCCCTGCGGCGGCTCGTACACCGACACCCAGGTTGCGACCTCGCCGCGGAGCAAGCCGTCGAGCTTGTCGAGCCTGTCGATCGCCCGGCACGCCTCGCCCAGCAGCACCGCCGACGCCGGGTTCAAGGTTCGGCCCGCCGTCACCTCCGCCCACAGCCGCGCGCCGCGCTCCGCGAGGCCCTCAGGGGCGTCCAACGCTCCCCGAATCGTGCGGGGAGAGGAAAAAGGCGGGCTCCGGGGTCTTGGCCGCTGTGGTGGTAGAGATTCGAGGCCCCCTCCCGTACGTTGCCGGCACGCTGTCCTCCTCGGATATGCTTGCCGGTGCCGCAGGTCCCTTCCCGTGGACCAAGGAAGGGCGCGAACGATCGGACGGTGCTGGTCGGCCTGCGGCCACCTCACCAGTTGGGTAGGCGTGTTCCCCACTCGCGGGAGGTGCGGGACGGGAGACGCTGGCCGTGGCGGCGAGCACCACGAAGCCGGTTGCCGAGGGTGGCACCCGCGGAGCGGTTGCAGCGGGCATGGGCGAGGCGGTCGGCCTTCGTGCCTCCGAGGACACGGGGCTGGCCGTGGTCCGCTTCGAGGCGCAGCTGGTCCTTGAGGTCGCGGTCCGCGTCGCTCCGGTACATGGGGCCGCCGCAGTAGCAGCAGGGCGTGCCGTCGACCAGGGTGGCGATGAGGCGGCGGCGGTCCTTGCTGTGCTGCCAGCCGACGCCGCGGGCGCTGCTCGACGGCTTGCGGGTCACGCGGTCAGGTCGATGCTCGCCGGGGGCTGGTCGTTGAGGGCGCGGTGCAGGGTCGCGAGAACGTCCTTGACGCGGCGGATGAGGAAGCGGGTGTTGCCGGAGCACATCGCAGCAGTCAGACCGGCTTCGGCTTCGCGGGCGGCCATGCGGACGTTGACGGCGGCGGCAAGGACACGGAAGGCAGGGGACTCGGCGGCGTGGGCGCGGTGCTTGGCGCGGACCGCGCTCTTGGTCGACGCGGTGACGGGGGTGACGCCGCAGGAGCAGGCAGCGGTCCACAGGTAGCCGAGGTGGCCGTTCGCGTCGCGGCCCGCTGGTTCGCGGCGCACCGTGGCGGCGTGGATGCGGCCGTCGGCGCCAACGATCACGGTGGAGCGGGCGCCGGGCTGGGCGGGCACGGTCAGTGGCTCCCGTTGTCGGGGCAGTACGGGGCGCACTCGCCGCCCTCGCCGATCACCCAGGTGCAGCGGGGGCAGCGGGCCGTGGACATCAGGCGCTGGACTCGGGCTCGGGCTCGGGCTCGGGCCAGTCGGCGCGGACCCGCGCAGCGACCTGCGCGTGACGGCACGAGTCGGCCAGCAGGTTGTCCAGCACGTCGGGGCTGAACGCGTCCGTGTCGTGCTCGGCCTCCACCGTCACGTACTCGCCGTCGTCCTGGCCGATCGTCACCGACACGCGCACGGCGTCAGCCCACCCCGGGCAGAACGACGGTCGGCCAGCCGACCACGCGGACCCGCTGAAGGAACAGGTGAGGCCCGAACTGCCACCACGTCAACCGGAACGTGTAGTCGTCCCGGTCGTACGTGCAGCGGAACCGGCCGTACGCCTCGCCGCGAATGCGAACGTGCATCGCGCCTCCCCGGACACGACGGAAGGCCCGGAGCGGGTGGGCTCGACGGGCCTTCGGGGACAGTGCAGGTACTCTACGTGTAGAGGGTGGCCTAAGAGTCGGGCGTTGTCCCGCAAGCCCCCGACTTGGGCGTGTCGCGGTCGCGCGGGCCGTACCGAGCCAACGCCGCCGCCGCCGCCGCTGTTCCCGCCAGGCGCCGCGCGAACGCCGCGATCTCGTCGCCACCCGCCGCCATCAGCGCCTCCACGCGGCGCAGGTCATCCTCGGTGTGGCTCCTGATCTTCACGCTGCCCTCCTTCGCTCTCAGACTTGAACGGGGCGAGCAGAGCGCCCAGGTCTTGCTGGACACGCGCGCGGAACTGCGGGTACGCCGCGCGGAGTCGCGCCACCGACGCCTCAAGCGCTTGCAGCCCGACGTTGGCGGCGACGACCCGGTCGTCTGTCTTCACGCCGCTCTCCTTCGCTTCCGTCCGGTCACCCCGGCCAGTGTGTCAGCGCACGCGAACGGGTCATACAGCGCCTTGCCGCGCTCGTTGTAGCGGACTGGGCGGCAGTGACGGCGCACCGTCCGCTCGCTCAGGCCGAGGTGCAGCGCGATGGCCTCCGCGTCGACCGCCGCGACGCACGCCGTGGAGCACCAGGGGGCGTCCTCGCCGTCACAGTCCGGGGCGTGGGTGGCCGTCACGGGCTGTCCGCCTCATCACGTCGGCGTGTAGCGATCTCCGCCCGTGCGTCCGAGGCGAGCCACTCGCCGCCCAGGCCGACGAACGTGTGCAGACCGTCGAGTTGCGGCAGGTCGTCAGCGTCGTACGGCGGGTCGAACGGCACGCGCGTCACGACGCCTCCTTCGCTTCCTTG
>Ga0070689_100001066_pt1 | contig 17203 bp, 14 predicted proteins | sample KBSS23HmetaG_FD_64669 | JGI IMG/M metagenome (GOLD analysis project Ga0070689, IMG submission 64669) | Switchgrass rhizosphere microbial communities from Kellogg Biological Station, Michigan, USA - KBS S2-3H metaG | ecosystem: Host-associated > Plants > Roots > Rhizosphere ...
CAGCTTGCGCGGGGACCGTCGACAGCTTTTGCCAAGAGAACGGCGCTGCAGTCCCTGGCCCCGCGCTTCGCCCCCCGGCTGCCTCGCTCCGACGCGCCTGTATCGACACAATGATCGCGTCGCCCACGCCCGCTTGACCGCCAATGGCGTACCTTATGTGACAGCGAAAATCAGGAATGTCCCCATTTCCATGTGGCGCACGGTACTTGTTTACGGCGCGGCGCTCGCGGCGGGCGCGTTCGGATTGCAGTGGCTGCAATACCGGATGCTGGTGCGCACGCACCCGGTCGAGATCTACTTCGCCCTGTTCGCCCTCGGCTGCATGGCGCTCGGCGCCTGGGTGGCGATGCGCCTGTGGCGGCGCCCCGCCTCGCCGGCGGAGCTCGACCCCGAAGCCTCCCAGCGGCTGAAGATCAGCGAGCGGGAGCTCGAGGTGCTGGGGCTCATCGCCTCCGGCCGTTCAAACAAGGAAATCGCCCGGCGACTCGAGGTCTCCCCTAACACGGTCAAGACGCATGTGGCCCGGCTGTTCGAGAAGCTCGGGGCGAAACGCCGCACCCAGGCCCTCCTCAAAGCCCGCGAACTCGGCGTGATTCGCTGAATCACCCTTTTTTACGATTGCTCGCGCCCCGCCGAGGGCGCTTTCATGCCTGCGAACAGAAACACAGGGGAGCTCCATGACCAAGGTCATCGTTCGTTACGGAATCATTGCGGGTCTGATCGTCGGCATTCCGATGGTTGCGTACATGTGGTGGCTGCCCGCCGACGCCCCGGGTCCGATGGCCATGAACATGGTCACCGTCTACCTCGTCATGCTCGTGGCCCTGAGCATGGTGTTCGTGGGCATCAAGCATTACCGCGACCGGGTGCTTGGCGGCGGCATCAAATTCGTGACCGCGCTGCTGGTCGGCCTCGGGATCACGCTGGTGGCGAGCGTGTTGTACACCCTCGCCTGGGAGCTCTCGATGCAGGTGAGCGCATTCGACTTCGCCGCGTGGTACGCGAAGATGTACAGCGATCCGGTGGAAGCGCAGGAATTCCTGCGCACCTACTCGAATCCCCTCTACCGCATGGCGTACACCTTCATCGAAATCTTTCCGGTGGGTGTGCTCGTCACGCTGGTTTCCGCCGCCATCCTGCGCAGGCGCGCGCCGGCGCCAGGCTGATCAGTCGCCCTCGCGCACCTTGCGCTGCATCTCGTCCAGGTAGGCATCCAGCTCCGCGATATTTTTGAACAGGCCGCCGGCCGGGATGGCCTTGACGATGTCGAGCACCTTCTGCACCGCGGGCTGCGGATTCACGATGGCGATCTTGCCGCCCTCGGGTTCGAGGATTTTGCGCGCGCGGATGAAACAACGGATCCCGGCGCTGCTCAGGTACTCGAGCTTGCCGAGATCGAAGATCAGGCGCTTGATCCCCGCCGACATCAACATGCGGTCGAGCGCGGCGTCCAGCTCGGGCGCGGTGTGCGTGTCGAGGCGCCCCTCGAGCGCGAGCGTCGTTGGCCGGTCGGGATCCAGGACAATTTTGAGACTCATGAAAGCTCCTTACGATTCAGCCGGATCTCGAGCACGTTCTCGCCGTTCTCGCGGGAGTAACCCACGTGGTCGGCGAGCTCACGCACGATGTGAATGCCCAGACCGCCCACGTCGCGCACCTCGATGTCATCGTCGAGACGCGGCGCGGCCTGCGCGAGCGGATCGAAGGGCGCGCCGTCGTCGCGGAAGACCAGCATGACCTCGCGCACGCCGATCCGGCACTCGACCGTGGCGCGGACCCCGCGGCCCTGCGCCGCGCGCGACACATTGGTCAACAGCTCTTCGGCGATGAGTTCGGCCTCGGACACGCGCGCGGGATCGAGAACACCGGCCAGCATGTCGCGCAGCCAGGCCATCGCCTGGCGCACGCCGTCGCGCGCAAGGTCGGGCGCGAACTCCCGGCGTTCACGCGACGCGAGGCCGATGGCCATCAGCGTCAGGTCATCGTCCACGTGCATGCCCGCGGAGCGGTCGTTGAGGGCATCGATCACGCGTTGCACCATCTTTTCGGGATCGTCGTCCACCAGCAGACGGCCGAGTCGCTCGCTGCCGAGTTGTTTGCCGTCCGCGGTCACGGCTTCCGACACGCCATCCGTGAACATCACCAGCGTCTCTCCCGGGGCGAGTTTGAGTTCAATCGCACGATACTCCGTCGCCGCCTCGATGCCGATGGCGGCACCATTGTCCGTCGCAATCTCTTCGATGTCGCCGTTCGAGCGGCGCAGCAGCGGTGGCTCGTGCCCCGCGGAGGCGTAACGCAGCCGGCCATCGGCGGGATCGAGCGTGCCGCAACCCAGCGTCACGAACATGCAGGCATCGTTGCCCTCCGCGAGCCTGGCATTGATCTCGGCAAGGATCCGCTCCGGCGATTCACCCGCCGTACCCAGCACGCGGATCAATCCGGAAACCCGCGCCATGAACAGCGCCGCTGGAATGCCCTTGTCCGAGACGTCGCCGATGGCGAACAACAGCCGCCCGTCGCGCAGCACAAAGTAGTCGTACAGGTCGCCGCCCACGCGCCGGGCCGGGATCAACGCGGCGGCAACGCGAAGCGTCGGCGGCAAACGCTGCGAGTCGCGCCGGGGCAGCATGGATTGCTGGATGCTGGCGGCGATCTCGAGTTCGTGTTCCAGGCGGGTCTGCGCGGCAATGCTTTCCGCGCGCATCTGCACGTGCAACTTGAGTGAGTCGCGCAGGCGCAGCAGCGCGTGAGTCAACACGCCGGTCTCATCGCGCCGCGGCTCCGGCAGCGGGAAGTCGAGGTCGCCATCCTTCGCGCCGCCGACCGCCTCGGCCAGGCGGCGAATGGGTCTCGACACGCCGGTGGCCACGAAGGAAATCGCGGCGACCAGCAGAATCAGGCCGGCGACGCCCAGCCACAATTGCCGGCGCAGGACGTCCCGCGCCTCCGTCAGCAACTGCGAACGGCCCATGACCAGCATGAGCCTCCATTGCAACGTCTCGAGACCGCGGACCGCAAGGTAGGAAGCCTCGCGATCCGCCTGTCGCCGCATGAGTCCGAAGGTGCCGCCCTTCGACAACATGCCTTCGGCGGCCGCGCGTACCACCTCCGCGCCGCTCGAATCCGACGTTCCGATCGGCGTCACGAAGTCGTGCGGCGATGGCGGCGAGGCCAGCCATCCCGCCGTGAACGGCGGCAGCCGCACGCGCGCCGCGACGCGGCGCACCCACTCCAGGTCGAGATCCGCAGTGACGACGCCGGCGAGCACGCGGGCGCCGTCCGGATTCCTGTGAAAGAACGGCACCGAGTAGGTGACCATCCAGGTCTCGCCGCCGCCCGCGTCGAAGTACGGCGCGGACCAGACCGGCTGGCCCGAGTCGGCTGCGCGGCGGTACCAGGGCAGTTTCGAGTAACCGTAGGAGTCGAGCGCCAGGTCGGAATACGCGATCGCACCCGCCCGCCGGAAGTAGTAAGGCGCGAATGCGCGCGCCGCCGGATCGCCGGCGCGCACTTCCACCGCGATGGTCGAACCATAGACCTCTGGCCAGGCATTGAGTATTCCGCGGATACGCTGCGCGTATTGTTCGGGCGGCGGATCCACTTCCTCGAGCTGGTGCGCGACGGTGCGCACTCCGCCTTCGATCGGGCGGATGACCATATCGACCCCGGCCGCGAGCCGCGCGGCCAGTTCGTCGGCGTCACGCGCGGCGCCGGCCTCCAGGCGCTGCGCCGTCGCCTGGTAGGACATGTAAAGTGCCGTGGCGTAGATAGGCACGGTCACCGCCAGTACCCAGAACAACAACCGGCCGCGAACCGTGCGAAAAGCTTTCACGCGTCACAATCATTGCATGCGTCGGCCTAATCTGACACGCGCGGCGGCGTTTCATAGGAGAAACCCTGTAGGCCCCGCCGGGACGCAAGTGCAATATTGCGGCGTCGATCCGGCCGTGGGAGGCAAAACGCTTGGTAAAGGCTCGGACTGCCCTGCTCGGGGTATTGGTCGCATTGCCGTGCGCGGCGAACAACGCCGGGGCGGTTCCCCTGGACCAGTTGAAGCGCATGAGCCCGGAAGAGCTCATGAACGTGGAGATCACGTCGGTGTCGCGCACCGAAGAGTCGTTGCGCGATGCGGCAGCGGCCGTCGCCGTGGTCACGCGCGAGACCATCCGCCGCTCCGGCGCCACCAACATCCCGGACGCGCTGCGGCTGGTGCCCGGCATCCACGTGGGCGAGCAGACCGCGAGTGCCTGGGCGGTTAGCGCGCGCGGCTTCAGCAATCTCAACTCGGAAAAGCTGCTGGTGCTCTCCGACACCCGCAGCATCTACACGCCGCTGGTGTCGGGCGTGGGCTGGGACGCGCAGGACTATCTAATGGACGACGTGGAGCGCATCGAGGTGATCCGCGGCCCCGGCGCCGCGCTGTGGGGCGCGAATGCGGTCAACGGCGTGATCAACATCACCACGCGCAGCGCGCGCGACACGCATGGCACCTACCTCGAGGCGGCGGCCGGCAGTTTCGACCGCGCCTCGATCGGCGCGCGTTACGGCGGGGAAACCGCGGGCGGCGTGAACTACCGCGTGTTCGCGCGCTACATGGAGCGCGACGAAACGAAGAACCAGGCGGCGCCCAACGACGACGCCTGGAACATGGGGCACCTGGGATTCCGCACCGATTGGGACGGCGCTGCGAACGACTCCTTCACCGTGCAGGGCGACGCGTACGCGGGCGAAGCGGGACAGCTGACGCCGGCCATCACGGTCATCGGCCGGCCCGGGCCGCAGGGACCGCTGGAGCTGAAACTCTCCGGCGGCAACGTGCTGGCGCGCTGGCGCCGCGACACGGCCGAAGACGCCGACATGCAGCTGCGCGCCTACTACAGCTACGAGCGGCGCGACGATCCGAGTTACCTCGACACGCTGCACACCTTCGACATCGATTTCCAGCGACGCTTCGTCGCCGGTACCAGCCATGACATCGTCTGGGGCGTGGCATACCGCGTCACGCAGAATCGAAATTCCGAGGGCGACCTCTTCAGGCTCGACCCGGAGCAATCCACGGATCATCTGTTCAGCGGGTTCGTCCAGGACCAGCTGTCACTGACCGATTCCCTGCGCCTCACCCTCGGCACCAAGCTCGAACACAATGACTTCAGCGGCTTCGAGGCGCAGCCGAGCGTGCGCCTGGCGTGGACCGTGAACGACGCGCAGACGCTGTGGGCGGCGATCTCGCGCGCGGTGCGCACGCCCACGCGTTTCGAGCGCGACATCGCCATCGACGTCTCCGATCCAGCCGCCAATCCGGTGATCCGCTTGCTGGGCAACGAGGATTTCCAGGCCGAAGAACTCATCGCCTACGAAGCCGGCTGGCGCTGGCGGCCATTGACGGTGATGTCGCTGGATCTCGCGCTCTTCTACAACGACTACGACAAGCTGGCCTCGCTCGAACTCGGCACACCATTCATCGACCCGGCCGACGGGCGCACCGTCATCCCGATCCTGAACAAGAACCAGATGGACGGCCGTACGTACGGCGCCGAGTTGCTGGTCGAGTGGCAGCCCATAGACGCATGGCGGCTCACGGCGAGTTACTCGCACATCGACATGAACCTCACGCCGCTGGCGCAGGACCTGAATCGCAACGAGTGGGTGGAGGGTTCCACGCCGCGCAATCTCGCCGGGTTACGCTCGTTATTGAGCCTGGAGCATTTCGAAATCGACGCGCAACTGCGCTACCAATCGCGCATCCACAAAATGCCGCTCGTCACCAGCGGCGAAGGCATCGACGCGTACACCGAGCTCGACCTGCGTCTTGGCTGGCTGGTGTCGGATCACTGGACCCTGGCGCTCGTCGGGCAGAACCTGCTGCACGACGAACACGTGGAATTCGGGCCGGTCGAGGCGCGCGGCGCGCTGGAGCGCGCGGCCTACATGAAAGCCGAATGGCGTAACTAGGCCGGCAGGAATTCGATGTCGCACCCGTTCCGGCGGATCCTTTGCTACGCGCTCGCGCTCAGCTGCGCGCTGGGCGGAGCGCCGGTCCAGGGTGCGCTGCCGCCCACCGAGTACCAGGTCAAGGCCGCCTATCTGTTCAACTTCGGGCAGTTCGTCGAATGGCCGGCGGGCAGCTACGCGTCGGCCAGCGCGCCGTTCGTGATCGGCATCGTCGGCGACGATCCCTTCGGCAGCGTGCTCGACGACGTGGTGCGCGGCGAAGCGGTCGCCGGCCACCCGCTCCTGGTCCGCCGTTTCAACGACACGGACGACGTTTCCGCCTGCAACATCCTGTTCATCGCGCGCAGCGAAACCGCGCTGCTCGAACGCACGCTGCAGGCAGTACGCGGTCGCAACGTGCTCACGGTCACCGATGCGGCCGGCGATGAGAGCCGCGATGCCATCATCGTGCTGAAGACTGAAAACAAACGCATCCGCATGCGCATCAACATTGCGGCGGCGCGCGCCAACAACCTGGTGATCAGCTCCAAGCTGCTGCGACCCGCCGAGGTCGTCGGCGCAGGGCCGGGGACATGAGCCGCGCCGCGACCCCGCTGCGCCGGCGCCTGAGCGCGATCACGCTGATCGCCACGGGCGTCGCCATGCTGGTGACCACGGTGCTGTTCCTTGCCGGCGAAGTCGTGTCGGTGCGCCGCTCCAGCCTGCAGGAGTTGAAGATCCTCAGCGAGGTGGTCGCGTCGAACAGCACCGCCGCGCTCGCCTTCGACATCCCGGACGACGCGCGCCTGGTGCTGAATGCGTTCCGGGCGGATCCGCACATCGTCTCGGCCGCGTTGTACGACCGCGAAGGCCGGCTGTTCGTGCAGTATCCCGATGGCAGCGACACACGCAACGTGCCCGCCGCGCCGGGGCCGCCCGGCTATAGCTTCGAAGGCGAGTCGCTCATCGGCGTCGCGGCGGTGAGCGAGGCGCAGCGTCAGCTCGGGGTGTTGTACGTGCGCTCGGACATGAGCCACATCTACGACCGTCTGATGTTCTATGCGCTGGTGGCCGCGTTGGTCATCGCGCTGGCCATGCTCGTCGCCTGGTTCATCGCGCGGCGCATGCAACGGCAATTGTCCGCGCCCATTCTCGAGCTCGCCGCCACCGCGCGCGGCATCTCGGATCGCCATGACTACCGGGTACGCGCCACGCCGGTCGGCATCAACGAGCTCGACGACCTGACCAGCGCCTTCAACCACATGCTCGGACAGACCGAGCAGAACGAGCGGCGCATGAGTGCGCAGGTGAGCCGCCTCGCGCTGATCCAGCAGATCACCCACAGCATCGGCTCGCGCCACGATCTCAACAGCATTTTCCAGGTGGTGCTGCGCAGTCTCGAAGAACACCTGCCCATCGACTTCGGCTGCGTGCTGCTCAACGACGCGGCGCGCGGTTCGGTCACGGTCGAGAGCGTGGGTACCGCCAGCGCGCCGTTGTGTGAACTGCTCGGGCTCGGCATTGGCTCACTGGTGCCGGTCGGCCAGAACGGCCTGTACCGCGCCATGAACGGCACGCTGATCTGCGAGCTCGACACCGGGCAGGTCGCCTCGCCTTTCACCCAGCAATTCGCGCGGGCCGGCCTGTATTCACTGGTGCTCGCACCGCTGTCGGTCGAGTCCAGCGTGTTCGGCGTGCTGATCGCGGCGCGGCGCGGAAGGCAAGCGTTCTCGAGCCCGGACTGCGAGTTCCTCAAGCAGCTCAGCGAACACGTGGCGCTGGCCTCGCACCAGGCGCAGCTGTACGGCGCATTGCAACGCACCTATGACGACCTGCGGCACAGCCAGCAGACGGTGATGCAGACCGAACGCCTGCGCTCGCTGGGAGAAATGGCGAGCGGCATCGCACACGACATCAACAACTCCATCTCGCCCGTGGCGCTGTACACCGAATTGCTCATGAACAACGAGCCACTGATTTCCGAGGCCGGCAAGACACGCCTCGACACCATCCGCCGCGCCATCGACGACGTCGCCGGCACCATCGAGCGCATGCGCGAGTTCTACCGTCCGCGCGAGGCGCGCAGCAGCTTCGCGAAGCTGGACATCCATGCGGCGATCGAGCAGGTGCTGCAGCTCACCGAACCGCGCTGGCGCGCGTTGCCGCAGGAACGCGGCATCGTGGTGGAGCTGCGCAGGGATTTCGCCTTCGTGCTTCCCGATGTGATGGGCGACGAAGTCGAGCTGCGCGATGCCCTGACGAACCTGGTGTTCAACGCGGTCGACGCCATGCCGGAGGGCGGCATGCTCACCTTGCGCACGCGCGCATTCGAAGACGCTGGTAAACGCACGGTGCACGTCGAAGTCGCCGACACCGGTATCGGCATGGATGAAGAAACCCGGCGCCGCTGCATCGAGCCGTTCTTCACCACCAAGGGCCAACGCGGCACCGGGCTGGGGCTCGCCTCCGTGTACGGCATGCTGCAGCGGCACGATGCCCAGTTCGAGATCGACAGCGCGCCGGGCAAGGGCACCACCATGCGCATGATCTTCCCGGCATTCGTGGCCGACGCCGAAACCGGCGGCGCCTACCGCGCGTCGCGCGCGCCGTTGCAGTCGCTGCGCATCCTGGTCATCGACGACGACCCGATACTCATCCGCTCCATGCGCGACGTGCTCGAAGCCGACGGTCACCAGCTCGAGACCGCGCTCGGCGGACAGGCCGGCATCGACGCCTTTGCGGCAGCGCGCGGTACCGAGCGTGAATACGCGCTGGTGATCACCGATCTCGGCATGCCGCGCATAGACGGGCGCAAGGTGGCGGCAGCGATCAAGGAGATGTCGCCGGCCACGCCCATCATCCTGCTGACCGGCTGGGGTCAGCGGCTGCTCGACGAGAAGGACATTCCGCCCAACATCGACCGCGTGCTCAGCAAGCCGCCGCGCCTCGCGCAACTGCGCGCCGCGCTGGTCGACCTCGCAGGTTCGACCTACTCTATTTGACGCCAGCCTTCTCGAGAGCGGCGCCTGATAGGCTTCGCCTCCTGTAACAAGGAGAAGCTTCATGGCCCCTGTCGTCATCGCCGTCACCGGCGCGTCCGGAAAGCTCGGCAGTGCCACCATCGGATACCTGCTGGAACGCGGCGTATCGCCGGCAAATATCATTGCTCTGGTTCGCGATCCGGCCAAGGCCGGCGCGCACGCCGCCCGCGGCATTCAGGTAAGGCGCGGCGACTACACGGACCCTGCCTCGCTGCAACGCGCCCTGAGTGGCGTCGACCGGCTGGCGTTCGTTTCCACCAGCGCCCTCGGCGAGGAACGCATGCTTCATCACGGCAACGTGGTGCGGGCGGCGCGGGCGGCGAAGGTCGGACACATCTTCTATACCAGCGTGATCAAGCCGGCGGCGGTGGCGAAATTCGCCGCCTCACCCGGGCACTACCAGACCGAAGTGCTGATCCGCGACAGCGGTCTCCCCTGGACCTTCCTGCGCAACAACCTGTATCTCGACCTGGTGCCGCTGATGTTTGGCGATGCGCTGGCGAGCGGCAAGCTGGTGCACAACGGCGGCGACGGCCGGATTGGTTTCGTCGCGCGCCAGGACATCGCCTGCGGATTCGCCGCCGCGCTGACCGCCGAAGGCAACGCGAATCGCGCCTTCGCCATCACGGCCCAGTCGCCCTACAGCCTGGGTGACGTGGCGCGCGCACTCGGCAAGGCCGGCGGCAAGAGCGTGACCTACGAGGCGATGAATTCGCAGCAGCTGCGCGACGCGATGACGGCGAAGGGCGTGCCGCCGCCCATCGTCGAGATGTCGGTGGCGCTCGGCGAGGCGGTGCGCGCCGGCGAGTTCGACGCCGGTTCTGACGACCTCGCCACGCTCATGGGCCGCACGCCGATGAATCTCGAGCAGTTCCTGACGCTGGCGCTGGCCCGGAAGGAAGGCTGACTACAGCAGCGGTTCGGTGCCGCCATCGGGGCGCGCGCGCAGCAACGCGCCATCGCGGATCAGCAGCGCCTCGAACGTGGTGCTGCCGGCGGAATCACGGTGCGGATAGACGTGCACGGCGACGACCTGCCCGCCGAACAGCGGCGTGATGGTCGGCACGCGCGTGTGGCCCACGAGAATGCGTTCGACGCCGAATCGCTGGCGCGCGAGTCTCACATCCTCGTCGCTGGCCGCGGTCAGGCCCGCCTCGTCGGCGAAATAGCCGCGATACCAGAGCGGCCCGGTTTCGCCGAACAGGAAGTCCGCGCGCTCGCGCGCCACGTCGTTGACGTACGCACCGTCGTTCAACACCGCGCGCACGGTGGCGTTGATCTCCGGCAACGCGAAGCCACGCGCCACCAGGTCCTTCGAAATGCCGCCGTGCAGGCACAGCAGGTTGTCGATCTGCAGCACCGTGGGCTTGGTACGCAACCACTGCCCGAGCACGCTGTTCGCGGCGAATAGCCGGGAGTAGGTTCCCGCGCCCAGGACGGTGGCGACCTGGCGATACTTGGCATTGAGGTAACGCAGGTCGCCGAGCAGCGCCATGGTTTCGTGATTGCCGAGTACGAATTCCACGCCGCCGCCGGCCCTACGCGCTTCGTCCTCGAGCGCGTAGAGCAACCACAGGATCTCGGTCTGGTTGGCGCCGCGATCGAAGACATCACCGAGCACGACCAGGTGTCCGCGCTCGAAATGCCAATGCAGTTTCGAATCGACGATGCCGTGTTTCATCAGCATCGACACGAGGATTTCGTATTCGCCGTGCGTGTCCGCCACCACGAACAGCGGCGGCGATTTCACGGTCGTGAGCTTGTCGGGAGGCAGCTCCGCCGGTGCGCGCAATTTCATCGTGAAGGCCGGCGCCGCACCCACCGCCGCCACGGTAATCTTCGCGCCGGGCTTGAGTGGTTTGACGCGTTTGACCGGACCCTGGGGCGTGACCTCGACGGTCCAGGCTTCGAGTTTTCCGGCGGTGTCCCGCATCACGTAGGGAGCGTCGAGATCAGCCGCGAGCGCGGTCCAGCCGGCGAGCAGTAACAGCACGCCAAACAAACAACGCCGGGCCGGATTCAGGGCTTGCATCGCACGGAGATTACCCGCGTCGCGCCCCGAATTTCACCAACTGCGTCTCGGGTTGAAAACCCGACCCGAGCGTCGGCCTGCACGTCGGCGTCGGGGTTTGCCGACAGAGAATCGGGGTGCTTTGACATGTGACCAAATGGTCACCTATAGTCCGGACCATGATCGACGATGACCAGGTGTTCAAGGCGCTCGCCGACAGCTCGCGCCGCTTCCTGCTGGATCTGCTGCGCAAGCGCGACGGCCAGACGCTGAGCGAGCTCGAATGGGAGCTCGAGATGACCCGGTTCGGGGTCATGAAGCACCTGAAGGTGCTGGAGGAAGCCGGGCTCGTGATCACGCGCCGCGAGGGACGCGAGAAATTTCATTTCCTGAACGCGGTACCGATCCGTCGAATTCACGACCGCTGGATCGACAAATACAGGGAACACGAAGTGTCGGCCCTCGCCGATCTCAAGACCTCACTGGAGCGAAAGAAATGGACCCCGGCAAAAAAGACAGCGTGAAGCACATCCACCAGATCTACATCCGCGCCAGTGCACAGGCAATCTGGGATGCGATCACTGACCCGGCATGGAACGGGAAATACGGCTACCAGGTCGTCGGCGAGTACGAAATGAAGCCGGGCGGCAAATACCGGGCACTGGCAAATACGAAGATGCGCTCCTTTGGCCTGCCCGAGGTCTGCATCGATGGCGAAGTCGTGGAGGTGCGGCCGCCGCTGAAACTGGTACAGACCTACCGGTGGCTGTTCAACGATCAGCACAAGGCGGAAGGATTCTCGCGCCTCACGTTCGAGATCGAACCCACGTCCGCGGGTTTTTGCCGACTCACCGTAACGCACGACACGACTGGCGCCCCGATGATGTCGGCGGCCACGCAGACCACGTACAACGAACAGGGCGGCGGCGGCTGGGACTGGATCCTGAGCGACCTGAAGTCGCTGCTCGAGACCGGAAAGACCATGCGCGCCTGAGACCGGGCACGCTCAGCTGGCGGAGTCGATCTTCAGCGTCGCGCGATAGTCCTTCGCGGCGGTTCGGGCATTGCTCACGGGCTGGGGCTCCAGCCTCAGCAACGTGACTCGATACGGGCCGGCGACCGTACTGCCGCCCTCGGGAATTTCCACGCGAGTCTGCGTGCGCACGTGTATGTCGAGCCGCACCTTCGCCTCGCCGGCCCAGATGCAGTTCACGTCGCGAGGGCAGCGGGAGTCTTCGCTCACGCCGACGAAGCGGATCTTCACGGTCGAACCCTTGACGGTCACCGCTTCACCGACCGCCAGCGTGACCTCGGCTCCGGCGAGGACCGATTTCGTCTGTTCCGGTCGCAAGGTGCTGCAGCCCGTGAGGGCGAGCAAGGCCAGAATCACCGCGACGCGTCTCATCGATAGCTCCAAAAGAAGTGGGCCCTGCGCGGCAAACGCAGGGCCCACGTTTATCCGCAGCCCGATATTACTGCTGCGTGATCTTCACATCGTCGATACCCGCCTCGACGAGGCTGGCCGTGCTCGCATCCGCGGCCTCGATCAGGATCCGGACCGTCTGCCCGGCAAAGCTGTTGAGGCTGGCGCTGGTCGAAGCCCAGACGCCGTCCACATCCGCAGCCGCTCCGAGCTTCTGGAACACCACACTGGTCGTGCTGCCCACCACGCTCACGCGGAGGAAGTCCGCGCTGGTCGCGTTCGAACCATGGGCCAGGTAATAGCTGAACGACAGCGTGAGGTTGCCCGTGGCCGGCAAGGTGATCGCCGGTGAACGGATCGAGGTCACGCCGCCATCGACGTCGTTGACACCGGCGCTCGATCCGGCGAGACGCGCCGTGACGAGGTCGTTGGTGCCGCTGACCGTGGTGCCTAACTGCTTCGTCCCGCTGGAGTTGGTGGCTTCAGGATCGCCGCGCTCCCATTGGCCTGTGGTTGCCGTATCGGTGCCGCTTGGATTGGTGGTCCATCCGAGACTGGTTTCGAAGGTGTCGGAGAACACCGTGGTGCCACCACCACCCTGGCAGGACGCCGGAACGTTGAAGCCATTCGTGGGCGAGGTGCTGTTCGCGCCGCCGCTCACGGCATTCGTGCCGAGACCGAAGCCCGCGAACGCTTCCCAGAGGCGGCACACATCCTCGCCGCCATGATTGTCCTGGGCCGCCTGGATGATGCCGTCGCGAACTTGCGTGAACGTGGGATTGCACGCGGTGTTCTTCATGCCCTCGTTCACGTACAGCATGGCGCGCTGGTTGCCGGCGTTGCCCGCCGCGTTGTACAGGTTCGCGTCGAAGCCATAGGTATTGACCAGCTTCCAGTACATTTCCCACGCACCCTGCGCCCACACCGAGCCGACGCCATGCGGAATGGCCATGCCGTTGATGCTGGCGTAGGTCCAGGTGTTGACCGCCGGGTCGGTGCTGTAGCGCTGCGTGCGGATGCCCGTGCCGTTGGTCTGCTGGTTGAGCGCGTAGGTGCCGAGACCGCGCGGAGTGGCGCCGGTATCGCTGGCGCGCGCCGTGTATGCCAGCGCCCACCAGTCTGACAGGCCTTCGCCCGGCTGCTGGTTGTTAGTCAGGCAATTCACGTTGCCGCCGCCCACCTGCCGGTTGGAGATGCCGTGGCCGTACTCGTGCACCACGATGCCGGTATCCAGGTCGCCATCCCGATCCGGGTTGGGACTGGTCCAGATGTACATCTGCATGCGCGGCCGCGAACCGTCGGACGGGGTACCGAAGTTCGCGTTGTTGGTACCCGACCCGTCCTGGGCCTCGGCACGCACCGAGTCGTTGCCCGCGCCGCCACGGCCGTAGTTGTTGACCTGGAAATTGCCGGCGGCTTCATCGAAGCCGTACTGGTACTGCACGTCGTGGATGATGTTGTTGATGTAGTACAGGTTCGCGACTGCCGCCGGCCGGTAGCCGCTCGGTGCCAGCGTCAGGTCCAGCGGAAAGTCGAAGTTGAGCGACGCGCCGCCGTTCGGCCGCGAATTCGCATCGGCGGTGTTGTTGGCATCGACGTCGGTGTAGGCGTCGACGTTGTTGCCCGTGGTCAGCGTCGACTCCGCGCCGGCCGCGCCGTTGGTGTCGTTCCAGCCGAACGGCGACGCCAGCGCGTTGGCCGGATTCACCACGAGCTGGCGCCCGTCCGAAGGCGGCAGCGGCGTGGTGTGGTTCGGACTTTCGACCGGCAGCGGATACACCCGGTATTGATCGCCGGCCACCCAGTCGAAGCGCGTCCACACCTCGCCTGTGTCGGCATCCACCGTGAGATCCCACATGTGCTGCTTGTCGAGCGTGTGGATCTGGAAGTTCCACACCAGCCGCGCCTCGCCGGGGCGGATGGGCAGCAGCATCAGTGCGCCGTCGATGGGCTCGAGCGAGATGCCCGCGTTCGCCACGCGGCTGCGCAACTGAACACCCTGCCCGGGCGTGCCGGCGGCAATGGGAGCGGCCTTGATGCCGGAAAATTTCAATGCCTCGCCCACCGCCGCGGGCAATTGTCTGCCCGGCGTCAGCGAACGCACCGCGCGCTGCAGGCCTGCCATGAAGGAGTTGTTGACGCTGATGATGCGTCCGTCGCGATTCACGTTGATCTGCAACTGCGCGTTATAGACGGGAACGCCCTGGTAGCGCTGCTGTAGATAGATGCGTGTGGCACCCGTCACTTTCGAATACACCACGTTCGACACCGTGTAACCCGCGAGGTCGGTCTCTTCGAGACCCAGTGCCGCGAGGTTCCGGCGGACGAAATCCATGGCGATGTCGATGGGTTTGCCCGTGGCGGCTGCGCTGAGGAAGCCGCGCTGGCTCGACAGCGATCGCACCGCGCCCGTGATGTCGTCGAGTTCGACCGCCGACAGTTCCTGCACGTCCGCGGCCAGGGCGGGCGGCGCCTGGGATTGCAGGCGTAGCTGGTCTGGAGCGGTCAGCGCCCGGCCCTGCGCCAGGGCCGCACGGGCGTCGTAGTGACGTTGACCGTCGGTGAGGCTGGCCGCGGTTGCCAGCCCGGTGCAAACGACCAATGGAAGAAGATAGAGAGACCTTTTGCTCATGTTGAATGTCCTTTTCGGTTGAGCGAACGAAGGCTCTGCGCACGCAGAAACGTCGCAGACCTCCCTGGAGGCGACGTAAGGCGCGCGATCGTCAGTCAGGCTCGCCACCCTGTCAATAGGTAGCGAGCGCGCAGCGCAGCAATCGCGCTGCCTGAACCTGCGGGGCGGGAAAACTACTCCAGCGAAACCACCGTCACCGACGCCGGCGCCAGTTTCAGCGGCAGCTTGTTGCCCGACGCCTTCGCGGTGAACGGTTTCGGAGCGACCACATCGGGCGCCTCGAAGGTATTCACGCTGTCGAACTTCGGCGCGACGAGGGTCTGGCCGTTCGCGCGCGAAACCCTGGCGCCCGTGAGCTCGATGTCGGCGGCGCGATTCGGATCGAGGTTGGTCAGCGCCAGCCACATCTTGCCCGCGGAGTCACGCGCCGCGATGACGTCCACGCGCGGCAGCTCGATCTCCCCGGACTTGTACGTGCCGGCCGCGAGCTCGACCGGAACGAGCGTCGCATCCTGGAACGGCACATACATGTGGAACACGTGGTAGGTAGGCGTGAGGACCATCTTCTCCTGTTTCGTGAAGATCATGGCCTGCAGCACGTTGACCATCTGCGCGATGTTGGCGCCGCGCACGCGATCGGCGTGGCGCGCGAAGATGTTCAGGTTGAGCGCCGCGACCAGCGCGTCGCGCTGGCTGTTCTGCTGCTCGAGGAATCCCTCGGGACTGCCCGGTGTCGCCGCCAGCCACGCGCCCCACTCGTCGACCACCAGGGCTATCTTCTTCTGCGGATCGTATTGGTCCATGACCGCAGAGTGGGTGCTGACCAGCGACTCCATGTTCAGCGTCGCCTTGAGGATGGTGGCGTAGTCGCTCTCGCCGAAACCGGTGGCCTTGAACGCCGGCGGCCACTTCACCACCGTGTACGAGTGCAGCGAGATGCCCTCGATGTCCCAGGCCCAGGTCTTGTTCTTCCAGGCCTTCATCACCGCCTCGGTATATCCCGTGTCGCCGCCGTCGGGCCCGACCGCGATGCGCCGCATCGGCTGCGCGGTGTTGTAGTTGCGCGCGTAACGCGCGTAGACCCTCAGGTGATTGACGTATTCGTCGGGCGTCATCGAGCCGCCGCAGCCCCAGCTCTCGTTGCCGATGCCTAACAAGGCAACCGGATAGGGCGCGGGATGGCCATTGGCCGCGCGCTGTTTGGCGAGCTCGGTGGGCTGCGGCGTGGTCAGGTACTCCAGCCAGTCGGCCGCTTCCGCGGGCGTGCCCGAACCCACGTTGATGGAGATGTAGGCGTCGGCACCGATCTGCTGCACGAAGTCCATGAACTCGTGCGTGCCGAAGGTGTTCGGCTCGATGACTCCGCCCCAGTTGGGATTCAGCGTCGCCGGCCGCTTGTCGCGCGGCCCGATGCCATTGCGCCAGTGATATTCGTCGGCGAAGCAGCCACCCGGCCATCGCACGTTGGGCACCTTGATCGCCTTGAGCGCCGCGACCACGTCATTGCGGATGCCACGCGTGTTGGGAATCTTCGATTCCGGGCCCACCCACACACCTTCATACAAGCCGCGACCGAGGTGTTCGGCGAACTGGCCAAAGATGTTGCGGTCGATCCGGGCGCCCGGCCTGGCGGTGTCGATCGTGAGCCGGATGGAATCACCCTCGGCCGCCGTCGCCGCCGTGAAGCTTCCAAGGGCGACGAACAACAGGGCGCGCAGCAGCGATGGGTACATGGGTCCTCCGGAGGACGGCAGCGGGATGAAGCGACGCGCAGTGAAACGGCGGGAGGCGGGGAATGTCAATGCAGTTGTCATTCCCCCTCGTTTCTCGCCGTGGAAGAGGGGCCCACGCGTCAACGAGCTCCCGCCGCTACCGCCAGCCTGGAGGCGGCCCGTTAACGCTAACAGTGTCACTTTCACTATGGCAACACGGTTTTCATTTGCACATACATGCATACGAGTTCGGATATCCGCTGTTCCGGTATCGTGGCGGCGAGGCGCGTGCTTCGCATTCGACGCACGCGCATGGGGGACTAACTAGATCAACCCGATCGGACGCCCGATCACGCTCGGAATACGGACCTCATTCTGATCGTTCGAGAAGTGCCCGCCCTGCCGCAAGGCGGGTCGGACTCGCTCCTTCCCACTTCAAAATCAAGGATTGTC
>Ga0070689_100001067_pt1 | contig 17193 bp, 13 predicted proteins | sample KBSS23HmetaG_FD_64669 | JGI IMG/M metagenome (GOLD analysis project Ga0070689, IMG submission 64669) | Switchgrass rhizosphere microbial communities from Kellogg Biological Station, Michigan, USA - KBS S2-3H metaG | ecosystem: Host-associated > Plants > Roots > Rhizosphere ...
CTGCGGCCGCACCATTCCGACACCGCACCTGCGGCACTCCATTGGCTCTTTCGGTCGCTGCGGCCGCACCATTCCGACACCGCACCTGCGGCACTCCATTGGCTCTTTCGGTCGCTGCGGTTTTTGCCAATCCCATGCGGTAGGTGGGGCATGGAATTGGCAAAACAGATTCGGGCTTCTTCTCAGTAACGTGGCTTCGGCACGGTCTGACTTGGTTGGACACCCGATCGTAACGTGACGAAAATCCGATGCCCTGCTATCACGTTTTCACGCCCCGTGAAAACGAAGGCAAAGGTTTATCTCGGAATTCTCAGCGGGACCCTTGTCCTCCTGGCCGTCGCATTCCTTCCACGACTCGTCCGAACCATCGATGCAGGCCTTGGCCCGGCAATGGAAAAGGCGGCCGCCAACGAGATGCATTATCAAAACATGACGAATGCCTATCCAATCGCCAGCGAAGTTGTGTCCAGCCATCCCACGCGCCAGCTTTGGGAGGAATCCAAGGCAGTGTTGGTAAAGGCCGGGTATATCGAGACGCGCGAGATTCCGCTGCGACACGGTCTGACCAGGAAAGGCGCCGCCAATGAATTCTTTTTCGCATTCCAGGCGCGATTCCCGGGAGTGGAGTGCGGCCTGAAAGCCGCAAAATCCGATCAACCCGTCGCCATTGTCACGGCGCGCAAGAGCGACTTCGGAACTTTCGGTCCCATTGAGCGATGGATTCACCAATACGAACCGAAGCCATAGTGGCAGCACGCAGGCATTCCCAAAGGACTGGTGTTGGAAACTCAGGGCGAGAAGGTTACCGGAGCGACCATTTATGACCTGAAGGGTGATACGGGTTTCGTCATCGACTCCAAAGTATCCACGGGCGCCTTCGCGTTGAAGCAAGGTCGACTCATCCTGCCGGTAGCCATGCCGGCGGGGTTCAACATCGACGAATGGGTCGCCGCCGGGGGACTTTGCATTGAGATTCCCTACAGTCCATCCGCCACCAATCTGGTGGCCCTTCTGCGCGCAACGGGCGCGCCGGACGGCACGACCGAGTTCGTGCCATTTGTCGAGTAAGGTAGGGGGCTGCCCCGCCGCGTTCCAGCGGCGGAATCGTTCGCACTCAAAACCTCGGGCAGTTCCCTTCTGGTGCACGCAGAAGCTTTCCGTCCGCTAGACGCGGACGGGCCTTGCCGAAGCGGGGAAATGCCTACCCAGGCAGGCGCATTCAAGCAGGGCATTTGGCAAGAGTCCTCTCTCGAAAACCGGGCACTTAGGGCAGATTGCACTGGCTTCCGAGCCCGGACCCGCCCGGGGGCACCATGCCGGCCATGGCACGCCTGTAGCTAAATGGGAGTCACAAAGTCGAACCAACTTATGAACTCCATTGTTTATATCATCGGTGCGGTCGTGGTGGTCGTCGTGGTGTTGAAGCTGATCGGTTTGTATTAATTGGAAACGGTCGAAAACGCTCGAGCCGCTTCGCTCATTGTCGTTGCGGCTTGAAGCGCCAGTCCACATGGCCGTCATAGGCCATCGTCCTGTTTACCAGCGCATACAGGTCGGCGTCGTATTCCTGGAGTGCTTCACGCGTGGCAATCGAGTGCGGCGCGTCGTTGGGGGCGGCGTCCTGGCCGAGGGCATCAAAATAGGCGAGGAGGCCGGCCGACCAGTAGGATGGCGGGTCGTGGATGGCGGAGGTGCCTTTCCATTTGCCGGCGCTGGTCGCCTTCTGGAAGAGCTCCTTCAACTCTTGATCGAATTGAACGTCGAGGCGTTTCACGCGCAGTTCGTATTGTTGCACGTCGCGGCCGCGCTTTTCCCAATTCGGATCGATCGGACGGCTGCTGCACACGTGATACAGCGCCCGCGCAAAGACGCGAATGATCTGATGGTCGCCGACATTAGGAGCCCGCGGATCCGCCAGCACGTTTTCCTCACCAACGACGAGAAGTTTTGTTTCCGGCGTGTAATCCAGGATACGGGATAACGGATCGACGGCTTTGGTCTGTGTCCATGTTTTGTATTCGGGCAGGTCGGAGATTTTTTCTCCCCGACCGAGCACAACCAGTTTCACGTCATCGGTCATGAGCGCTTTTAGTATGTCGTGGCGGTAGGCGAACATTTTCCGGATCGTGTCATTCGCCTTGAGCATGGCTTCGTCGCTGGCCTGCCGTCCGAGCACGGTAAACTCTCGCGCCCAGCTGAACTTGGAGTACCATGGATCGATTTTGAACCTCGCCGGCGGCGGCGTGACACTCGGCTGTTTTTGCACAAAGGAGTAACGCCAGTCCTGCTGCGGGCTGAGATTGAAGGTCGATCGCACCAATTCGTAGCTCTCGGGGTCGTAGGCTTTGAGTTGTTCTCGCGTGCCGATGGGGCCGTGGTTCCAGTTGTTGACACGGTTGCAATCGAAGTAGCTCTGGCAAATCTCCGCCCAGAACTCACCGGGATTTGACCCCGCGTAGCTCAACTTCCATAAACCCTTGTCCATCGCATTGCGATAGACCTTGTTCTTCCGCTCCCGCCATCCTGGATCAATCGATGCCAGCGCGCCGTCAATGGTGTGGCAAAACTCATGCACGCCGATGCTCTCATCGTCGTAACGATCGAGCGGCAGACTGAGTAGGTTCTCCTCGCCGAAACTGCTGGGCCTGCCGCCCGTACCGCGCACCCGCTCGTTCTGGTAGGCGGGGTTCGGATGGCTCCGGTACTCCGGCATGTCGGTGTACACCTGGTCTCTTCCGATGATGATGAGATACATCTTGTTACTTACCAGTGCGGCGGTGATATCCGGCCGGCCCGCCAGCATATGGGTAACGATGTCGTAGGTCCGCTGCAACGCCGTGTCCGCCACAACGCCCGCCGCCACGACCGGCATGCCGTTCACGTCGATGTATTTCTTGTAGAACCCCCTCGCCACGTCTCGGTCCCGCTCACGGACCATCTCGAAGAAGGAATCGGGCGGAGCGATGACGGGAGGAGCTTTGAGCGAGTCAGCCGCTTTCAGGGCGATATTAAGGAAACAGGCGAGCGCAGCGACGCCAAAAACGCAAAGCCGTTTGGGTGATTTCATGGATTCATCCCTTACCGTGAGTCTCTGATTTCCTGAGTCTCTCCGTTCCTATCCGGCGGTTCCTGTCCGAGCAGATGGCGCGTGAAGAAATCCCGCAGCCGCCGCTGGCCGTAGTCGCCGCCGGCGCCATGGCCGCCGCCAGGTATAAACAGGAAATCGAAATCCTTCTTCGCTTTGATCAGCGCGTCGGCGAAGCGATAGGTCGATTCGGGGGGCACGTTGTTGTCCAGCTCGCCCACCACCAGCATCAGCTTGCCGCGCAGGCGATGCGCGTTGTCGATGTTCGAACACTCGCCATAGTGCGGACCGACGGGATGGCCCATCCACTGCTCGTTCCATGAAGCTTTGTCCATGCGGTTATCGTGGCAGCCGGAATTTGCCACGGCCGCTTTGTAGAACTCCGGGTGGAACAGCACCGCGCCGGCCGCGTTTTGTCCGCCCGCCGATGTCCCGTAGATGCCCACGCGCGTGATGTCGTAGTGCGGATGCTTCTTCGCCACGGCCTGGTGCCAGAGAATGCGGTCGGGGAAGCCGGCGTCCTTAAGATTTTTCCAGCACACGTCGTGAAACGCCTTCGAGCGGTTCGCCGTGCCCATACCATCGACTTTCGCAACGATGAAGCCCAGCTTCGTCAGCGACTCGTAGCGCGCCGTCGCGCTGAATGTTTTCGGCACATACGAACCCTGGGGCCCGGCGTAGATATTTTCGATGACCGGATATTTTTTGTTCGGGTCGAATTCGCGCGGCCGACAAACGATGCCCCAAATGTCCGTACGGCCGTCACGGGCCTTCGCCACAAAAACCTCGGGCGATGTCCAGCCGCTTTCCTTCAACGCGACGATGTCGGCTTCCTCCAGCTGGCAAACCAGTTTCCCGTCATCGGCGCGGCGCAATTCGTTCACCGGCGGCAGATCGACCCGCGAGTAGGTGTCGATGATGAATTTTCGGTCAGGCGAGAATTGAATTGAGTGCTGGCCATTGCCCGCCGTCAGCCACGTCAGGCCGCCCCCGTCGAAGTTCACCCGCCCGAAATGAATCAAATACGGGTCTTGTTCCGCGACCACTCCGCTCGCGCGAAACCACACCTGCCGGTTCGCCTCGTCGATGCGCTCGATGCCGCGCACGACCCATTGGCCGCTCGTGATGGCATGCTTCAGCCGACCCGCGCTCGCATCAACCAGGTAAAGGTGCCGCCACCCGTTGCTCTCCGAGGCGTAGATGATCTCGTCCGAGTTCGTCAACCAGTTGACCGTGCTGAGGTTCAAGTTCTCCGTGTGCGCCGTCCAGATGAACGTCTCCGTTTTCTCGTCAATGAGGTTCCGCACCGCGCCCGACTGGGTATCCACCTCGATAACGCGGAAGCGCTGATGGCCGCGGTCGGTCTGCTGAAATGCGAAGCGCCTGCCGTCCTTTGCCCAACGCAAGCGCGGTCGAAGCCATTCATGCTCGAAACGGTCCATGTCCAGCCTGGTCTGCTTGCGGCTCGCGATGTCGAACACATTCGCCTCGTACTTGGCGAATTTGTCGCCAGGCAGCGGATACGGCCGACTCGTCAGCTTGGCCCGTCCGCCGTCCAGGGGCGATGACTCGACGAGATAAACCTCCTTGCGCTCGCCCGGCTCGATGCGGAACGCAACCAGCGTCTTGGAATCCGGTGCCCAGGAAAAGTTCCCGTAGGCGAGCCCTTCCTTGCCATCTTCGCTCAATTGAATCTCCCCCGCCTCGTCGTCGCGTGATTTGATAAATACGTTCTGCTCCTTCACTAATGCGGTCCATTTGCCGTCCGGTGACTGACGGCCATCACGCGAAGGCGAATCGGCATCCGCATCGCGTGGACGCTGGCCGCGCCGTCGCCCTGATTGCGATGCATCGTCGGATTCATCGGTTTTCGGAAAGACAATGTCGGAGCTAGCCTTGGAACATTCGTAGGTAGTCAGGTCACATTGCCAGGTCGTGTCGCCCACCTTGAACGCAACCGCCCTGCTTTCGCCTATAAATGCGATGCTCCCGAACGGCAACCGCCCGGCCTCGTGCTGCGCGCCGGTCACCTTCGAGAGCGCGGCGGCGAGTTGCGCGTGGTCGAAGGCGAGCTTGCGAGTCCCGCGTTCCGCATCCACAACGACGAACTCCTTCGCGCCATCGCGCAGGTCATTGCGATACCAGAACCGTGTGTTTTCCCCGAACCAGTACGGCGCGATGCGGTCGCGAAAGACGCTACGCGGCCCCTGTTCTCTGCGGGAAAAGGCCTGGGGGGATTCCTGCGAAGAATCAGCGGATGCGTATTCACCAGCGACCGCTTCCGCGAGGAGGTTGGAAGGTTCGACCTCATCAGTTCGTGCGGGATTCGCTCCAAGCAGCAGCGCGAGACAGGCCAACCCTGTGGCCAGTGTCATCGCGCCTGCGCCAGTCATCCGGCACCTTATCGTAAATGCGTGTTTCATAATCCTGCAGCGCGCTCGGAGCGCGGCCAACCGCGCTCCATTCTACTGGCGGACTGAGGCTTTATGAGCCGCAGCACGCCCGAACTTCAGGCCGCCTTCGGCCAACCCAAGCCCGCCCGGCCTACCGTGCCCGCTGCGGGTCACAGACCCGCGCTCCGTCCTAGCATCACAGCGTTATTCCCACTCTTTCACCCTTGAATTCGATGCTTTTGGGGTTGGTGTCGCCGCCCACCATCTCCGCAGCGAACTCCCGCACGCCACCGGGCCATTTCTTCATTCGGGGATCCGGCTCCAGGGTCAGTCGTCGCAAAGCATCATCCCACCGCAGGCGAATCCACACGGTCTTCGCGTCCGAGTCGTCGCGGTAGCCGAGGCTTTCACCGTCGTCATCGTAAAGGGTGAATTCGCCGTCCGCCCCGGGAAACACGCGCAGCACCGTCGGCCCGGTCGCCGTCTGCCCGGTAAACTGGCGCACCGGGTCGAGCGGCACGATGGCGCCGGCCCGCGCGTAAAGCGGCAGCGTCGCCAAATCGACAGAGCGTTCGATCCAGCGCCGTCCCGAGAGCAGTCCGCCGTTCCACCAGTCGAACCACTTCCCCGCCGGCAGATAAACTCGGCGCGACTTCACCCCCTTCTCGACAACCGGCGCGACAAGGATGTCGCGGCCCCAGAGATACTCGCTGCCCAGCGGCACGGCTTCCGGGTCATTCGGGTAGTGCAGCCACAAGGCGCGCATCATTGGCAGGCCGGTGTCGGCGGCCTCGCGCGCGATTGTGTAGTTGTAAGGCAGCAGCCGGTAGCGCAGTTCCAGATATTTTTTGGCAATGGGCTCGACTTCGGCGTTGTGCAGTTCGGCGCGATCCACGTTCGTGTTATGTTCCGTGGGACCATACTCGCCCGTGTTCCAACCCCACGGCAGGCGCAGCTTCCAGGTCCGGCCGTGCGAGCGGAAAGACGGGCAAAAGGCGGAGAATTGGAACCAGCGCGCGTAAAGTTCCCCCGTGAGTTCGCGCGTCGGATAGAAGCCTCCGGTGTCGCTGCCCCAGAACGGCGTGAGGCTCAATCCGTGGTTCAATCCGATGGAGACGTGCGCCGCGAGCGTCTGCCACTTGCCATCGATGTCGCCCGACCAAATCCATCCACCGTAACGCTGCGAACCTGCGTAGCCGGTGCGATGCAGACTCCAGGGGCGGACGTTTGGCCGGTCCTGCAAAGGTCCTTCGTAATAGCAGCGGTGCCGCGTGAGCCGCGCTTCGAGCGGAAGCTCATCACCGTCGTCGGGCCACCAACCATCCACGCCGAGCGCGAGCAAGTCGCGATGGCGCGCCCAGTAGTTGCGGAGGTGCAGCGGCGACGAGGACTGCTCGCCGATGGACGCGCCGAAAAGATTTCGCGGCGCGCGGTTCACATGAAACACGATTCTGAAGTTCAGGTCATGCAGCGCCTTGATATTCTCCGGCACGAAGGCGTTCGTGTTGAAGGTCAGCGAGCCGTGTCCGGTGTTCCAGCCGTTGGTGCAGTAACCGGTACCGAGATAAATCACGGCGTCGCACGGCAGCTTCTTCTCGCGGAAGGTGCGCGCGATTTCCAGCGGCTCTTCCGGGCCGGCGAGCGTGCGATGCGATTGGAAATAACCGAGCGCCCATTTCGGAGGCATCACCGGTTTGCCGGTCAACCGGATATATTCCGTCAGCGCGTCGGCCGGTTCGACCACGCTCATGATGAACAAATCCAAGGCTTCGCCCTTCTTTGGCAGAAAGCGCCCATTGCCATCGCGCAAATCGAACTGTCCTTCGGGGCGGTGCGCAAATAACGCCCAGCCATCCGTGCCGACGACAAACGGGGAGGGCACGACCGAGCCGAGCACCGGCCGGTTCCATCCGCCCCAGCTCGGCTCCATCGGATAGAGCGCATGGCGCCGGTCGAACTGCTGGGCGCCTTCGCCGAGTCCAAGTACGGGCGCCTCCGTGCGAAATGTCACGCCGGCGTTCGTTGCCGCCACCTCGCCGAAGACGAGCTCCTGCACCACGCGGCCAGCGTCTGTCCGCACGGAAATGGTCAACGGCTGTGGCTTTATCAAAAGACGGAGACGGCCCACGCTGAGTTCCTTGTCGCTGGAGAGTTCGCGAACGCGCAGCCTTTCGGTGGAAGCGAAGGGCACCAGCACCGTCGACGGCGTGGCGCTTCGTGGCCGTCCGGCGTCGTCGAGCGATGCCAGTTGAAGCCGCACGGTGCGTTCGCTGACTTCGCTGACGGTCAGTTCAGCGGGAACACCGGCAAATCGAATCGGCCCGACCACGTCCGCTGCCGCACAACAATACCCTGACAGGCAGAGAAGCATCCCCCAACCGATCTCCGCCGCGCATCTTGGCCGCCTCACGAGCGAAAGACAGAATTCCATAGGCATGAAAGCTGGCTTATCCGATTCTGGCATTGCATTGAAGAATGTCTTGGACTGGAACTACAGCCAAGCCGTGAATCCGGGCACAGTCACTAGCGAAACGTCCGAGCGGCGGCGAGCTACCGCCGCGGATCCATACGTTCGGGTCCTCACCAAAAGCCGCTGCGCGTCTCCCTTTCCCCTCAATGGGGAGAGGGCCGGGGTGAGGGGTGAGGCGGTTCGTTAGGCATCCCTCCCTCGATCACCAAAACAACTCCAGTCCGCCTTGTCAGCAAGCTTTTCTTGAACCTGAGCAAGATCAAGACTCCGAAGTTGCCTCATGTGCCTGAACCAGTTTCTCACACCTTTGGCGGTAAGCGATTTGGTCGCAACGAAGGCTTTGCGCTCGCGGGTCGCGGTGGCCAATTGCGGGAACGAGCTCTGGGATCGACCGGTACGTTTCCGGGTTGAGGTAATCGTTCTTGCAGCAGTTGCCAGAGCGTCTGGCGTACGACCTCCGGTTGTTGACGGATTTGCCAGTTCCAAAAGCGTATGGTGATGATGCCACGGCCCAACAGGTAATTCTCCTTCTCTCGATCGTGAGCGTGCTGATCCGGGTGGCCGCTGGCGCCCATCAACCTCAACGGATACCCCAGCTTCAGCGCAGTAAAAGTCCAGGGTGTACGGTCCCACTGGATGTTCCCGACGAAACTTGTAGCCAGCGAAACGGCGGTCGCGTAGCAACCGCCAGAGTCGGCGTTGAGCGTCTGGCATTGATTGACGAAGTCTTCGTGCGCAGCTTTTCCCCTCCATGGGTCGAGAGTGTAATCGCAGCACGGAGAAGAATGGGAGCCGTATTTTTAGGTTTAAATGCTGTTTTCTGAGCGGGACGAAGTGAGAGGCATTTTGTTTGGCGGGTCGGGGAAGGGATGCGCCCCGGAACCGCCTCACCCCTCACCCCGGCCCTCTCCCCATTGAGGGGAGAGGGAGTCGCGCAGCGGCTTTGGTGGGCGAGTGTCACGTATTGAGCCGCGGCGGTAGCCGTTCGTGCCTCGGACGTTTCGCAGTCGCACTGCCAGGATGAAAGCTACCAGTGCGACATTCCAGTTGACATAGTGTGTGTTATACACTATTAATGGGAGCGTGGAAAGAGACGTATGAACGACAAAGACATTGTGAGAGTCAGCAAGTTTCTCAGCCTGATTCTCCTCCATGAACCGGAGAAAACTTCCCCATGAACTGTCTTGTTCTCGTCGACCTGCAAAATGATTTCCTTCTGGGGGGCGCCCTGTCCGTTCCGGACGGCGACGCAGTCATTCCCGTGGCCAATCGGCTGCACCCCCATTTTCCCCTCGTTGTCGCCACCCAGGACTGGCATCCACCTAACCACGGGAGCTTCGCCTCCAATCATCCGGGCCGAAAGGTTTTCGAGCAGATCGAATTGAACGGCTTGCCCCAGACCCTATGGCCGGTCCACTGCGTGCAAGGAACACCCGGCGCCGAGTTGGCGGCCTCGCTCCATCACGACAAAATTGCCAGAGTGTTTCCCAAGGGAACGGACCCGTCGATCGACAGCTACAGCGGCCTGTTCGACAATGGCCATCGAAAGTCCACCGGGCTGGGCGAATGGTTGAAAGCGCAAGGCGTGACGGATGTGTTCGTGTGCGGTCTCGCCACGGATTACTGCGTCAAGTTCACCGCGCTCGATGCGGCAAAAGCGGGATTTAAGACGCACCTAATCGAGGATGCCTGCCGCGGGGTGAATCTGGCGCCCGATGATGTGAAGCGGGCAATCGAGGAAATGCGAAACGCCGGAATCGCGATAACGAAGAGCGATGCGTGGGGATAGTCTCAGAACACCTTCGCCAACGGCAGTCCATGGGCTTCGGCCACCGCCTTGCACGTCAGCTTTCCGTTAATCAGATTGACCCCGCCGATCAACGCGGGCTGACGTTCGCACGCTTCCTTCAGCCCAAGATCCGCCAGCAACTCGATGTAACGATAGGTCACATTGGTCAGCGCCTGGGTGGCGGTTCGGGCGAACGCAGCGGGCATGTTGGCCACGCAATAGTGAATGATACCTTCCTCCACGTACACCGGATCATGATGAGTCGTGGGCCGGCTGGTTTCAGCGCAGCCGCCCTGGTCGATGGCGATGTCCACCACGACGCTTCCCGGCCGCATACGCCGCAGCATTTCCCGCCGAATCAGCTTCGGCGCCTTCGCTCCCGGCACGAGCACGGCACCGATAAGCAAATCAACATTGGGGAGCAACTCCATCAGGTGCGCCTCGCTCGAATAGAGAGTATGCGCGGTATGCAGGGTAATATCGAGGAACCGCATCCGATCCAGGTCCACTTCGAGGATCGTGACATCCGCGCCCAGTCCAGTGGCCATGCGGGCGGCGTTGATCCCCGCGGCGCCACCGCCGATGACGACCACGCGTCCTGGCAGGACGCCCGGCACACCGCCGAGCAGCACGCCAGTGCCCCCAAAATGTTTCGCCAGGAGATTCCCGCCCACCAGCACGCTCATTCGCCCGGCGATCTCGCTCATCGGTTCGAGCAGCGGGAGACGACGGTTGACTTCGATCGTTTCGTAGGCAATGCCGGTGACACCCGAATGGAGGAGCCCGTCGGTCAATGAACGGCTGGCGGCCAGATGCAGGTAGGTAAATAACATCTGGCCGGAACGCAGCAGCCCGTACTCGTAAGGCTGCGGTTCCTTCACCTTGACCACAAGTTCCGCCTGTCGGAACACGTCGGCGTGATCAGCCGACAGAGTGGCGCCCGCCTTCTCGTATTCGGCGTCGGCAAACCCCGCGCCCGCGCCGGCATTTCTCTCCACGATCACCTTGTGGCCCCGCTGCACAAGTTGATAGGCAGCGCTGGGCAGAAGCGCCACGCGGAATTCCTGGTCTTTAATCTCCTTGGGGACCCCGATAATCATGGCCGGGCGGTCACGACTTTGTGGTTTTGACGAGCCCGCTCAGGGTCACCCCCGCGGCCACCTCCTTCTCCGCACCGTAAATGCGTTCAAACTCCCCGCGGACCCGCGCGAGCATGCCGTCATCATGCGTCTCCAGCTCCAGGCCAGAGCCCACCCGGATCGCTTGAATGATATCCTGGGCGGTGATGGAGTCGATGGGCCGGGCGGGGACATAGCCCGTGTCATCGTCGATAACCTCCACCGCGAGCCGCGCTTTTAGGAGCACACCCAGCAGCCGGGAGACGAGCTTGGTGGGAACGCCAAGACTGTGAGCCAGCTGGGGAACGGTCGGAGGCTTTTCGCCGTGGGAGAACGAGCGTGCGACCTGGGTCATTATCCGAAGCGCGATGAATTCCTTGCCGCGCTGATTGACGCCCTCCGACTGCTTTTCTTCGAGGTAAGCCTGGCGGTTTTGGAAGGCGTAGGCGACCTGGGCGCCAAACAGCAAAATGAGCCAGGAGAAATACATGCCGATGAGAAAAAGAGGAATGATCCCGAGACTGCCGTAGATTTTGCTATAGGTGACCGCCTTGGAGACGTAGAGAACGCTGAGCTTGTTGTTGATCAACCAGAGCGTGCCACCGACCACGCCACCCGCCAGCGCCGCCCGCCACTGGACCTGCGTGTTCGGCATGAGCTGGTAGAAGACGGTGAAAGCGACGCTCAGGACGAGGAAGGGCAGCACCCTGAAAATGAAGCTTTCATAAAACGCGGGCGCCTTCGATTTGATTTCGTCGGGATACGCCGCCTCCAGGAGCCGCCGGTTTAATCGCGCGCGCGCGCGTCCTTCGGGCTTTTCTTCGACCAGGGCCATGATCTCAGGACGCACGGAGATTGTCGCGAATCGTTTCTCGTCGTAAATGGAGACGCCGTCGATTATCTGATTCAAATTGGTCCTCAGCGCCTGCCTCAGTTCCAGTTCCAGTTTGGGGTCCAGCTTGACCCCGGAGGACATGTTGGTGATTAGGGTCGCCAGGTCTGCCAGAAGGGGCGTTTCGAGTTGGCCGGCGATGTATTCGGACAAGGGGTCGGTCTTCTGGGTTATTTTGGCGGCCAGGCTGGGCACGGCGTTGATGTCCCCTGCGGCAAGGTGTGACGAGCGAAACGTGTCGATCAGCCTCTGGAATTGCACGCCCGTCGTCAGACCGAGCACGACCACGAGGATCACCGGTCCGAGGGTGATGGTGGCCCAATATTGAACAACGCTGGCGACCCAGCCCCGTCCGGCGGTGACGCCCCAGATGTCATTAAAAGCCGCCTCGATGGTTCGCAGCAGCCCGATGGCAACGAAGACGAGGGCCACGGTGCTGGTAACACCCAGAGCGCCGCTTTGAATATTGTCAATGAACGCCGTGATCTTGGCGACGACCTCGTTACGGTTGTTCGTCGCTGCGCCGCCTTCGGCCGACTGCAGATCGAGGGCGGGGGCTACATTTTTAACGACATCATCAATCAGGCCGCGAATGGTTTGCCCGCCTTCTTTTTGCAGGACGCCGGTGGCAATGCTGACTCCTACGGCAAGCAAGGGTACGAGGGCCAGGAGGGTGGTATAAGCCAGCGCCGACGCCCGGACGGGACAGCGATTGCGAACAAAACTTTTGCCGACAAGGAGCCAGAAATGGGCAAACCGGAACAGAACGGATTGCCGCGTGCTATCAGGTCGTTCCAAGCCGCGTTCGTGGAAGAACGCAACGGCCTGTTCCTGTATCCGCCTGAGCTTTGAAAAACTGCCGCGGTTCACAAGGCGGCAGTGTAGGAGGCACTCCCTCAACTGCAACGTTCAAAACGCATGGGCGGGGCTCAAAAATCCATGGAGAAGGACGCGCTGAACGAGTGCGTCTTGGTGCGGCCAAATCGAATGTCCGAAGAACTGTTGTCGACTTCCCAGGAGGATTCTTCCGCCTCGAAATATTTATAGACGGCGCCCACCGACATGGAGCCGTTGATGCGAAACCTCACACCGGCGTAGGCCTGCCAGGCAAACACGACATCGGTCGCCGACCCATCCACAAAATCGCCGTCGTGGAGAAAGTCATCGTCAATGTCGATCACGCTGACGGAAAAGCCCGGGCCGCCGCCGATAAACGGGATAATTCGGCTCCGGTTTGGCAGTTGAAATTCCACATTGGCGAGAAGAGGCATCTGCGACATGGCCGCGTCGGCGCCGTCGATGATGTGACTGATGATGCCAAATTCGCCGCCGGCGCGGAACCAATTGTTGAATCGCCAGCCTCCGTTCAAGCTGAGGCGCACGCCGGGGTCGAGTTCCACTTTTCCGTTTCCGCTGGCGCCGGGGAACTGCCGAAGCTTGACGTCATCGGTCAGAGCCATGCCCAGATCGCCGCCGACGTAAGGTCCCTGCAATCGCTCCTCCGCGAATGCGGCCAAGGTTGAACCCGCCAAGAGCAGGCCGATAAATACGGTATGCATCTGCGTCTTCATGATAGTTGATCCTTTCATTGTGCTAGTCATTCGGTCCCCTGCGACGGAATGGATGACGGCCATTGATACCATGTTGGGAGAAGGACGCAATGGATCTTCGCAAACTGGTCCGCTGCGCATCGCCACCAACTCGCTTTGCTGTCCGAGAGAAAATGAAAAGGGCGGCCCGTTCGGGGCCGCCCGAGCAAGGACGTCAGGAAATCCCGCTATGACTTGGCCGCAGCCGTTCCACTCAGGTGGACCGCCTTGTAGCCGCCGGCCGCCTTGAAATAGAGCAAGAGAAGTAGATAGATGGCAGCCATTGCCGCTGGGACGAAGGCATCGGCCTTCAGCGTGCGCCGATCTCCCACGATGCTCGAGTCGACAACCGCCTTTTGCTCCGGCGTCCGCGTGGCCGCAGGAACTTTTTGGGCATCGGCCATCTTGGTGCCGTCCAAGCCATGGACCTCGGAAAAGAATAGGAACTTGCTGGGAGTTGCCGCCTTGAATTGTTCATAAACGGCGGGGTTGGATTCCTTTAAGGCCTCCCCGGCAAAGCGGTCCTTGGCGTAGCCCAAGCCGGGGGAACCAATCAAGCCGGCGGACATCATGCCGATACCGCCCATGATGCTAATTGCGATGGCGCCAGTGCGGGGGAACCGATCGGAGGCCACCGCCAGCATGGTGGGCCAGAAGAAGGTTTTACCGACGGCATAAATGCCGAGAGCAGCCAAGGCGACCGCGAAAGAAGTCATCCCGCTGGCCAGGTAAAGTCCGAGGCACGCCAGCATTGCACAGGTCAGGAGAATTCCAACCGGAGACAGCCCGAGTTTCTTCTCAATGAAATTCGCGCAAAACCGCAGGCTGAACATGATGGCGGACGTCCACATGAATAAATATTTCCCTTCCTCCGAGGTGAACACGTTGCCGGTGATGTTCTGAATCCAGCCGTCCGTTCCCAATTCCACCGCGCCGACGAGGGCATGGGTGATGAAGAGCACAAAGAGGAGCACGGACCCCATGGAGCCGCGGGTCATGGCCGCCACGGCGATCAGCAGGACGCCGGCGATTCCATAGCCGACAGCCGGAGTCAATTGAAGTGCGTTCTGGCAAAACAAGGAGAGCAGATAGCACACGATGAGGGCTCCAAGGATTCCCACATCCTTGAACATTTCTCCCAAACTCAAACCCTTCTCTGAAGCCTCTGATTTGGGCATGTGCTGGCCGAGAAACATCACGCCGTAAACCAAAGTCGGCAGGAGGTAGAGCGACAGCTGGATCTGCCAGCTCAGTTTCATTTTGTCGTCGAGGATCCATCCCAACGCGCTGCCGATGACCAGTCCAGCCGGCCAACTGGCGTGCAGGATGTTCAGAAAGTGCGTCCGGTTATTCGGAAAGAGGGTTGCGACCAATGGATTGGCGACCGCCTCCAACGTCCCGTTGGCATAGGCAAAAATAAACATGCCCCAGTAAAGGCTCTGATAGGCGGTGTCGCCTTTGGCCGTGAACGTGACGATCGCGGAAAGGACGTGAAGCGCGAAAGCCAGAATGACCAGCTTGCCGTAGCCAATCTTGTCGCAAATCACGCCGCCAACGATGATGCCGAAGCAAAACCCGGAGAATCCGGCACCGCCGATCGCGCCAAGTTGCGCGGCTGTGAATCCATATTCAGCACCCCAGTTGTCCATAATTCCGCCTCGAATGGCGAACCCGACTCCGGCTGCCAGAATTGCCATGAAGCCGGCCCACAGCAGGCGCTTGGCATTGGGCACAATGGCCTCATTACTCACGTTCACGTTGCTCATAGATGTATTTCGTCGGTTTGCTTTTACAGATTCGAATCAGGCTACAACTGTCCCAAAGATCATCGAACCGGCGCGACCCGGGCCTCGTCCGCCAGCTTCTCCGCCTTGTAGCCCCCCCGCGCCCGGTCGTAGAGCCAGACGGCGCCAAAGACGATTAACAGGATGGCCGGAAGAATCGCCACCACGCGGAACGACTGCTGCGCCGCTACTCCGAGAACCTCGTTCAATTTGTCTCCGCTCAGCGCCTGAAACTGCGCTTCGCCACCAGCGACCTTGATTTTGGTCTTGTCGAAAATGCTGCCCATCCACGGGAGGACAAACTTAATGGAAAGCGTTCCGGCCGTTCCCATCAGTCCGATCAACAGCGCGCCGCCACGGGGAAATCGCTCCGATGCCGAGGCCAGCATGGTCGGCCACATGTAACAAACACCGGTGCCCCAAACCGTCGCGGCCAGGAGCCCTGTCACAGGCGAGTTGGCCACGCTCAGGAGAAGCAAGCCCACTGAGGCCAGCAGACAGGAAACCCAGAGCAATCCGATGGGAGAAAGTTTATGGGCCAGCGAGCCGGCGAAATGCCGCATGACGAACATCAGCCCGCTCACATAGATGAGGAGGATGATGCCCTTCATCCCCACCGTTCGGGTGAGGGCGATATCGACCCATTGGCCCGGGGCCAGCTCGGACGCCGCCGTTAAAAACATGGAAAACCACAGCACAATGAAAAGCGGGCGGGCCAGTTCCTTAAACATTTGGCGCGCCGGGATGCCTGCGGCCACACGCTCCGTCGGCGGAAACTTGGTTCCGAAAATCATCACGGTATAAATCACCGCCGGAAGAAGCACGACCGCCATCTTGGCCTGCCATCCTGCGCCCATGTTGCCCAAGGCGAGGCTGATTACACCGCCGATGATGATTCCTCCCGGCCACCAGGCATGCAGGACATTTAGCTTGTGCGTCTTGTCCTCGGGATAAAGCGTCGCAGCCAGCGGATTGATGACGGTCTCGACGAGTCCCTGCCCGATCCCCACCAGCAGCATTCCGGTCCACACGACCCAAAAAACGGGAAGCCCGACTTGGATCTGGTCAGCGAACAAAACAATGAGATTTCCGACGATGAATGAGGCGCCGGAGATTCCAAGAAGCCGGCCCATTCCGAAATAATCGAGGAGGGGGCTTCCGACGGCGATGGCCACGGCGAATCCCATGAACACGATGCCCAGCACGCTGGCGATCATCTCGGCGGAATGTAGCTTGTCCACCGGATCAAAAAAGTGGGCCTGCATCGCGCCACCAGCATCCCCACGGATGCTGAATCCGATTCCCGCGGTGGCCAGGGCGATGACGCTGAGGAGAAAAAGCTTCGGCTTGTTGTACTCGGCGTGCTTGTCGTGTCCCGGCGAAGCGGTCATGCGCGCAGAAAGCCGGTCACAGGGTGAACGGAGGCAGTTTGACAATCTTGCCGCCCTGCAACGCTGACTCGTGGGCGCACAACCCAACGCAGGTCCAATTCGCCGATTGAACGGCGTTGGGGAACGGGTCGCGGTCCTCCACCAGCGCCATGGCGAATTCGTGGGCCAGATGCGGATGGCTGCCACCATGGCCGCTGCCTTGCGTGAAACTCAGATGGGTCTTCTTGCTGGCGTCGTAGACTCCTCGCGTCGTGTATTTCGCGATGGTCTTCGGCAGGCGTTTGGCGAAATCCGGGCATTTGACGGCCTTCGGAATTTTCGGCTCAGGGCGTTTCGCCGTGTGCACCACCAGCGGCTCGTGTTCGACCAGCGGCCATTCCACGGATTTCTTCGTGCCGTAAACGTCGATGCTTTCGCGATACTGGCGCGCGGTGTCGAACAACGACCGGATGATGCGGGCGTTGACATCCGTATCCTTGAACTTGATGTGCGCCGTCTCGACGGCAAAAGGGGAGCCGTACTTCGCCACGAGTTCCTTGCGGATGGTACCGGAGCCGAAGCAACTGACATATTCGGCGGGATGGCCGATGAGACCCGCGACCGGTCCTACGCAATGGGTCGCATACCACATGGGTGGGAGGCCGGGCCAATAATTGGGCCAACCGTCCATGTCCTGCTGGTG
>Ga0070689_100001069_pt1 | contig 17161 bp, 9 predicted proteins | sample KBSS23HmetaG_FD_64669 | JGI IMG/M metagenome (GOLD analysis project Ga0070689, IMG submission 64669) | Switchgrass rhizosphere microbial communities from Kellogg Biological Station, Michigan, USA - KBS S2-3H metaG | ecosystem: Host-associated > Plants > Roots > Rhizosphere ...
AAAATCGTATTGATTCAGCCGTTGAAATAGAAAATAAAGATTTATTTCATGGGGATGTTCCAGCCGATTCTGGAATTTATGACAGTCGAATGGGCACAACAGATAAATCATGGCGTTGTGGTGCATGTGGCCTCACAAAAGGCAAGTGTCCAGGCCATCCAGGTCATATTAATTTGAATTATCCCATAAAAAACCCAATTTGGCGAGATGCAATTTTGAAATTTTTAAAAATTATTTGTTTTCGATGTGGTCATTTAATTGTTACAAAAGAAGTCAAAGTAGCTAGAAACAAGCGCCTAATGGAATATTCTCGTATAGTTACAACGGAGAAAATAAATAAATGTCCACATGCTGATTGTCAACAGCCGCATCCTACAATTATACATGAAAGATCAGATCCAGCCATTATTTATATGGCCAAAACGGATCCATCTGGAAAAGTAGAAAAGGAAGAATTATTTAATCACGTCATAAAAGATATTTTGGGTCGAATAACTGATGAAACTGTCGAACGTGTTGGATGGGTACATAGGACACACCCCAGCAATTTAATTCTTGATTCTATTCGAATAATGCCAAATACGGCGCGACCATATATTAAAAGACAAACTGGCACGCGCATAAATTCCAGTGATGATATTACTACAATAACTAAACAAATAATGGAGATCAATATGAAATTGCCAAAAGAAATTCCGGACATTCCAAATATCAGTAAAAATTTAAGAGATTTATATGGATCACTTGATATGTTATATTTTGAAATGACTAAAGGTTCAACTGGCGATATTCATATGACTGGAAGTAGTGGAAAAGCACCAAAATCCATTGCACAACGGCTAAACAAAAAAGAAGGACGCATTAGAAGAAATTTATGCGGAAAAAGAACAAGATATATGATGCGTTCAGTACTTACATGTGATCCTGAATTAGAAGTGGATCAAGTTGGCGTACCAATTAGTATCGCCAGAAATATGCAGATTCCTGAAGTTGTTCGCCCATATAACAAAGAACGATTAGAGATGTATTTTCGAAATACACACAATATATATCCAGGATGTACACATATTTGGAAAAAAAATCGTAGAGAAAAATATCTTGTAGATAAAGTAGTCGATTTAGAAATTGGCGATATTTTATATCGCGATATTATTGATGGTGATATAATTGCTATAAATAGGCAACCTTCATTAATATTCGGAAGCATAATTGGAATGCGTGTAGTTGTAATGGAAACTGGCGAATCGCTCAGAATCAATGAAAGTGCATGTAATCCATTAAATGCCGATTTTGATGGCGATGCTGTGAACGGGATTGTATGTCAAAATATACAGGCACGAGTCGAATTAGAAGAATTATCAGAATTGAAAGAAATATTTATTAGTAGACAAAAACATTTTCCATTTTTCGGATGTTTTCAGGACTCACTGATTGGCACTGCTCAATTGACACGATCTCACATAAAAATAAATAAATGGCATGCAATGATGATGTTTTCGAATATATTAGTAAATGACATTCCTGATATTAATTTTAATAAATTTGAGTATACTGGTAGAGATTTAATTGGTCGATTCCTTCCAAAAATTAATTTTCCAAAACGAGCACCACAAATGTACAATTCGGATTATGCAGCATTTGGCGTCAAATATGATCCAGATGAAATTGTAGTAGAAGTAAACAGAGGTGAGTTAATTTCGGGTATTCTTGATAAAAAGTCTATCGGCCAAGACAAACCCGGTACTATTTTTCACATAATTAATAATGAATATGGGGCACGTCGAGCATTGGATACACTTCATAATTTTCATCAAATTATTATGAAATTCTTTTTATGGAATGGTTCTACAATAGGAATGCAGGACATTATATTGCCAGATCATGCAATAGCCGTAATTAATGAAAGAACTAAATTAATTATGGATGCTGCCAATGAACTGACTGAAAGCGCTCATCGTCGTGAATTAATTGCGCCGATTGGCATGCCTATTAGCAGATATTATGAAGCCGAAATTATGACAAAATTATCGCTTGGTGAAGAATTTGTTGAGCCCATTTATACAAATATTGATATGGATGAAGGCTTGATGCAATATGTTACACGCGGATCAAAGGGCGATCAAAAAAATGCAATGGCTATTTATGGATCTATTGGTCAAATGACTATTGGAGCCAACAGACAATCTAGAAATTTTGGATATGGCCGCACATCACCTTATTTTCTTAGAGGAGATCGATCTCCACGTGCCAATGGATTTATTGACAATTCATATCGAGAAGGTGTATCGTCAGATATTTTTGCATTTATGGCGGCCGAAGCACGATACAATATAATTATGAAAGCACTAAGTACTAGTGTCGCCGGAGCACAAGGGCGCATATGCACAAGAAATATTGAGAGTATATTAGTAGGAAATTTATACAATTCAGTTAAAAAAGACTCTATTATTCAACTGCTTTATGCTGATACGGGCATTGATCCAGCCAAGGTTGAATCAGTAAAATTTTTGACTGCGCTTATCCCTAACGCTGAATTAGAAAAAAATTATAAATCCACAACTAAATTATTTGACAAAATTTATCAAAACAAAACAGTTCAAGATGCGCTTGACAGCGAATATGAATGCATATGTGATGATCGTGAAACTTTTAGAAAATCAGCATTTGCACTTCATAATGGCAATATAGGAAAAAATGGACTAATAAGCAATGAACGATTGATGTCTATTAATCCATATAGAATTATTGAAGATGTACTATACACGTACAAAGAAGAAATAGATAAACAATCGGTAATGGAAAGGCGATTAGATCCAATTCAAGCAATCGCCGATGTCAAGCAATTATGCAAGGACATCGCATATTGTTATTTTAATAAGATCTATAAAGATGAAGGCCATACTGTGCCAGAATATATTGAGCATTCTCTAACTTTAGTTAGAATATTAATAAGATCATATTTATGTACGGCCAATTTGCAAAGAAAAGGCGTGACGAATAAATTAGTTGGTATCATCATCGATACTATCAAAAAAACATTTGCAAAATCATTAATTCCATACGGATTGGCCGTTGGTGTCATTGCTGCTCAATGTATATCAGAACCGCAGACACAATATGTAATTGATTCTAAATTACGTGCTGGTGCTGGCGGAGGCACAAAAACTAGCTCGTTGGATCGCATCAAAGAAATATTTGGAGCCAAAGTCACGAGTGAAATGAAAAACACATCAATGCTTATTGTATTGAAACAAGAATTTTGCAATAATAAAGCTAAAGTTCAAGAAGTTGCAAATAACATTGAAATGATGAATTTTGAAAGATTTATTGATGCCGGTCAAATATTCTTTGAATCTTATGGCAAACCATTGCATCCTGAATATAAGCATGAAGATCTTATGATTCGTAATTATGAAAAATACCACGGCACAAATGTACCAACAAATTTGTCAAAATGGTGTTTGAGATTTGAACTTAATAAAGAAGAATTGTTTATAAATGGCATGAAATTGTCAACCATCATATTTAATTTGCAGATCAAATATCCAGATATTTTATTTGTGCATACGCCAGAAAATGCCAATAAAATAATAGTTAGATGTTATCTGCAAAACAATGTCATAAAAATACCTGCTTCTGGATTTTCTGAACAAATAATAATTGACATCATGAAAAGAATAATGGATACGACAATTAGAGGAATAAGAGGAATAATTTATACTGAAGTTATTGAAGTGCCAATGTCAATAGTGCAAGAGGATGGTTCAATTGCCGATATAAAACAATGGGCGATCGAAACTAACGGAACAAATTTGGAAGAAGTTATGGAACATCCAATGGTTGATAAGTATAGAACTCAAACCGATAGTATAGAAGAAATGAGAGAGATGTTCGGCATTGAAAGCGCTCGGCTAAAAATTATTAATGAAATTCAAAAAACAATGAGCGTGAGTGATGCGGCTACTGAACATGTAATGTTAATCAGCGACGAGATGTGCTCTAGTGGAATCGTCACACCCATTCAAAAAATTGGACTTCAATCAAGAGATGCTGGAAATATTGGTCTGCAATTGGCATTTCAAGCTCCAATTCAAGTAATTGAAAAAGCAGCATCAAATGCAATTCATGAAGTTGTTGAAGGCATTAGTTCAAATTTTATTTATGGTCAAATACCAACTGTAGGCACAACTTATAATGATGTTGTTGTCAATGAGCCGTTTGTAGAGCAATGGTATCGTGATCATAATAAGCAAATCGAGGATATACTTTAATATGTCGTACAGCTTTCGTAGTTCTATGTGTGCATAGTATACTCTGTGGTTCTTATATAATATGTTATAGTTGGTACTATTTTTTTTGATACAATATAGCATGGATCGTTTTATTAAAAAAAACAGTGTGGACTTCGACAATCTACTCATTGAATCAGATCTAATTGATAAAAATACAAATTATGTGCATAGTTCTGCAATTGCTAAACTTAAAAACATAATCAAAGCAAAAAAGAAAAAGATTCTAATATTACTGCAGATGTATAATAATAAAGAAGGCATATACGGCTATGAAATTAGCAAAGATTATCTTGATAAATTATTTCGCGAACAATATTTAGATATACTAACCGAAGTAAATAATGAATTCAAAAATAGTTCGATATATGAATTGGTAAAAAGTGTACTAAATACTCAATATATCGAATTTGATTTGGATAATAAACGTTCTACAGAATCTCCCGAAAAAATTGTTGAGATTCCTGTTGAGATTCCTGTTGAGGTTCCTGTTGAGGCTCCTAAGATTCCTGAAAATTTTGGAGAAGAACTTGACTTCGAACAATTGATGGATCAAATAAGAAACAATGAAATTGAAATGAACGATGCTACATCTGATGCAACTAAAGCAAATAATAATATTAATAGGATTTTATCAGAATTTGGCATATTAAATGGCAGCTTTATAATGGATCTTCGAAGTATTGCCAGCGGTGCCGATAATGTTGACAGTAAAATAGCAGCGAAGGATATAACTGATAAATATAATGAAGACGCACACATTTTAACAGCAAAACTTAATGAAAATAAACATATATTAGAGAAATCGAAATTAAAATATAATAGAGCTGAGAATGAAACTAAAGAGATTGAAATTAAATTGAATACATTATATGCTAATATTGATAAAGCTAAAAAAGAAAACAATAAAAATTTACATAATTCTGAACCAGTATTTCAGAATCTTGAACCATATCTGCCGCCGATGAATATAACATATGAAAAAACTTTAAAGTTTATTAAAGATCAATTTGATTATGCACCGATTGGCGTATGGAGCACTAATGTCGAATTAATTATATCTGGTGAACACGCATTTAACCATTCAGCGTTTAATAAAACAGAATTAATGTCGTATAATAGAAAACGTCAGCTTGAAGTTCAATCAGGATATATATCGCCAACATATATATTTACAACATATATATCAAAACATGCACAAACACCAACAATACCAGCATGGACCCCTATATTGGCACCTACGCCGATACCTCAGTTAGTGAAAGGTGGTGTTAAAGCTGCAATTAGTCGTATAGAACTTAATGAGATCGTATTTAAGATCAATACTGATAAAGGACTTATGAATAATGATTTATTAAAAATATTAAATATTTTTGCCGTTCGTGATATGACAACTGGACCAAAAGATATATGTTCAATTATTTATTATTCAGGATCTGTATTTAAGGCCCATTTGAATAGAATAAGTGAATTGTTTACATTAATTAATAAAAGAATAGATGAACTTAATGAAGAAATTATAAAAGAATTAAAAGCATCGAAGTCATCAAAAGCATCGAAGTCATCAAAATTATCAAGAATAGAATTTCTTGGGTTAGCATTGACTGCATTAACAGCATTTAACGGCAATAAAAGCAATATTATTGGAGGATCGATTGGCGGAAAGACGATACCAAAGTTAATAGATGATATAAAAGGATATTGTAATAATGAACGCGAAAAGATTGATGAATCATTGAATAGCAATGAACTATGTTCAGGAATGTTGCCGCAAATAATTTTATTTTCTGATAAGAATTTTCTGATAAATATTAAGACCATTATTGACAGAATAAATGAACATAATTTTATTGTCACTGAAAAAAAATATTTAGAATATCTAAAGTTGTTTAATAATTGTGACAATGTTCGCCAATATGCATTATTGGCGGAAGAAATAAATAATGAATTTAAACTTAACATCAATACAAAGGATATGATAAGTTCATCAGATAAATTTAATGATATATTAAGAAGGGTGTATATTGAATCCAAAGTCCCAGAAGTCATAATCACAAGTATGATAAGCTCAATTAAATATATTGCAGATTTTTATAATAATTATTCGATCAAAGAATTTAATTGTCTCGAATTGATCGAGCACATTAAAAATGTACATTTCTTATTTGATTTATTTAAGCACGAGTGGATTGATAGTTTTGCAATTTCTCCGAATTATTTTTCTGAATTAGAAAATATTCTAAATGATTTCAATCGAAAAAATTCAGAAATATTTAGAGCCCCCGAACAGGTGCCAAATATACTTGAAACAGCGGCTGAAGTAGTTACTGGAGTATTTACTGGAGTAGTTACTAATTTAGTTGAATATTGGGATAAATACGCTTCTGAGAGAGATAAATCAGCTTCTGAGAGTAAATCTGCTTCTGAGAGGGAGAAACTAGCTTCTGAGAGTAAATCTGCTCAAAGAAGTGATAATTTGAAAGCCGTGTGGCATACTAATTTAGAAATTTTTAAGGAAGTATCTAGAAATGAATCAAAAGAAGGATCATATGAAACTGCTGGAATTAATGCTCAAAAAATTATAAATAAACTTATTAATGATGAACTTTTACCAGTAAATAATTGTGATTATTTGTATGTATTGGAATTAATAGATGCAACTGTACTAAATTTAGATACAAATAATTCATTAAAATATTCATCTGCATCTACAAACAGAATTAAGGAATTATTGAATGAAGCGAAACGCAGCGGTATTGACACGAGTAAATTTATTAAAGAATATATTGATAAAATTCGCACCATCGATCAAGCAGCTGATTTGAATTTTAATGTAGATATAAAAACAAATGCGATCGAAGTTGGGGATTTTTTTTATAAATTTGACAAAATCGTAGAAATAATTGACAAAGTTTATGCATGTGATGCACTCTACAAAACTCTTATGAAAGAAATAGAAGCAAAAGAAGATGCAAAAAAACTACGAGAATGTTTGGCATATTTCACAGGTCAAATAGAACTAATTAGCTTCATAATAGGGCTGAATCAAAATAATATTGATAAAGAATATAAAAGAATAGAATCAGCTGCATCGGACTTATTTAAATTTAAATCCAAGTATAGCAAAATCGGCAGTGCAATTGGAATGCGTGGCGGTTGGTTTTCGGGACGAACAATAAGTTATTTCGAGGCAATAATAACAGGAATAATAATAATGACTATATTATTTTTATTAGTTATTTGTACTAAACAACAAAATAAAAAAATCAATTCGATAATTCATGATGTTAATTATGAAAACGATTATATTCAAACTACTTTGTGCTTATAAATATACATTATTAATATAGCTTCTGTAGCTTCACACAGCCGTCCGCAATCAGATCTTATTATAATATTCGATGCAATATAACAATCAAAATGTCGCTGAATTTAGCAATCAGAATGGCGCTGAACTTGGCAATCAATTGCCAAATATGTACATCAATTTAGATGATGTTTTTAATTCTTTTGGTTCAAGATTTGTAAGCTTTGATATGGTAAGCAATGCACTTACGCATAGTATGGCCAATCTTGATGATATTAAAAATTCTATCCCAGATAATGCATATCTAAGCTTATCAAACAATATGCGAATTATGTTTGATTATGCACAAAATAATAATATACAACAACAGAATATACAACAGAATGTGCGGCAAGCTTCATGGGAAACTATAAATATGATTTCTGCAGATATTATTTCAATAATTGAATGGTTATTTTTACATGCCCCATACCATCAATTATGGTGCTTATTATTAGTACTATTATTACAGCATTGCATTATCGCGCTTATGATTCTAAGATCCATATTTCCGGCATTAAAAAAAATAACAGATTATTTTAGTAAGGTATGCTGCTGTATTCTTATTGACACTGGGATAATGATAATGCGCTCGGATCACATGGATGCAACACAAACTGTAGTAGTAAATAGCATAATTAGGATGAGAAATGAATTTATATTGCGTTAATATTATCGCCGAACCATTTAATGTTTATATGCTAGTATTAATTCGACACCATTTGTAAGTACTTTGGTTTTAAAATGTTTATATCCTTTTTTTTTCAGTACATCTGCACTAATTACTCTAAATCTATATGTGTTTGGTGTTATGTCCATTTTATTTATAGTTTTCCCATAATGATTTTTAGCCCATTTTTTAGCACCAGATTCCGACATCGCCGTCATTGGAATAACTATGCTTTGTAATTTGTATTCAGTGCTTTTGCTGCGTGATTTGCTACGCGATTTTTTTCTAGATTTGGTCATGATCATATATTTATATTTTTATAATTTATGTAGACCAATTCTACAAACTTGTTATGCCTGCATAATTAGGAAGTCACATCCGAGACAGGAGTATTTGCTGGAGTATCCGATGCCGCAACATGAACAGCGTTTGGCGAATTGGTATTTGGATATATTTCTGGATGAAGGCTTTTTAATTCTTGAACTGGAACAACTGGAATATTTCCCATATGAATAAGTATATATAATTATAGAATTAATCTATAAAAATTGAAAATATTATTTATACATAATCACATATCATGCATAAATCCAAAGTGGCCAATGCAAAACATATTCCTTCATCCAAAATTGATAAAGATACCAATGAATCAATAATGGTTATATGTGGATCTGTTGATTCTGGCAAGACTTCACTTTTAGCCATATTATCAAATCCAATCATGCGACAAGATCCAGAGGCAAATTTAAATAAATGCCTTGATGATGGAAATGGCAGTGCCAGAAAATTAATCATGCGATTTCCACATGAATTAAATAGTGGCCGCACATCTTCAATCTCATATACGCCCATTTTGTTTGATATGACATATTGGCCACATTTAAATGAAAATTCCATCATAATGACAACAGATTTATGTGGTCACGAACAATATTTGAAAACTACAATCACGGGCATTTGTTCTAGTTATTGTGAGTTTGCATTAATATGTGTTGACAGAATACGTGATAAAATAAATCCTATGACAAAAGAACACATAAAATTATTAATGTCTTTGAGTATTCCATTTGCCATAGTGCTGACTAAAATTGACATTCAAACAGAGGCAGAAATAAAAAATACTATAAAGGTGTTGATGAAAAATATGCGAGGGAAAAAACCATTCATCGCTAAAAATGATAAAGATATAGAGGCAATAAATATTGATAGTAAATGGGTGCCTTTCTTTCTTGTTTCATGCAAAACTGGATATGGAATATTGCGGCTAATGAAATTTATATCAAATATACGATCACACAATGATGCCTTTGAATGTCCATTATTTTCAATAGATTCCATATTTAATGTTGCTGGACATGGCGTAGTAGTTTCTGGAAATTCAGGAATTAATATATGTGTTGGAGAAAAGTTAATCATTGGCCCATTTTTGTCTAATACTTTTGCGGACGTTACAGTCAGATCTATTCATGATAATTATAAAAATAACATCAATGAATTGATTGCCGGCAAAAGAGGATGTCTATGTATTAAATTCAGCCAAAAAGATTCAGCCCTTAGACATAAAATAAATGCCGGAATGGTATTGTCTAAAGCAGCTAATTCAGCACAATTATCGAATGTGGCCGATTCAGTACAATTATCAAATAAATTTTTGGCTGAAATAAAAGTATTCACAGGACATCATACATCAATTAAAACTGGATTCGTGGCTATGTGCAATATTGGCAATATTCGGGCCTCTGCTAAATTCAAATTAATCGATGCAGATATCGGCAGATCGGGTGATAGTCTTATGATAGAATTAGAATTTTTACGTACTATTTGTCCAATAATTGGTTCTGTTTTTGTATTTCGTGATGGCATAAGCATTGGCCATGGAATAATTGTCAAAGCTTTGACGATGTGATTATATGCAAAAAGTGCGCTTTTCAAAAAAATTGAATAATATTGAGTTATTGTATTGATAAGCAATGGCGGCGCTAATTATTATTGATGATGCGGGTTTTGCGGGCAATGTGAGCAATGTGAACGATGCGGATCTTGTGGGCAATGTGAGCGATGAAAATTCTAATTACTCTTTTGTTGAAGTCAAAGATCCGACAAGACAAGAATATATTAAAAAACAAATGCAACAAATTTTTACAGAACAAGTACCGGACATGCCAAGTAATGTTGCAGACATTTGTATTGAATATGCAAAAGAAGCACAGACTATGAAGATTGCGGTACTAAAATGGAAGCGTGACATTTGCTGTCCGTGGGATATCATTCACCCATGGGGATAATTTTATCGTGCTGAATTTTGAAGACGTTGTGTGTATTATTTTTTAATAATTTATTTGACATGATGAAAATAGGAGATGCAATAAATTAAATGCCGGCGCTTAATGTTTTTAAAAATGATATAAAGGCAGCACTTGCCAATCCTTTTTTAAGAAACAATGTTTTGAATTTGCGAGGATGATCTAGATACAATTGAATCAAATCCGGTGACATATATGCTTTTTTGCATATGGCTGGGGTATTATTTATTTCTTGTGACACTGCCTTCATTCCGGCTGCCAAAATCTTTTTTCTTTTTGCCAGGGATAATTGATCTGGACTGTGATCTTGACCAGAATGTTCTTTTCTAGCAAATTCAATGAACATAACATTGGCATCATAATTTCTAAACATTTTAGTTGAAAAATCTGGACCGTATTGTTGCAACCAATCATTTATTTCGATTGCAGTAATCACTTTTTTTTCTTTGCCTTCTTCGTATACAAATACATTGTCACCATTTTTTCTGTTCAACAAAGATTTCACTGCATTTACTATTTTGGGTTCTTCCAACATACATTCATTTAGAACTCCTTTTTTGCCAATAAATTTTATATGAACACCACGTGGCGTTACTTTTACATGATTTTTCTTTATCGTAGATATGCCGTAATGATTATAAAGTTTTATATATTTGGCATTGCCAACTCGAAAATAGCATAATGATATTATTTTTATTATTATTGCTATAATTTTGTTGCGTGTCGGCTTGGCAGCCAACATATATTTGTCACAATCTGCATAAATGCGCGGCAATGAATGGCCAAAATCAATCAATGATTGGAATTTTTTTTTGCATGCGGCTTTGCAATGAGCTGCACTATACTTTTGTTGTAAACGTCCGGCATCATCTATGCCTTGAAAAAGTATTTTTGGATTTTTTATGTAAAATATTTCTACATCAGAATATGCGGGAGGTATGCGCAATTTATCTAGATATTCAAGTATTTTTTTGTCTTTAATGCGGTCACCATCGGCATCTTCATACCAAAAGTGATTCTTTGTACCCTTTCGTAGAATTATCATAAGCAGCTATATAAATAGCCTGATAAATTCACGAAGTTCTAAAGAAACATCTGGTTTCTTTATATGAATTAGATTTTATACTTATAAAAATTGAATATAATATCGATCATATATTTTGCATTATAATTGTATACAGTGACATGAACAACGTGAACAACGTGAATAATTATGATTTACTAACGTGCCCTATAACTGGCGAATTATTTGTGGATCCCATTAGTTTGCCGTGTTGTGGTCAAACATTTTCTCGACAATCAATTATAGATCATTTTAGATTCAATAGCCGAATATGCCCAATGTGCCGTGCAATATTATCAACTTTTAATGTCGAAACTGCATCACGCAATGTAATTATTACAAATTTAATTGAACGCAATAAACTCGAAAACAATGTAATAATTGAGCAGCCATTATGGTCAGCAAAATATTATAAAATTAATAATGAAAAATATACCGGCGAAGCCCTGTTTAATTTGTCTGTAAATAATATTAAAGTAATGCTGAGACCAACTTTGTTTATCGCTGTATGCGATTGCAGTGGATCTATGCAAGGCAAACCATGGGAACAAGTTGAGAAAGCCCTATTGCATATGATAGGTGTTGTCAAAACAAATAAATTAATTGATTTAAAAATTATAACATACGCAAGCATGGCCACAATAATCGATACAAATAAATTGACTTCAGAAAATATTAGACAAATCTTTTCATCTGGAGGAACTAATTTTATGTCTGCATTCCAAAAAATAATAGAATTGCTTAGGATGAATATCAATGGATTTTATTCAGATGCTGTCATTGTATTTTTAACTGATGGTCAAGACTCTGCAGGTAAACATAAATTACAATCAGATTTCAAAGCCATGTTGAGCCAAACTTGGAAGAAAGACATTTCTGTACATTGTATTGGTTTTGGCACATCATGTGACAAAGAATTATTGATATCTTTGCAAACATGTGGAAATGTCAATGGAGTCTTTCAATATGCAACGGCCGATGATGATCCAGAATGTTTGTGTATGAAAATCATGAATATATTTAAAGAAGTTGAAACGGGATCTAACATTGAAGTAAAGATATCCAACACTTCGCCAGATGATTTAGAATATATAAAACTCATTGTAAATTCCATGCAAATTGGCGTTTACTCTAAATGGACAGAAAATATATTAGATAAAATTAATATTCATACAAAAACAGAGTCATATGAGATTACCCCAATCATTGAAGAAATTGATCAAAAAAGTAATCCAGAAATATTTTATAATTGGATACAAAAATCTATAGATAAAATTGCGTCAGATGTGTTGCAAATTGGGAATAATGATACATTGATGCACGTATCTGTATTGCGACAACAAATCAGAAATATTAAACAAATTTGCAATACATTTCAAAATGAAACTATTGAGTTCATAAGTAGTCAATTGACAAATGTCATGAACAAATCTGTTATTGATATTGGTAGATTAAATGATCTTAAATTTTCAAGCAGATTTCAAAGAAATACTGAATCTTTAGTGCGGCATGCCCCTGTTAAAGATCAATCAAAATCTGTGAAGAAATGTATTGCGTATGTTGAAAAATCTGATGAAAAATTAATTAAACATTATTCAAGAAATAATCATGGAAAGAATAGAAATGCATTACAAAGATTGATAATGAATACTGTTACTACTGACATTGGCGAACAAAATTGTACTGCATTGGATATAGAATATACAGATATTGATAATAATAATTCGATTCATTTAGCAGTGTTATGTGGGCAAGACAAAACATTAAATAGATTGTGTGAAATTTTAAAATTAGCCGATAAACTGGACGTAATGAATAAATCAAATGCAGATAATGAAACTCCGTTTACTATCTCAATTAAAAAGCGTGGATTTAATAGAACGTTGAGTGTTTTACTTATGTATGATGTTCATATACCGGCGGCGCAATTAGATTCACTTAGACGATTCGCCATAGATCATAAATATGAACGAACTTGCAATATACTTACAAATATAATATCATCTGGAAATGTGTCTAATGAAAAATTAACTCCAGAACTAGCCAAATCTATGACGCCGGATTATATTAAATTTATGTACAATATATCAGAAGACAAAGCCAATTATTTTGATGTTATGTTAAGTAAAGGATTGTACGATTATGTCAAAAAAATATTAGAAACATATACAATCAAGCCTACAATTGATCATCTATTAAAATGGTGCTTTCCTCTCAAACCAGATGCGCCAGATACTGATGATTATTTAAAATTAGCCAGATTGATATGTAAATATAATTCATCATTGATTAGAGAATCAAATTCAGATGGAGATAGTCCTTTGTTCAAATCGGCCGAAAGAGGAAGCTTGCCTCATACAAAATTCTTTATAGAAAAAGGAGCTGTGATTGATCAACCAAATAAACTTGGCAATACTCCTTTGTGGATAGCGTGTTTCAAGCGATATCCATGCATTATGAAAGAGTTATTGAACAATGGCGCCGATTCAAATCATTGCAATATTAAGGGAAATTCGCCATTATCAATAGCATGTCAAGTTGGGCCATTAAAAAATGTTGATTTGTTGATAAAATATGGAGCAGATATTGAAACGGTAAATACTAATGGTGATAATCCTGTACTCATAGCATGTAGAAATGGACAACATGAAATATTGCAATTATTATTAAAATATGTTGACACTGTCTTTGTTAATACTCCGGCGCACATAGATGGATTTAATGCCATATTTGCATCGACTGAAGCCAACAAACCAGAATGCATTAATATTTTGCATGAATTTGGTATTGATATAAATCAGTTGACAGCTTCAGATAATAAAATTTTGCCAATGGCCACTCCACTACATTTGGCTGCATATTATGATCGCATAGAGGCCACCCAAATGTTAATAAAATTAGGAGCAATTATAGATACTGCGGATTATGAAGCAAATCGACAATTAAGTCCATTACAGATTGCAGTTATTCAAAATAATAAAAAAGTGAGCGAAATACTAGTACGTGCCGGAGCAAATAAACAAATAGCTCTTGAGTATGCGACTGGCGATATTAAGGAAATATTAATAGATAAACTAGACATTAGCAATATTGATTCTATTAACATGTTTTGGAATAAAAATTGGAACAACATTGATTTTGCCGATGAACATGGTAATACTCCATTGATTTATTCAGTATTAAATGGAAACATAACATACATAATAAAATTATTAAAATTAAATGCAGATCCACATCTGGAAAACGCATACAGAATGAGTGCTGCTAAATATGCGATATGGATGAAAAATAAACGAATAATAGAAATATTTGGCATATCAAAAGAAATTGATAATTTAAAATCTAGTGCCGGATTGAATAATTTATATGCTACAACTATACAAAAATTACTAGTCATAGATGGAGCAGGAAAATCAAATGGAAATTTTGAAAGCAGAATGAATATAATTGAGACAAATATGGGCGAAAAAAATAAAATAATGTCAAAGATGGGCATCATGTATATTGGCGATTATATCGATGCCGATGTATTGAAATATGTACGATTACAAACTGTAAATAGAATAGCAAAAGGAATGACTATAAATCCAATCAGTATATTTATGTCGCAAATATATATACATAATGGTCTGCTACAGAGCATATATGATAAAATACTAATAGAAGAATTATGCAATTATCCAATACACACAGGCGAAATATTTGTAAAATTAAACAGCAGATACAATGTACATGATATTGTTAATGTTTCTAGACCATTTTCGGGATCATCATTGTGGAAATTAATCCTTGATAATTTTGATGTAAAAAATGGAACCGTTGGAATATTTATATCTAAATCAGCTAGATTTATTGGAGAATCCAAATCTGAAATAGTAATGTTTCCTGGAAAATATAAAGTAATTGCCCAGTATCATTTTGATCCAATATGTTTGGGCCAATGCAACATAAGAGAAAGTACATTTAGAATCAAGCCACATGATCAGATCAAATCAATAGTACAAATTTTTGAAGAACAATAAATGCCTAAATGGCTCCCAAATCTATTTCTTTGCGCTTATCAATAATTTCGGTTAAAGTATGAACTTCTATACATCCACCATCTACACTATTGACAAATAATAATGGTCTATTTTCATCTACAAATATTTTTACATAATCAGAAATCAGCGAAGAACTAATCGGTTTCACATATTCTAATTTAAAACTAATGTGAAAGGTATCGCCATCATCTATATTTTTTCTTAAAGAAAATGCATTATTATGGAATGTAGTTGTGTGCTTGATTTTATTGTCACGAGATCTATACTGAAATACAAGCGGATCAACAGAACTATTAAGCTCAATTGATACTTGATCTGTAAACGCAGCCATATCATTTATCATAGCTTTGAATTTTTTACCCGACAAGCTGAAATTTAATATATATGCTTCATAATCATCGAATAAATGATCAACATTATGAAATGTATTATAATCTCCGATTAGTTCTACCTTATATGATTTTTCTGCACGAATATCATCTTTTAAAATAATCTCTATATAATTTTGTATGCTATCCTTTTGAGACAAAATTAATATACTACTATAAGTTTTGTCAATCGTGGCCATGATTTTTTCTAAATGATCACAGGACATTCCAATATTTAGGGTTTCGAAGCAATAATAATGATTTATTAATGAGCAATTAATTTTTATTCTGATTTTATTTTTTTGCAAATTATCTTCACACCAAAATAAGATATATCGATCTTTGAACGTAATAAAAATATTATTGACTGCATGTGATTTGAAGCAAGACAATATTTTTTTGAATATCTCTGGATTGTCATATAAAAATTCGATATGATTTCTTTCATCTTCAGGAACGCTTACGATGCCTTTTCTTTTTTGTGGTTGGCGAATTGGATTTTTTCTAGGTCTACCGGGTTTCTTTTTTTGTTGATTGGCTTCTTCAGCAGATAAGATTCGTGCTTTGCTATCTCGATTTTTAGATACTTCTTCATTATTAGATGCAACAGATTCTTCTGCAGATGAAACATCTTCAACAGGTATTTTTTTTATGGTTTTGGATAATTTTTTTTTTGTCATGATATGCAGACTGTGGAAGCTATGGAAGCTACGGACGCTATATAGACGTAGATTATTACACGAGCAAAAAAAATACAGAACAAATAATATGATTCATTGTGCAGTTTGCGCAGCAAACGACATAGTTAATTTTCATCATAATCATTTTCTATTGTTGGGGTTTTGTCTTCATCACATATGTCTTGAAAGGATGAAGCTTGTGCATTATTATTTTCTGTCAATTCATCAATCGGCAGTTTTTCATTCTTCATATTTTTTTTTCTTAATGTATTCATAACATTATCTAGATCTTGTCTCGTTGTATGTGATTGTTGTGAATTTTGTTGCACGAATTGCTGTGGATTTTGTTGCGCGAATTGCTGTGGATTTTGTTGCGCGAATTGCTGTGGATTTTGTTGC
>Ga0070689_100001071_pt1 | contig 17142 bp, 6 predicted proteins | sample KBSS23HmetaG_FD_64669 | JGI IMG/M metagenome (GOLD analysis project Ga0070689, IMG submission 64669) | Switchgrass rhizosphere microbial communities from Kellogg Biological Station, Michigan, USA - KBS S2-3H metaG | ecosystem: Host-associated > Plants > Roots > Rhizosphere ...
CGCGAGGCCTCGGAGTGGTTCCGCGCCGCGCTCGCGCAGGTGCGCGGCACCGCGTCGCCGCGGGCGCCGCTCTACCTTTCGAACCTCGCGTTCCTGCAGATCGAGCTCGGCGACCTGGGCGAGGCGCGGCGCGCGGCCGAGGAGGGCCTGGCCGCGGCGCAGCGGTTCGCGAACCGCGCCCAGGAGGCGACGTGCGTGGAAGCCCTCGCCGAGTGCCTGGCGCTCTCCGGCGATCCCGACGGCGCGCTCGCGCACCTGAAGCGCGCCGAGGAGCTGCACGACCAGCTGCGCATGCAGGTGATCACCGCCGACCTGCTCGCCGCGCGCGGCCGCGTGTTCTGCGCGCGCGGCCAGTACCTGCGCGCGGTGGAGTTCCTGAGCGAGGCGGTGGCGCGCGAGAGCACGCGGCCCGATTCGCCGCGGCTGACGTCGTTCCGCGCCCAGCTCGCCTGGGTCGAGCTGCGCGCCGGCCGCGCGCACGCCGCACGCCGACGACTGACCGAGCTCATGCCCATCGTGGAGCGGGGCGAGAACGACGACGAGCGCATGCGCGTTCACTGGTGGCTCGCCGAGTCGCTGCTGGCACTCGGCGAGCGGCGGGCGGCCGAGCCCCACCTCGAGACGGCGCTCGCCCTCGTCCGCGAGCGCGGCTACGGGAACTTCCTGCGGCTGCGCGCGCGCGAGGCACCGGCGCCGCTGCTCGAAGCGCTCGCGCGCGGCATCGAGATCGACACCTGTGCGGCGGCGCTCGTGGACGCGGGAGCACCCGCGGAGCCGGCGCTGCTGGAGATCGCCGAGGGCTCGTCGGTGGCGGCCGCGGAAGGAGCGCTGTCGGTGCTCTCCGAGTGCGGGGGCGCGGCGTCGCTCGAGCGCCTGGCCGCGATCGCGAGAAAGCGGCGGAGCCTCGCCAGCGCAGCGCGCGCCGCCCTCGCCCAGGTCGAATCGCGCACGCGCCGCACCACGGCGGCCGCGGGAGCGGCCGAGGCCGCGGACGGGGCGCGGCTGGTGCTCTTCGGTCCGCCGCGCATCGAGCTCGGGAGCCGCACGCTGCCGGCATCGGCGTGGCGCGCACAGCGCGCATTCCACGTCCTCATCCTGCTCGCGTTGCGCCCGCGGGGAGCGACGCGCGACGAGCTGCTGGAGACGTTCTGGCGTGGCCGCCAGCTCGCGGCGGGCAAGCGCAACTTCCACCCCACGCTCTCCTACATCCGCAGCGTGCTGCCACGGAACGCCATGCCGCCGCTGCTGCGGGATGCCGAGCTCTACCGGCTCAACCCCGAGTACCCGTTGAGCTGCGACGCGTGGGAATTCGAGGCGGAGTTGGACGCCGCGCGCCGCGCCGCGGGGGAGGAGCGCCTCGCGCACCTGGAGCGCGCGCTCGTGCTCGCCGCCGAAGAGGCACTCGAGGGCCTCTACGGGGAATGGGCGGGGGAGTTCCAGCACCGCCATCGCGACCGCGTGGTGGCGGCGCGCCTGCAGGCGGGGGCGCTCCGGCGCGCGCATGGCGATGTCGCCGGCGCCCTGGACCATTTCCGCCGCGCGGCGGAGTTGGACGAGTTCGACGAGTCGACGCGCGTGAGCGTGATCGAGTGCCAGGTGGCGCTCGGCAACCGCGGGGCGGCGATCGCCGAGTACCAGCGGTTGCGCGCCGACTTGAAACGCTCGCTCGACGTGGAGCCGCTCCCGGAGACGGAGCAGGCGGTGCAGAAGGCGCTGGGAGGCGCGAACGCAGGGACCGCCAGAATCTCACAACCTCAAGCCTCACAGTGAGGTATCCGGATGACTCAAGCCCGGCTCAAGGCCCCCGCCGCAACCTCGGCGTCGATGCGACCGCTCCCGAAGCCTGCCACGCGGAGTGACGGACGCCGCTGGAGAAGCGTGCTCACCACGCTGCTCGGCGTCGCCTGCGCCTTTGCATTGGCGGCGCGGCAGGCACACGCCGCGCAACCGTTCATCTGGGACCAGGACACGAACGGCATCGACGATCGCATCGAGTCCGTGCACCTGCTCGGCTACGCCGCCTCGTTCGAGTTGGGCGACACCTCGCTCCGCCAGCGCATCCTGGTGCTGAACGCGGTGCCCCAGCTCCTCTACAGCGTGTACGTGCGCTGGGACCACACGCCGACGACGTCCGACCTGACCGCGCTCACGCTGCTCGGCATGCCCGTGCTCTCGCGCATCGCGGCGCTGCCGGCGACGCGCTCGCTGGCGACGTTCGCGCAGGTGTCCGCGGCGGCGTCGCTGCCCGGCGTCGAGCGCGTCGAAGCCGCCACACTGCTCTACCCGGAGACACGCGACGGGACCGCCGCGATCGGCGTGCGCGATCCCACGTCGCGCGTGTTCCCCAGCCTCGGCGTCATCGCGCCGTCCGCGCAGGGCCACGGCGAGGTGGTGGCGTTCCTCGACACCGGCATCAACGACGCGAGCGAGGGAAGCTACCCCGGACACGAAGCGCTCGCCGGCCGCTGCCTGGGCGGCGCACTGTTCATCACCGCCGACTCACTGTCGCAGACACCGCGCACGGGATCGGTGAATCCATCGGACCACGGCGGCCAGGTCACGCGCGCCCACGCCACGCACGTGGCCGCGATCGCCGTGGGCGCGGGAGCGACCGGCGGCTACGCCATGGGCGTGGCGCCGCAGGCGAAGTTCATCGACGTGAAGGTGCTGAACGACGCCGGCAACGGGATCTCGGTCCCCGAAGCGCTCGACTGGTGCATCGCGAACCGGTCGCGGGACTGGGGCTCGCCCGATCCCACCGAGCGTGGCATCGACGTCATCAACATCTCGCTCTCGAGCCCCGACGCGAGCGACGGGCAGGATATCGCCTCACAGCTCGCGGCCAAGGCGGTGAGCGACGGGATCGTGGTCGTGGCCTCGATGGGCAACGACGGGTACGCGGCCCACGTGCCCTCCCCCGCGGCGGGGGACGGCGTGATCGCGGTGGGGGCGTGGAACGACGCGCGCACCCCCGAGCCGGCCGACGACTCCTGGCCGGCCTTCAACAACACCGGGCCGCGAGCGGGCGACGGCGACCTCGATGCCACCGACGAGGACAAGCCCGACCTGTTGGCACCCGGCGTGGACGTGCTCTCCGCGAACGGCGACCCGTTGAGCGACGGTACCCTGTGGCAGCGGCTCTCGGGCACGAGCATGGCGGCGCCGTTCGTGAGCGGCGTGTGCGCGCTGTTGCGCGAGCACGCGCCGGCCGCGAGCCCGGGCCAGATCGCCGAGTGGCTGCGCTCCACCGCGCGCCGGCCGCTGCCGGGCGCTCCCGCGGGCACCACCGGCGCCGACGCGCGCTGGCGCTCGACGATCGGCTGCGGGCTCGTGGACGCGTACGCTGCCTGGCTCGAGAGCGACAGCGGCACGAACACGCAGGCGCGCCGGCTGTCGATCACCGGTGACGATACGTCCGTGACCGCGGCGCTCGAGACCGGGCGCGAGGCCGGGGTGACGTGGCTCGCGTTCGAGCGCGCGGACGACGCGAACGGCGTGCCGGGCACCTTCAGCGTGGTCGACTCGCTGCCTGCTTCGGGCCTCGCTTCACTCTCGGGCGCAACGAGCCTGACCTCCTATGGTCGCCACTGGCCGGTGCCGGTCCCCGAGCGGGGCGAGCGCTTCTGGTATCGCGTCGGCTACACCGAGTCGGGCGTGCGGCGGACGACGCCTGCGGTCGAGTTCACGAGCCCCGCCGGCGTGCGCGTGGCGACGCTCGAGATCACCGTCGTCCACGATGCCTACGACAGCGACATCGAGGCGTCCGTTCAGGCTGGTTACAGCGGCCCGGTCTTCGAGTTGCCGGGCACGGCCGGCGCGGCGTCGTCGGACTGGCTCGACGGCTCGAGCTTCACCGGCACGCAGGCGTGGACGTTCCGCATCGCCGTGCCGGCCGGGCCCGCGGCGGCGCTGCTGCCGCCCGACGACGGTGCGCCGTGGACACTCACCGTCGCCGATGCCGGTTCGATCACGCACAGCGGTCGCGTCGCCGACTTCCGGCTCACATGGCATGCGGCCGGTGGCGACCAGGTGTTCACGGGCTCACCGCTGCCGCGACCGACGGTGGAGGGCGGCTCGATCAACGTACGCATCCCGGCCGCCGCGACGTCCGGCGTGGACGGCGCCGGACCGGGCAGCGGCCTGGGCGTGCGGCCCAATCCGGCACGCTCGGGCCGGCTGCTCCAGATCCAACTCGGGCCCCGGGCGGGCGGCGAGGCGCGTGTGTTCGATATCACCGGGAGTGAAGTGGCGCGCGTCCGGCTGACCTTGACCGCGACCGGCTGGCAGGCCGTTTGGCAGGCGCGGGGCGCCGACGGCAGCGTGCTTCCTCCCGGCCTCTATTTCGTGCGCGGCCGTGCCGGCCCCGCGGCGCGCGTGGTGCTGCTGGATCCTTGATGTTCCCCCCTTCGAGGACCCACAGGGGGCCCGGGCGGTTCCATCGCCCGGGCTTTCTCCTTTGCGGACGATGGAGTCAAGCCCTGCTCAAGCCTGCGGTGGAATCCTGATGCGTGCCGGTTGCCTCGTGTGGCCGGCGCCGCTCGGGGGTACGGGTTCGGGGGAACCGTCCTCCGGCGGTGGCGCTCCGCCGGCCGGTCACATACCCCGCGCCGGCACCGACTCGTCCCATCGCCCGCCTCGAGCGGACCGGGAGCTCGCCAACCATGAAACGCCAGGCTCCGCACCCCGAACCACTTCGTGCGCTGCTCGGCCAGAGAGTGATTCTGCTGCCGTGACCTGCGAGCGGACACGGTGGCGTTGACAGGGAGCGCCGGGCGCGGGAGCGACCGCGGTCACACCCCCCAACCGCGGCGTGGCGGGCCCGCCCCGGCGCTCGACTCGTGGAGGTGCAAGTTGCGGAAGCTGGAGCAGGCGCGCCGCGGGCAGCCGTGGTTCGAATCGTGGATCGACGGGATTCGAGGGCGGCGTTAGCGCTTGGGAGCCTGGCGCGCGAGGGTTGTGCTGCGAAGATCGTTGCTGGCGAGCGCGCTCGCCATGCCCCTGCATCACTGCACGCCCCGTGCCGGCAACAATCTTCGCAGCACAACTCAAGTCAAGCCCCGCTCAAGCCTCGGGTGGAACCCTCAGGCGTGCCGGCTGCCTCGGGTGGCCGGTCGCCGCTCGGGGGTTCGGTTTCCGGGGGGAAACCGGCCTCCGGGCGGTCGCGATCCGCCAGCCGGTCCTTCCCGCGCCGGCACCGTCCCTGAACCGATGACCGGCCCCGCCGCACCTGCTGCGGGCCAACCGAGAGGTCGCCAGCCATGAAGCGCCAGGCTCCGCATCATGACCCGCGTCGTGCCCTGTTCCCGTGGACGCTCACCGCTCTGCTCCTCACCACGCCCGCGCACGCCGCGTGGATGTGGGATGTGAACGCGAACAGGCTGGACGACCGGATCGAGCAGGTGGAGTCGCTCGGACCGCTCGCTGCCCGCGTCGGACAGCTCGCCACCGGGAAGCTTCGCTTTGCGCTCACGAACGAAACGGCCCCGTACCGCTACGGCGTGTACGTCGGCTTCGACCATCACCCCACCGACGCGGACGCCGCGGCGCTCGCTGCGACCGGCGCGCCGGTGCAGGTGCGCTATCGTTCGATCGACTACATCCGCAGCGAGGTGACGTTCGCGCAGGCGCTGGCCATCGCGGCGGTCCCGGGCGTCACGCGTGTCGAGACGATCCCCCTCCTCTACGCCACGAACGACAACGCCACGCGCATCCTGCGCGCGCGGCCCTCGAGCGCGGCGTTCCCGAGCGTGTGGAAGGACCTGGGGCTGACCGGCAAGGGCGTCGTGGTCGGCATCCTCGACACGGGCGTCAACGACGAGCCCGACAATGCCTATCCGGGCCACGAGTCCCTGCGCGGGAAGTTCGTGGGCGGCGGCAGCTTCTTCTCCGGCCAGCCGTCGCTCAACACGCCGATCGACGCGAGCGAGAACCCCAAGCACGCGGTGGACCCCGAGCTGACCTATCACGGCACGCACGTGGCGGGCACCGCGATCGGCTCGGGGGGGCCGACCGGCATCCTGAACGGCGCCGAGCCCGGGGCGTTCGCGGGCATCGCCCCCGAGGCGCGGCTCGTCGACCTGAAGGTGCTGAGCGACGCCGGGGTGGGCTTCGGCGCCGCCGACGCGCTCGACTGGGTCGTCGTCCACCGCTTCGACGACTGGGGTCTCACGGGCGACGACGCCATCTACAAGGGCATCCAGGTGCTCAACATGTCGCTCGGCGGCACGGACAACTCCGACGGCACCGACGCCTCGTGCGCGGCGGTGAACGCGGCGCACAAGGCCGGCGTCGTGGTCTGCGTCGCCACCGGCAATGACGGCAACACGCACTGGATCGCGTCGCCATCGGCGGCGGACCTGGCGCTCTCCGTGGGCGCGTTCACCGACAACAACACGCTGTCGCGCGCCGACGACATCGTCGCCGACTACAGCAACGAGGGCCCGCGGCTCGACGACGGCGACGCGGGCCACCTGGACGAGATGAAGCCGAGCGTGCTCGGGAGCGGCACCGGCATCCTGTCGGCGCTGGGCGACCCGACCACGGACGGCCGGCAGTACCACCACATCAACGGCACGAGCATGGCGACACCGACGATCGCCGGGCTGTGCGCGCTCATCGTGCAGGCGAACCCGACGCTCTCGCCCGACCAGGTACAGGAGATCGTGCAGAACACGGCGGATCACCGCACCGACGCCGGCAAGCAGCTGCCCGCCGCCGCGGACTCGTTCCACGTCGACCCCAACTACCACCCGTCGTGGGGCTGGGGCGAGCCGGATGCCTATGCGGCCGCGCTCGAGGCGATGAACGACGCCACCACGCAGGTGGTCCGCATCTCGGCCACGCCGCAGCGCGGCCCGGACGCGGTGCGCATCGACTGGGTGAGCCAGCGCGAGATCGACCTCGTCCGCTACGTCATCCAGCGCGCGCCTGACGCGCTCGGCGTGCCGGGGACGTGGACCGACGTGACGCAGATCCCGGTCACGGCGCAGCACGCGGAGATCCTGCACCAGGCGAACCGCCACCCGTACAGCTGGGTCGACTCGGGGCCGGGGCTCGATCCGAACGCCACGTACTGGTATCGCGTCCGCTGGCTCGACTTCCACAACCGCATGCACTCGGAGCCGCCGCTCTCGGTGCGCATCGCCAGCAGCCCGGTCGTGGCGCGCGTGCGGTTCTCGTGGACGCACGACTTCTCGGACGGCGATCTCGTGGTGCGCTTCGGCACCGGCACGCGCACGGCGTCGCCGGTGTGGCAGCGCTACGCGCCCGGCGCGCCGGCCGCGGACTCGATGATCACCGAGCCCGGCGTCTCCTACACCGGGACCAAGCACTACTTCTTCCACGTCGACCTCACGCGCGATGACCTGGTGCAGGGCTTCCTGCCGCCGTCGAGCGCGAACCCGTGGTTCCTGTCGGTGAAGGAAGGCGGGTTCGTGAACACGAAGGGCACCGTGAACAGCTTCGCCGTGGACGTGTTCAACGGCGCCACGACCACGACGTACACCGCGCCCAACCCGCCCACGTCCACGGTCGAGAAGCAGGAGACGGTGTTCTGGATCCCGCTCGACCCAGCGACGACGCTCAACCACGCGCCGGTGTTCCTGGCGCTCGGCGACCAGAGCACCGCCGAGGGCATCCCGATGAGCTTCCAGGTCACGGCGCTGGATGGGGATAGCCAGGCGCTCACGTACGCCGCGAGCGGCCTGCCCGCCGGCGCCACGTTCGACCTCGGCACGCGTCGTTTCGACTGGATGCCCGGCTACGCGCAGGCGGGCGCCTACGACGTGACGTTCCGCGCCAGCGACGGCGCGTTCCCGGCGCCGGCGGCGGACACGCAGGTGGTGCACGTCACCGTGGCCGATCGCGCGCCGGGCTCGAACCTGCCCCCGGTGCTGGAGCCGTTGAGCGACCGCCAGGCGCTCACCGGCGAGCGCCTGAGCCTGCGCGTGATGGCGCGCGATCCGGAGAAGGGGCTCGTCACCTTCTCCTCGCCGCTGCTGCCGCCGAACTCGACGCTGGATGGCGCCACCGGCCTCTTCGCGTGGACGCCGTCGCTGAACCAGGTGGGCACGACCACGCTCCACTTCATCGCCACCGATGCCGGCGGCCTCACCGACGACGGCGACCTGCTGGTCACCGTGTCGGAGGCCGGCGTCGGCCCCGCGCCGCCGCTGCCGTGCGACGAGACCGCCACGCGGGCCGACGGCGTCGTCGGCATGGGCACCGACCCCGGGGACAAGAGCGTCGCCTACGTCGGCTTCGACGTGCCCGCGAACGTGCAGCGCATCGAGGGCCAGCTCTCGTTCGCGCTCGCTCCCGTGCGCGACCTCGACTTCTACCTGCTCGACGCCGACTCCAACGCGGTCACCTCGTCGGCGAGCACGAACCAGCCGGAATCGATCGTCTACAACACGCCATCGCCCGGGCACTACATCTGGAAGGTGGTGGCGTTCACGAACCCCGACACCGCGAACTACGCCATCGACCAGCAGGTGTGCGTGGCGCCCACGAACGCCGTCGACGGCCCGATGCTCGCGCTCCGGCTGGCGCCGGCGGCGCCGAATCCGTTCCGCGTGCGCACCACGTTGCGGTGGTCGCTGCCCACGGCGGGCGAGGTGAGGCTGCGCGTTCACGACGTGGCGGGCCGCGCCATCCGCACGCTGCAGCGGGGCCGACAGGACGCCGGTGAGCACAGCGCGGTATGGGACCAGCGCGACGACGCCGGCCACCGGGTGCCCCCGGGGCTCTACTTCGTCCGCTTCGAGGCGGCCGGGCGGTCGCTCGGCGAGAAAGTGATCCTGTTGCCGTGATCCCGGGGTGGACGCGGTGGCGTTGACATCGAGTGCCGGGCGCGGGTGCGACGCGGTCGTCCCCCTGACCGCGCGAGGCAAGGGCTCCCGCCCCGGCGCTCACCAACGGAGGTGCAACTTGCGGAGGCACGAGGAGACCCGACGCGCCCAGCCGTGGCTCGAGGCGTGGATCGACGGGATCGAAGCCGGGCGCCGGCGCTGAGCGCCCGCGCCCGGGCTTCAGCGCTGCTGCGGAGCCTGGCGCGCGAGCCGTGACAGTGTGACCGCGACACGCTTCGCCTGGACGGCGAGCGTCCCGAGCCGCGCGGTTTCGAGCACGGTGTGGCCGCCGCTCCCTTTCAACCCCATGGCATCGATCACCATGGGCACCGTGCCGGCGAGGAACGAGACGTCGGCGGCACCCGCGCGCGCGGGATCCACGCTCGTGAGCGCGCCGAAGCCGAGGTCGTGGCTCGCGCGGTCGACCATCGCCAGCAGCCGGCGGTTGCCGTCGGTGGGCGCGAGCGGCGGGTAGCCGTCGTCGAACTCGATCGTCGCGGAGGTGCGCGGCGAGCCCCCGGCGACGATACCCTGCATCACCGCGCGCGCGCGCTCGCGCTGCTCGAGCGTGATCGCGCGCAGGTCGCCGGTGACGACCGTGGTCTCCGCGACCACGTTGGTCTTCCCGAACGCGGTGCCGCGCGTGCCCGTGGAGTCCTGGCTGATCGCGGTGCCGCCGAGGACCAGGCCGGGATTGAAGGTGAGGTAGGGCTCGACCTGGAGCGTGTCGCGGAAGCGCTCGAGCAGGCGTGCCGCCTCGTAGATGGCCCCGATCCCCACGTCGGCCGTGAACACCTGCGACGAGTGCGACGGCGTGCCGCGCACGCGCAGCGTCCAGTTGCTGCTCCCGCGACGGCTGACGATGACGTGCTGCGGATCGCCATCGCCGTCCTCGAACCCGATCGCCGCATCGGCGCCCCGGGCGGCGGCCACGAGCGCCGCGCGCGCGGCGTCGATCGGCCGGCCGGGGCTCTCCTCGTCGCCGGTCATGACCACGCATATCTGAAATCGGTCGAGCTCGTGGGTGTCGTGGAGCGCGCGCAGCGCCAGCAGCAGGATGACGTCGCCGCCCTTCATGTCGATGACGCCGGGACCGGTGGCGGTGGAGTCGTCGAGGTGCTGGAAGCGCTGGAACGGGCTGTCCGGCTCGAACACGGTGTCGAGGTGGCCGACGAGGACGATCTTCGGCGCGTCGGCCCTGGTGCCCCGTTCCGCGACGAGATGCCCCGCGCGGCCGAAGCCGGCACCATCCACCCAGCGGGTGGTGAACCCCATCGCATCCAACTCGGCGGTGAAGAGTTTCCCCACCTCGCGCACGCCGGCATGGTTGGAGGTGCCGCTGTTGATGTTCACCGCGCGCTCGAGCAGTGCCAGCGACTCGGGGAGCCGGTGGTCGATGCGCTGGACGAGCTTCTTCTCGGTGGCGGTGAGCGGGCCGGCGGGAGCCTTGGCGAGCGCGGGGGTGGCCGTGCAGGCGACGAGCACGAGCGCGGCGAGCCTCGAGCGGGTGGGGGTTCGCATCGAGCGCATCATGCCCGTGCGCGCCGGTCCCGTCATCTCACGTCGCGCGTGAACACCACCGCCTCCAGCCGGCCGGCGTGCACACGGCCGGCCAGCCGATAGCCCGTGGGTGGCTCACCGCTCTGGAAGATCCGGCGCCAGTCGCCTTCGAGCGGCAGGAGGATCAGGTCCTCGTTCGTGAGCACGACCGCCTCGGGCGCGAGCCGTCGGGGCCCGGTGAGGAGTGCGGACGGTTCGAGCGGCACGATCGTGGTCGGCCGGCGCATGTGCCACGCGATCCACGGTGCGACGTCGCTCGCCACGAGACCTTCGCGGGGAAGGAGCGGCGCCACGGCGGCGAATAGGTCGCGCCACTCGGCGGCGCGCAGGGCCACGAGCGGCTCCGCCGGGACCGGTGGCGTCGCCGGTGCGGAAGTGTCGGGCGCGCCGAAACGCAGCGCGTGCCAGTAGCGCGCGAGCGGCACCCCACCGCCGAGCACGGCGAGCGCGGCGACGATCGCCAGCACTGGACGGCGCAGGCGAGGCTTCATCTCCGTGAGCCACGCGATCCCCGCGAACGCGAGCGACACGCCGGCGGGGAGCAGCGGGAAGAGCATGCGCGAGCTGGCCACGGTGGCCGCCGTGAACAGCACGAGCAGCGCCGCCATCGCCGCGAGCGAGAGCACGAAGCCTCGCGCCGCGCTCCCGCGCACGAGCGCCAGCGACGCTGCGAGCACCGCGAAGGCGCCCGTCAGGGGAGCGCGAGCGAACGCACCCGAGACGACCGTGACCACACCGCGCGCGACCTTTCCCGCGAACGGCACCGGGCGCGCGACGATCCAGGCGAGCGCATCCGGCGGCGGCGTCATGCGGTTGATCCGCGACATCGCCCACTCGGGCGAGACCCCCGCCAGGAGCAGGTAGCTGCCCGATCCCGCGAACGGGCTTCCCGCCGCGGCCCACCTGTAGAGCGCCGTGAGCGCCGCCAGCGGCAGGAAGCCCGCGAGGACGAGCAGGCACGAGCGCGCGCGCCGGCCGGGCGGCGTGAGCAGCCACACGCCGAGCGCGAACGCGGGCAGGAGCGGCACCACGACCGGACGCGCGAGGTGCGCGAAGCCGAGCACCACGCCCAGCGCCAGCGGGCGCGGAGTCTCGAGCTGCTTCCAGAGCAGCAGGATCGCGGCGGTGAGGAGCGCCGCGAACGGCATCTCGCTTCGTCCCTCGCAGGCGAGTCCCAGCGCCCACGGCGAGAACGCGAACGCCGCCGCCGCCCCGAGCGCCGCGGCGCTCGAGCCGCCGAGGGCGAGCGCGAGGCGTGCGACCAGCAGCACGCATGCCACGAACGCCAGGAGCGAGGGAACCAGCGTCGCATCCGGCGTGGGGCCGGCGATCGCGAACACCAGCGCATCGAGCGCGGGAACGAGCGGGTGGCCGGCGAGCAGCGGGAACGGGGGACCGGGCACGCCGCCGAGCATGGCCGGGTAGATGAACAGCGTCTGGAGCCGCCCGGTCTCGAGCCACGCACGCCCCGCCACCGCGTACTCCGCGCTGTCGAACGTGAAGCGCTCGACGCCCGGGCGCACCACGGTGATCCACGCATGCGCCGTCGCGAGCACCGCGACCGCCAGCGCCAGCGCCCACCATGCGAGCGCGGTCGGTCGCGGGGTCGTGGACATGCTCGGGGCCCGCGGCCAGGGGGGAGGCGCGGCGCGCATCCCCCCCTGGCCGCCGCGGCTACGGCGTCGCCTTCGTCTCCGGCGCGAGCCGCACGATCGAGTAGTGGTCGGCGGGGAAGTACTTCTTGAACGTGTCGCGCAGGTTCGCGGCGGTCAGGAGGTCGATCCGCTCGCGTCGCTTCGCGATCCGGTTCGGGTCCCAGCCGAGCACGCTCACGGTCTGCATCGAGCCGGTCCAGTAGTTGTTCTGCTTCATGCTCGTCTCCAGCTCGCGGCGCTGCACCTCCTGCTCCTTCGACACGTCCGTGGCGCTGGGGCCATCGGCCGTCATCTTCTTGATCTCGGCCATGGTCGCGGCGATGAGCGTGTCGGCGCGCGCGGGGTCGCAGCCGAACGAGATGCTCATGGTGCTGTAGCCGCCGAGCGGGAACTGGTGCTGGAAGCGGGTGCCGACGCTGTAGGTGCCGCCCAGCAGCTCGCGCAGCGAGCTCCTCAGGTGATCGGTGAGGATGCTGGCGGCGGAGTTCGCGCGGTGCTGGTCCAGCTCCTCGATCGGCTCGCGCGTGAAGTAGGTGATGCGCACGCTGCCCTTGGGCTCACTGCCCTTCTTCACCTCGACCTTGGTGATCCCGTCCGGGAAGCGCGGGCCCGTCGCCACCCACTTCGACGTGCGCTTGCCCGTGCCCGGCAGCGAGCCCAGGTAGCGGGCGAGCAGGGGAATCAGCGAGTCGGTCTTGAACGTGCCGGCGAAGAAGAACGTGAAGTCACCGGCGTTCGCGAAGCGCTTGCGGTAGAAGTCGAGCGCCTCGGGGAGCTTCACCGCGCTCACCTGCCCCGCGGTCGGCACCTTGCTCATGTAGAAGCCGCCCGTGTTCACCGCGGTCGCCGAATCCGAATACACCTGGTCGGGGCTGTTCGCGCGATTGGCGAGGAAGGCGTTGAACTGCGCCTGCAGCGCCGCGAACGCCTCGGGATCCTCGGTGGGCTTGACGAACCCGAGGTTCAGGAGCTGGAGCAGCGTCACCACGTCCTCGGGCCGCGTATTGCCGGAGACACCGTGCAGGTACGGGTTCGCGTACGGCGTGACGTTGACGATCTTCCCCGCCAGCATCTTCTGCAGCTCGGTGTTCTTGAAGCCGCCGACGCCGTTGTCGTCGACGATGAACGGCGACATCCACGCGGCGACGTACGCCGCGGAGTCGGCGAGCGACAGCCCGCCGGGCGCATACGCCGTGAACTGGATCTCGTCCGCCTTGAAGTCCGTGGGCTTCAACCATACCTCGAGGCCGTTCGCGAACTTGACCACGGTGACGCCGATGTCGTCGATGGTGCGCCGCGACACGATCTTGCCGGGCGCCGGGACCTTGGCCATGAGCGCCTGGCCCGCGGCCTTGTCCACCCACGCCGCGGGCTTCGAGCTCGCCATCTTGTCGAGGATGGCGCGCAGCTCGGCCTCGGTGGGGAGCGGGGCGCCGGCCTTCTCCGGCCCGTCGGCGAGCACGACGCGGTTCCGGATCGAGACCAGCGTGTCGGCCAGGGCGTTCACCTCGGCCAGCGTGATCCCGGGCAGGAGCGACTTCGATACCTGCGTCGACGCCTCGATGCTCGGGCTCGGCTCGCCGTTCAGGTACGCGCGCACCATTCCGGCCGCGAGGTTGCGGCTCTCGGTCTTCTCGCGCTCGGCGTAGGCGCGATCGAGCTGCGCCGACTGCTCGCGCTTGGCGCGGTCGAGCTCGCTCTGCAGGAAGCCGCGGGCGCGCACGCGCGCGGTCTCCTCGAGCAGCGCCTCGAAGCCCTTGGCCTGCTGGCCGTCCTTGGTCTCGGCCTGGGCATAGTAGAGGCTGACGTTGCGCGTGAACTGGAAGTTGCCGGCGAACGCATCCAGGAACGGCGAGTTGGCGCGGTGCGCGATCTCGTCGAAGCGGGCGTTGAGCATCGCCGAGAACAGGTCGGCCTTGAGCTCGTTGCGGGCGGCGGCGACGCTGTTCTCCGGCCGCCGCGGCCGCTTGACGAGCAGCGCCACGCTCGAGCTCGTGGCCTCCTTGTCGGAGACGACGCACATCAGCGTCTGGTCGTGCGGCGGCACGTCGTAGCGCGGGACCTCTTTCGCGTCGTTCCGCTTGGGCAAATCCGAGAAATTCTCGCGGATCAGCCGTTCCATCTTGTCCATGTCGACGTCGCCCACGGCGATCACCGCCATCCACTCCGGGCGGTACCACGTCTTGTAGAAGTCGCGCAGCCGCGCGTAGGGCACGCCCTGGATGTCCTCCGGCTTGCCGATGGGCAGGCGCACGGCGTAGCGCGAGTCGTGGAAGATGACGGGGAACTCCTGGCGCTGCATGCGCTCCTGGGCGCCGCGACCGAGCCGCCATTCCTCCATGACCACGCCGCGCTCCTTGTCGATCTCCTTGTCGCTCATCGTGGCGCGGCCGGCGAAGTCCGAGAGCGCGTGCAGGCCGGTGACGAGCAGCGAGTCACGGTCGGTGGGCACGTCGAGCATGTACACGGTCTCGTCGAAACTCGTGTACGCGTTCGCGTCGGCGCCGAAGCGGAGGCCGATCGAGCGCAGGTAGCCGACGAGGTCGTCGGCGTCCTTGAAGTGGGCGGAGCCGTTGAAGTTCATGTGCTCGGTGAAGTGGGCGATGCCCTGCTGGTCGTCGTCCTCGGCGGTGGAGCCGACCGGGACGGCGAGCCGCAGCGACACCCGGTCTTCCGGCTTCACGTTCTTCTTGACGAAGTAGCGGATGCCGTTCGGCAGCACGCCCCGGCGTACGGCCGGGTCCCAGGTCAGCGAGTCGGTGAGGGACGGCGGGGCCTGCGCGAGGGCGGCCGCCGGCAGCGCCAGCGCCAGTACGGCGAGCAGCCCCAGGGCGAGGCGGACGAAGCGGGGACGGAGACGCATCGATCTCTTCTCCAGGTGGTTGGACCTGTGGCGGTCTTTCCGGTTCTCGGGGAGCGCTACTTCATGTGCGCGATCACGGCGTCCGCGAACGCGCTGCACTTCACTTCGGTGGCGCCCGGCATGAGCCGTGCGAAGTCGTAGGTCACGGTTTTCGCGGCGATGGCTCCGTCCATGCCCTGCAGTACGCGGTCGGCGGCCTCGTTCCAGCCCATATAGCGCAGCATCATCTCGCCGGAGAGGATCACCGAGCCGGGGTTCACGCGGTCCTGGTTCGCGTACTTGGGTGCGGTGCCGTGCGTGGCCTCGAACACGGCGTGCCCGGTCACGTAGTTGATGTTGCCGCCGGGGGCGATACCGATCCCGCCCACCTGGGCGGCCAGCGCATCCGAAAGATAGTCGCCGTTCAGGTTGAGCGTGGCGATGACGTCGAACTCGTCGGGCCGGGTCAGCACCTGCTGCAGCGTGATGTCGGCGATCGCGTCCCTCACCAGCACGCTTCCTTTCGCGAGCGCCGCCTTCTGCTCGTCGTTCGCGGTCGCCTCGCCCTTCGCCGCCTTGGTCCGCTCCCACTGCTCCCAGGTGTAGACGCGGGCGCCGAATTCGCGCTCGGCGAGCGCGTAGCCCCAGTTGCGGAACGCGCCCTCGGTGAACTTCATGATGTTGCCCTTGTGCACGAGCGTGACGCTCTTCCGCTTCTGCGCGATCGCGTACTCGATCGCGGCGCGGACCAGCCGCTCGCTGCCCTCGCGGGAGACGGGCTTGAAGCCGATCGCGCTCGAGTCCGGGAAGCGCACCTTCTTGTAGCTGCTCGGGAACTCCTGCTGCAGGAACGCGAGGACCTTCTTCACCTCGGGGCTACCGTCGGCGAACTCGATCCCGGCGTAGATGTCTTCCGTATTCTCACGGAAGATCGCCATGTCCACCTTTTCCGGCGCCTTGACCGGCGAGGGCACGCCCCTGAACCAGCGCACCGGGCGCAGGCACACGTAGAGGTCGAGGATCTGGCGCAGCGCCACGTTGAGCGAGCGGATGCCGCCGCCCACCGGCGTGGTGAGCGGGCCCTTGATGCCGACCAGGTAGGTGCGGAACGCGTCCAGCGTCGGATCGGGCAGCCAGTTGCCGGTCTGGTCGAACGCCTTCTGGCCCGCGAGCACCTCGAGCCAGCCGATCTTCCGCTGGCCTCCGTAGGCCTTGGCCACCGCGGCGTCGAGCACGCGCACGGACGCGCGCCAGATGTCGGGGCCGGTGCCGTCGCCCTCGATGAACGGGATCACCGGATGGTCGGGCACGGTCATGCGGCCGGCCTTGAGGACGATGGGTTCGCCTTGCGTGACGCTCATCTCGTGGGCTCCTCGGGGGGCGTCCCGTCCGCGCGCGCCGGGCCCGCGCCGCGCGCGGACGCCCTGGTGCCGCGGCGCAGCCGGCGCGCCGCCTTGTAAGGGTAGATGTCCGGAACCTCGCCCCGCGCGTGCTGCGCCTGCATGCGATGCCAGAACGCCACGCCGAGCAGCGCTTCGTGGTGGGCGAGGAACGTCGCCAGCAGCTCGCCGCGGAGCCCGAGGAAGGTCCGGAATTCCTCGGGGAAGATATCGCGCTCGCCCACGTAGTACCAAGGCTCGCCCGCCGATTCGTCCGCGTCGTCGGACGAGTGCGGCAGTTCGCGGAACCGGCACTCCGAGAGCGGCTGCAGCTCGTCGTAGTCGTAGAAGATCAGCCGGCCGTGGCGCGAGACGCCGAAGTTCTTGAGCAGCATGTCACCCGGGAAGATATTCGTGGCCGCGAGGTCGCGCAGCACCTGGCCGTAGTCGATGACCGCCTCGCGCGCGGCCTCGGGCGCGGCCTCGCGCAGGTAGAGATCCAGGGGCCGCAGGCGCCGCTCGGTGTAGAGGTGGCGAATCACCACGGTGTCGCCCTGCACGTGCACGCTCTCGCCCGCGAGCTCGAGAAGCTGCGCCAGCAGCTCCGGCGTGAACCGCTCGCGCCGGAACTCCAGTTCCTCGAACTGCTGCGCGTCGACCAGGCGCCCGGCGCGATCGTGGCGGAACACCAGCCGGTACTTGTCGCGCACCTCGGCGTGCGTGACCGTCTTCGGTGGTTCGAAGCGGTCGCGGATGACCTTGAACACCACGTCGAAGCCCGGGAGCGTGAACACGCACATCACCATGCCGCGCTGCCCCGGCGCGATCTCGAACCGGTCCTCGCTCGCCACCAGGTG
>Ga0070689_100001072_pt1 | contig 17135 bp, 15 predicted proteins | sample KBSS23HmetaG_FD_64669 | JGI IMG/M metagenome (GOLD analysis project Ga0070689, IMG submission 64669) | Switchgrass rhizosphere microbial communities from Kellogg Biological Station, Michigan, USA - KBS S2-3H metaG | ecosystem: Host-associated > Plants > Roots > Rhizosphere ...
TCTCTGCCATGCAGATAATCCAGCAAACGACGGCGTTGCCCCACCATTTTGAGCAAACCACGCCGCGAGTTGTGATCTTTCAGGTTCTTCTGGAGGTGCTCGGTCAAATGGTTGATTCGCTGGGTCAACAGCGCAATCTGGACATCGGCCGACCCGGTGTCGCGCTCGTGAATCCGAAAATCTGTAATCGTTTTCGCTTTTTCTTCCATAGATCCGTCACTGATCCGTTTCCATTTCTCTCTTTTATGGAGCGGCGAGTCTATGTTTGAGCCTGGCGGGTGTAAAGCACTTTTACAACGTTCCATTCTGTTGGGCGCATAAAACCGCCACCGGCGGACCGCGGACCGGACCGGTCCGCAGCAGCATAGCTGGTGGAAAGGCTCAAGCATGCTCCAGACCACCTCGACCGAGCGACGTGCTGCGGGCGGGGACCGCCGGCGGGGACCGCCCGCGCTCCGGTGCGGGTGTCATGCGCCCCGTTCTGTTTCATCGCGAGCGGGTCGTTCCACGGAGCACGAAAATCATTCCGTTTGACAGACCTTTCGTTGTTCATGAAACATTTCCGCCGACGGGCCAGAGTAGCTCAGGGGTAGAGCAGAGGACTCATAAGCCTTTGGTCGGGGGTTCAAATCCCTCCTCTGGCACCAGCCTTTTTCCTCCTCGGAAATCGGCAAAAATCAACAGAACCAAGCCTTTCGGCGATTGGGCTTTACCTATATCCCGAAAAGGAACTCGGACCATTTTGGACTGTGACCTGTCCGAGGTGCAGCAGCTCAGCAAGGTTCCAATACTTCGCGCGGCAACTTGAATCTTGAATGGCTCAACAAACCGGCTACACCGAAACCCGCGATTGCGTCTCGGTCGAATTGCGGACGGTGCTGGCGCGAAAGGCGTTCGTCATCACGTTTGAGGACTCGTCCATGATTTCGATTTCGCTAAAGCCATCAGACTATGCTGGACCTGAGGCACTGGAGTTTATTGGCCGTGACAATGTGTCGATCGTCATCTAACCAGGCGGCTCCAATGAACGCGCCGGTTGCGTCCTGGTTCCGGGCCGAACGCCCTCGGCGGCGCGTCACTGAGCAGCGTCGTTAGCCCACTCCACCGTGCGCCGCTTGAAACCATAATATGAAAATCCCCGCTTACATCATTTGTATTGCCTTTTCGCTCCTCGCCTGCCGAGGGGCAGAGTTTGATTTAGGCACGCACGGAATGCTTTTCGTCACTGTGCCGGACGACTGGAGCATCAACGGTAAGGCCGTGAACAAACCTGATGGAACTCCGATTGGATATGCGTTTGCAATCAAACCGCGGAGTGATGCGAATGCCAAGTGTTTGTTGACGTTCGCATATACTACCAATGGTGCTCCAAACAAAGAGTTCATCCGCAAGGAGGTGCTCCGCATCTGTGAAGAATTCGTCTCAGAGTCGGTCGAGAAGAAAAAGAACCTAAGAGATTTTTCACTGGGAACGGGCTACGGCGCTTACTGTTTGTTCACTGATGCGTCGTTGGTCGGTAAGAAACCAAAGCCGGGCGATTACAAGGTGATGGTGAGTGGCGAGATTCAGCCGGCCGACAATGTTGTGGGAGTTGTAAGTCTGTTCGCTGATGAAGCCGACGGCGCAGAACTCAAGGCGATGATCAAGATCATCGACAGTCTCAAGGTGAATCTAAAAGATGCGAAATGAGCCTAACGAAAACGCAGGACCAAATGACGAGGAGCGCGGCGAAGCCCGCCTCCGCGCTGTGCTTGCGATCCATGCGTCTTGTGGCCCGGGTCGCTAGTTGTGGCAGCCGCACAGAAAAACATGAAAGCGCCAGAAAATTTTGAATTTATGGACGGTTACTGCTGTTATCGGCTGTCGGGTCACGGCCGATTGGCAGAGGCGGCAAGCAAGGTCATTGAGGTCATCACTTATTCCCAGGAACAAGGGATCCGCAATTTGCTGATTGATACGACGGGCTGGACCGGCCATGAGAGTCCAGACACTTTGACACGGTACAACGTGGCAGAGGCATTCGCCTACGCGGCCCGCCGGTCAGCGGTGAAGCTGGCCATGGTGGTGCGACCTGAAATGATGGACCCCGACAAATTTGAGGTTACGGTCGCAAGAAATCGAGGGTTGGTTGGAAATGTCTTCGATTCTGAGAAGGATGCGTTGGCTTGGCTCCTTGACCCTACCATTGGATGAGGACTATTTCTGTGCCGGCTAAAGCGAATAAAGCTTTTTGTAGCGAATCGTGACGAGGGAATGAGTCCCGAACGGTGCTCGGCTACAAAAAACTGGGTTGAACTCAATATGCACGCGCATCCGAAGATACGGAGTTAATAATCTTGACCTGGCACGTCAGCCGCAATTAGTTTGTTGCTGTACTAGGCACAATTCATGTTGGCGCAACTCAAGAGCCTGTTTTCCAACGACATTGGAATTGATCTCGGAACCGCGAATTCCCTTGTTTACGTTCGTGACCAGGGAATCGTGTTGCGTGAACCTTCCGTCGTTGCCATCCAAGCGGGAACGACGAACGTCCTGGCGGTAGGGGAGGAAGCCAAGCGCATGCTCGGCCGCACACCGGGCAATATCGTCGCCATCCGTCCGATGAAGGATGGCGTGATTGCCGATTTCGAAATCACCGAATCCATGCTGCGGCATTTCATCCAAAAGGTTCATCACCGCAAACTGATTGCTCCCCGGGTCGTGGTGGCCGTTCCCTCCGGCATCACCGAAGTGGAAAAGCGGGCGGTCAAGGATTCCGCCACCCACGCTGGCGCGCGCGAGGTTTATCTGATCGAACAACCGATGGCCTCCGCGATAGGCGTTGGCCTGCCCGTGCATGAGCCGGCCGGCAACATGATTGTCGATATCGGCGGCGGCACTTGCGAAATTGCGATCATTTCCCTGGCGGGAATCGTATTCAGCCGCAGTCTCCGCGTTGGCGGGGACGAATTCGACGAAACGATCGTCGCGTACATGAAACGTGCCTATAACCTAATGATTGGCGAACGCACCGCGGAAGAAATCAAAATCCGGATCGGCTCGTCCTTTCCGCTTGAACAGGAACTGACCATGGAAGTCAAGGGTCGGGATTTAAGCGCCGGGTTGCCCAAAACATTGACCGTCCGTTCCGAGGAAATTCGCGAAGCGCTGAAGGAGCCTCTGACCAGTATTTTGGAGTCCATTCGCATTACTTTGGAGCGTTGCCCGCCGGAATTGGCCGCGGACCTGGTGGACCGCGGCATCGTGATGGCTGGCGGCGGCTCATTGTTGCGTGGCATTGATCGATTGGTGGCCGAAGAAACCGGCCTGCCAGTCCACATTGCGGACGATCCACTCACGGCCGTTGCCGAGGGCACCGGGCGTGTGTTGCAGGAACTCCAATTTCTCAAACGAGTGGCTTCTTCCAGCCGAACCTGAACCCCGGGTGGGGCCAGGATTGCGTTCGCCCCAGGATTGTGTTGGGGTGACCGATGCTTAAACGGCAGTATTCGATAGCGACCGGTTTGGTGCTGTTGATCGTGCTGGTGCTGCTCAACCTGCCCGAGCAACCCGCCGCCAGAATCAAGCTCGCCTTGGGTGGACTGTTCCTGCCGCTCTTTGGCATGGCCGGTTCGGTTCAACACCTCGCCCAACAGGTGGGCAATTCCGTCGTGCCGCGCAGCACGCTGCTCACACAGCTCGATCAACTGCGAAAGGAGAACGAAGAGCTGCGCCAGAAATTGATGCAGGCCCAAGACGCATTTCGCGAAAACGGCCAACTGCGCCAGGCCCTGGGCTGGCAGCGCCGCGTCCCCTGGGCGTTGCAGCCTGCACGGGTTATCGGACAGGATCCGGCCAACTGGTGGCGCACAATGCTGATTGATGTCGGCAGCCGCGACCGCATCCGCCCCAACATGCCCGTGCTCACCGCCGAGGGCCTGGTCGGACGGATCGACAAGGTCGGCCCCGACCGTTCCAGTGTGGTGATGATTGGTGATCCCAACTGCCGCTTTTCAGCTCAGGTACAGGACGCACGCGACAAAAGCGTCGTGGCCAAAGGCATCATCTCACCGACCGCCTCCACATTGGACCGTCTGCTGGTGGATTTAATCTTTGTGCCAGGCGGCAGCCTGTTGAAGCCGGGCCAAAGCGTGATGACCGGTGGTGACAGCATGATTTTTCCCAAAGGCATTATCATCGGACACATTGTGGATGTGCGCACCAACGACTATGGCCTGAATCTCGAAGCCCGGGTCAAACTGGCGGTGAATCTGAACCGGCTCGAGCTGGTGTGGGTGTTGCTGCAATGAACTGGCTCAATACCATGGCGATCTTGCTGATGGCCTTCCTCGCGGTATTTTTGGAGTCGTACTTTCGCGGCCTGCGCAATCTGGTCGGCGCGCAAATTGATTTGCTTCCCGCCCTGATGGTTTATGCCAGCTTGAGCGCGGGAATTTCTACGGTGGCATTGCTGGCCACGCTGGGCGGGCTCTGGTTCGATTCCCTTTCAGCCAATCCCCTGGGCATCACCGTGCTGCCCTTGCTGGTCATCGGTTTGGTCCTTCACTCCGGCCGAGAACTGATTTTGCGCGAGCAACGTTACGCCCAATTCATGCTGGGGCTGGCCGCCAGTGCCATGGCACCGCTTTTCACTGTCCTGGCGCTGCTGGGCCTGGGCGCCGAACCGCTGCTCGGCTGGTGGTCGCTGTGGCAGTGGTTGATCATGGCGCTCGGCGGCGCGGCGGCCACACCGCTGTGTTTTCGCTTGTTTGACCGGGTCAAGCGCGCGTTCACCTACCAGAAGCTGGCGGAAACCAGTTTTCGGCCCGATCGCGAAATCAAGCGCGATCGCGGGCCGCATCCGGACTATTCCTGAACGAACATGCTCATCTTCGACCAGCTCAGAAAGAACGACCGCCAATTGCAAGTGTTGTCCATTTGCGTGTTGAGCGGCCTGGGCCTGTTGTTGCTCGGCCTGTGGTACGTTCAGGTACTATCGGCTAAACGCTTCAAAAACACCCAGATCAGTCAGTCCTTTCGAGCTGTGCGCATCCCCGCTATCCGTGGCAAAATTCTCGATGCGAATGGCACCGTGCTGGCTGAAAATCGTCCCAGCTACAACGTGAACCTGTATCTCGATGAACTCCGTCCCCTATTCCAGACGCGCTACGGCGACGCAAAAAGTCAGGTTCTGGGCGAGCTCAAGAAGTCCGGGGCTAACCCGAAGTTGTCCCGCGAGCAGATCCTCGAATTGGGGAGGCGGACCCGCTATCAAGTCGTCAGCAACCTGTTCCTGCTCGTCACCTCCGCTCTGCAGTCGCCCCAAATCCTGGATGAGAAACAATTTCGCCAGCATTACGACCAGCGCTTGTTCCTTCCCATGCCAGTAATGACGGGCCTGACGCCGCAACAGACCGCCCTCTTTGTCGAGCAAGCTGGAAGTTTCCCCGGCTTCGATCTGGACGTTCAACCCGTGCGGGTCTATCCCCACCACGCGGTGGCCACGCATTTGCTCGGCCATTTGCAGCGCGACGATTCGGTGGACGACGAAGACGTGTTCTTCAATTACCGAATGCCCGATTACAGGGGAGTGGTCGGGATCGAAGGCGTTCACGACGAGCCGTTGCGCGGCCGGACCGGTGTCAAATCGGTGCTGGTAAACAGCCTCGGTTATCGCCAGGCGGAAAACATCTGGGCGCCCGCGGAGGCCGGGCGAAATGTTTTCCTGACCATCGATCTCGCAATTCAAACCGCAGCGGAGCAAGCGTTGCGCAACGCGCCGGTCCCTTACTCCGGCCCCCCGCGCGGGGCGGTGGTGGTCATGGACCCGCGCAACGGAGACTTGATCGCGATGGCTTCCAATCCGACTTATGATCCCAACGATCTCGTCCAACATCTTTCTCCCGAGAAAGCCGAGTATTTGAACGACCCGACCCTCCGCCCACAGATCAACCGCGCCATGCAGGAGAATTACGCACCGGGCTCGATTTTCAAAATCGTCGTCGGCCTCGCCGGCTTGGAAGCAGGCACGCTCGACCCCGAGGAAATCTACCAGAGCCAAGGCCTGTATGTAGTTGGGCGCGGCGAGAGACCCATTCACGATCCGGCGGGTCCGGGCAATTTCAATTTTCGCCGGGCACTGCTGAAATCGAGCAATTCGTATTTCATTCACGAGGGGCTGAAGCTCGGCGTGGACAGGATTGTGGAAATGGGCCAGCGCTTCCACCTGGGCGAGCGCAGCGGCATTCTTCCGCACCAGGAAGCCCCCGGCATCCTGCCGACGCGCGAGTGGCGCAAAGAAAATCACGGCGGAGGGTGGTTCGACGGCCACACGGCCAACATCAGCTTCGGCCAGGGCGAACTCGCCCTGACACCGTTGCAGGTGGCGGTCGTGATCTCCGCGATCGCGAACGGCGGAACCGTTTTCTGGCCGCGACTGGTGTCCCGGACCGAGCCGCAGGATCCATTCGCGGAGGACCCGCCTGTTACCTTCCCGTCCGGCCGGACCCGCGGCCTCCTCAACGTCAGCAAACGCAGCCTCGATATCCTCCGAGAGGCCATGGCCGCCGACGTGGAAGACGCGGAAGGCACGGGCAAAAAAGCCCTCGTCCAAGGTTTGCGGATTTGCGCCAAAACGGGGACCGCCCAGAGGATGACGGGCCGGAAAGTGATCGGACACACCATCTGGTTTGCTTCCTTCGCGCCCTACGAGGCCCCCCGCTACGTCGTTATTGTCATGCTCGAGACCGAGCAAGGTGGGTCGGGCGGCGATAACTGCGCACCGGTGGCGCACCAGATTTACCTCGCCCTGCAACGCCGCGAACAGGCGCCCAAACCGATCAAATTGGAAACCCTGGCGACCCGATAACATGTTTGAATCGCATTTAAACGAGCATCAATCGCGCGTGGACTGGCGGATGATCGCCGCCCTGCTCGGCTTGATGATCGTCGGCGTGGCGTTCATCTACAGCGCCAAACCCCCGTTGGAAACCACCGCGTGGTACAACCATTATTTTGTCCGCCAAATTATCTGGTATGTGATCGGCGTGGCGGCGGCGATTGCCGTTTGCGTGCTGGACTACCACTCGCTCGCACGCTGGGCCATCGTCGCTTATTGGGCCTCGATTCTGCTGCTCCTGGTCGTGTTGATCCCGGGCATCGGAACCACCCACGGTTGGGGAGCGAGGCGGTGGATCGACTTCGGCCCGTTTCAATGCCAGCCGGCGGAGTTCGCCAAACTCGCGTTCATTCTTATCCAGGCTCATTTCCTGAGTCGGCCGGTTGACGAACTGCGCCAACCCATTTTGTTTGTCAAAGCGATCGGCCTGACCGCCCTGCCCTTCCTTCTGATCCTGAAGGAACCCGACCTCGGGTCCGCGCTGGTCCTGTTGCCGGTGGGACTGGTCATGTGCTATGTGGCGGGCGTGCCCGGGCGCTTTCTGCTTCGCCTGGTGGGTGGCGCTGGGATTCTCGTCGTGTTGCTGCTGGTGGATGTGTTGTTTGCCCCTCCCGGCTGGCAAATCAAGTTGGAGGATTACCAGCGGCAGCGGTTGCTGGTCTATTTTGGGCGCGACTTCGCGCCGGCGAACGCCACGCCGGAACAACGCCGTCGTGCGCACCGCTTGCAGGAAGAACGGACCTACCAGGTCAACCAAGCCTTGATCTCCGTCGGCTCGGGCGGGGTCAAAGGCAAAGGCTGGCGGCACGGCCAGCAAATCGCGCTTGGATTCCTGCCTCCGGGCGCTTCCCACAACGACTTCATTTTCTCTGTGATTGCCGAGGAGAAAGGTTTCCTGGGCAGCGTGACGGTCCTCGTCCTTTACACCGCGGTTCTGTTCATCGGCATCCGCATCGCCGGCCAGGCGCGCGATCGCCTGGGCAAACTGCTGGCAGTGGGCGTGGTGGCGCTGCTCTTCAGTCATGTGTTCATCAACATCGGCATGAACATTCGTTTGATGCCTGTGACGGGTATCCCACTGCCGCTGCTCAGTTACGGCGGGTCTTCAGTGCTCTGCTCGTTGATCGCTGCCGGCATCCTCCAAAACGTTTACCTCTATCGAAGAAGCTATTGATTTATGAGCGAAAGAAGATTTTCCCGCCGCCGACGCGGTGGTCATCGGTTCCGCCCCAGCGGCGGAATGTCCGCCAACGTTCAGCGCCCCGACCGCGCTGCCAGCGACGCCCGCGCTGAAGCGCTCGGCGATAAACCCAGCGAAGATTCGGTCTTCGACCGCGCCCGCCACGAGCGCGAAATTCAACGCGCGGAAAACATCGCCGCCGGCCTGCCGGCCGACGCTCCCGGCGCCGCCAAACCGCCCGAACCCGGTGAACCCAGAAAGCGCGATTTCCGCGAGCCCGACCTCGACATCCCCGCCGAAGTGAAGGAAGAGGAAGCCGGCTTCGAACCTGTGCACGTCAAGGAACAGCCGCCCCAGGGTATCGTGGACGCCATCAAAGGCGTCGCCCACAGAGTGATCAAGCGGGTTCAACGCATGATGAAGCCCGTGAAGAAACTCCACAAGGAGGTGATCATCAATGCCGAATCGCTGGAGACGCGGGTCGCGGTCCTCGAGGAAGGCAAACTCGAGGAGTTCACCATCGAACGCACGACCGACGAACGGCTGGTGGGCAGCATCTTCAAAGGCAAAGTCAAGAATCTGGAAGACGGCTTGAAGGCCGCCTTCGTGGACATCGGTTTTGAAAAGAACGCTTTCCTGCACTACTGGGATATTGTTCCCAGCAGCTTCGACAGCAGCGTGGAGGTCGTCGAGCGCGAAGGCCGCAGACGCGACAAACCGCGAATCACCCAGCGCGACATTCCCCGCCTCTATCCGCCCGGCAGCGAGATCATCGTGCAAGTCACCAAGGGCCCCATCGGCACCAAAGGCCCGCGCGTGACGACCAACCTCGCCCTCCCTGGCCGTTATCTGGTGCTGCTGCCCAATTCGGACCAGAGCGGCATCTCGCGCAAGATCGATAATCACGAGGAGCGCCAGCGTTTGAAGAAAATCCTGCGCGAACTCAGCATTCCTGAAAGCATGGGTGTCATCATCCGCACCGTCGGCGAGGGTCAGCAGAAACGTTACTTCGTCCGCGACCTGGCTTTGTTGATCGATGAATGGAAACAGATCCAGGAAAAAATCAACAAACAGTCCCCGGCCACCTGTGTTTTCCAGGAACCCGACCTGATCGAGCGTACCGTGCGCGATTTCCTCACCGAAGACGTCGAACGCATCGTGATCGACAGTGCGCGGCATTACGACCGGGTTCGCCAGATGATCGGGCGCATTTCCAAGCGCTCCATTGCCAAGGTCAAACTCTACACCGATTCCCAGCCGGTCTTCGATCGCTTCAGCATCTCCCGCCAGTTGGAAGGCGCTTTCGCGCGGCAGGTGCACCTGAAAAGCGGCGGCTACATCGTCATCGACGAAACCGAGGCGCTCGTCGCCATCGACGTCAACACCGGCCGGCACAAGAGCGGCAAGGACCAGGAATCGACCATTTTGAAGGTCAACCTCGAAGCCGCGGACGAAATCTGCCGTCAACTGCGCCTTCGAAACATGGGCGGCCTGATCGTGCTGGATTTCATCGACATGAAATCGCGCCGCGACCAGCAGCAGGTCTATCAACGCACCAAGGAAGGTCTCAAACGCGACCGGGCCAAGACTCATATCCTGCCGATTTCCCAGCTCGGGCTGATGGAAATGACCCGACAGCGCCATACCGAAAGCGTCCGCGCGGCGGTTTACGACGATTGCCCCTATTGCAAGGGCCGCGGCAAAGTGAAGAGCTCCCTCACCATGAGCGTGGAAATTCAACGCAAACTCTCGGAGATATTGAAGAAACGACAGCGCGACGAATCGGACTTCCAGCTTCGCATCGTGGTGAACGCGACCGTGCTCGACCGGCTTCGGACCGAGGACGAGAAATTGCTCATCGAACTGGAGAAGCGTTATTTCGGCAAACTCTCCTTCCGCGCCGACCCAGCGTTTCACGCCGAGCAATTCAAAATCGTCAACGTCGCCACCAACGAGGAAATGGCCAGCGTGGGGGGATAGGTGCGTGAAGGATTGAAGCGGAGAGCTCCTGTGCCCCGGGAGCGCGGCGGTCCGCAATTCTTTACCGGTGGCGCTTGTCGCGCTGCGACAAGCCCCGCCGCGTGCAGCGGCGGAACAGCCGGCCCGGACCGCCCGGTTCGCGGGAAGCCCTTGCGCCGCTGGACGCGGCGCTACTCGTCGCAGCGCGACGAGTCCCACCACGCCTCTGAACAGGTACGGATTTCCATGCTCCTCGCCGGAGCTATGCGCTCCTCACGCTCCGCCCTCAGGTCATACGTTGCGACCGCGTCCGGGTGGCAGCGCCAGGATGCGCCGGCTGAGGCGTCGCGCCGGACATTCGTCTTGTTTGGCGAGTCGTCAGCGTGGACATTTTCGAGCCTTGAGCGCTTGGTCATTCTTTCGAACTTGAAACTTTGAGTTTGGAGCTTCGGGAAGACCCCTCTGCACAATTGCGTTTCGGCAAAGCCCCCCCGCCTCACGACTTGATGTCCCGCACCTGAAACGCCGTGGCGCCGATGACCAGGAAAGTCAGATTGAATCCGAGCAGGATGCTGAGCGATTCGCCAATCTTCCACCAGGGAATCGGCTGGGCGAACATGAACAGCCAGATGTTCAGGTGATAGCTCAAAAACCAGTGCTGCAAATCGCGGAAATAGGGAATGTTTTGCATGATGAAATTCACAAAGACGAACGAGATCGCCAGAATGGTCGCCGCCGCCGGTTTCACGTTGAAACAGGAGAACATGAAAGCCAGTCCCATGACCGTGCAGGCCTTCGCCGCCATCAGCAAATGCGCCGCCGCATAGTGCCGCCAGCCGCTGGAGGCGTCGAAAACGCTGAAAACTTCGCCGGGAATGAAAACAAACAGACCTTTCCAGGGAAACCAGAGCGACGCGAATGCGACGCCGAACACGCCGAGCGCCGCGACCAGGAAGAGCGAGAAAATCGCGCCGGCCAGCCATTTCAAAAGCAACAAGCGCAAGCGCGAAATCGGCCGCGACAAAATCATCCGCAACGTGCCGTCCTCGGCTTCCTTCGCCACCAGATCACCGCCGACCAACGACACATAGAGCGGCAGAAGCATGTAGGCGATGGGCAGAAGCATGAACGTGGCGACCGTCAACGCCGAGATGAATTCCTGAGCGAGGTACCCGTTGCCTTCCAAGGTCCGCATCATGTTGACCCGCGGTCCGTTGGTGAATCGAAAGACCAGAATGATGACATTCTGCGCTAGCAAGAACATCAGAAAACCGATGTAAGTCCGTTTTTTGGCGAACAATTTCCAGAGTTCGTTGCGCAGTTGCAGGTAAAACATCGACTTCATGCAGTCGTTAAATCGCTAATTCCGCTCTTCTTATGGCCACAAAACGGCGCAAAAGGCGCATAAACACTGAGATTCTGCCGGACTTGAACCCTCTCGCTCGCTCGCAGGGTGGAGGCCCATGCTGCATCCGCCTTCAGCCGGTTTCTCCTTTTGCGCCTTTTGTGCATTTTTGCGGCAAACCAAAATTCGTCGTTCAACGATTCTTGTCATTCCGCATCAAACCCAGGTAAAAATCCTCGAGCGTCTGTTCGTGCGGCGCAATCTCAAACACGGCCATCCCCTGCTCCACCAATCGCCGGACGACTCGGTCGGTGCCCACATCCGGCGCGAGCGCCACGAATTGCCCGTCGCGCTCGTCCAGGATAAGTTGTTCGCCACGCAGTGTCTTGACCGCTTCTGAAAAATCATCAACGCGCAGGCGCACCCAGCTCTTCCCCTGCTTCGCCTCCGCGAGCGAACCTTCAAATACTTTTCGGCCCTGGTTCATGACGGCAATGCGCGTGCAGAGCTGCTCGACTTCATTCAGCAGATGCGAGGAGAGAAAAATCGTCAGGCCCAGGTCGCGATGCAATCGGCGGATGGTCTGTCGCATCTCGTGGATGCCTTCGGGGTCAAGGCCGTCACTCGGTTCGTCGAGAATCAGCAGCTCCGGTTGCGGCAACAACGCCTGAGCCAGCGCCAGCCGCGCCCGCATCCCATGAGAGTACGTTTTCACCTTCGACTTCTCGCGCCCGGTCAACCCGACCCAATCGACCACTTCCCGGATGCGCTCGCGCGGAGTCGGCGCCGAGTAGTGGCTGAGGATTTCCAGATTGCGCCGGCCGCTGAGATAATCGTAGAAAACCGGTGTTTCAAAAATCGCGCCGACTTTCTGCAGGGCAAGTTGGCGGCGACGCGTCACGTCGTGCCCACAAACCAGCACCTCGCCGCCGGTAGGCCAGACCTGACCGAGCATCATGCCGATGGCGGTGCTTTTCCCGGCCCCGTTGTGCCCCAGCAAACCGAAGATTTCGCCCCGCGGAACGTGTAATGTCAGGTCGTCCACCGCGACCTGTTCGCCAAAGGTTTTGGAAACACCAGCCAGTCGAATCACTTGATTGTACTCCTTGATTGGCGGCCGGTAGAGAGGCGAGGTGTTTCGACGCCGCCTTGGTATACCGATTGGACAGTGGGATCGGGTGCAGTTGGTTCCCCCTCACCCCGGCCCTCTCCCTTGGGGAGAGGGAGAACGGTCCGCCGCCTCTCGATCACATCCGCGCCTGAGTTTGCCCAACCAATATCGACTAACCACCAGTCAGAAGCCCACTGTTCCCTCTCCCTGAGGGAGAGAGTCAGGGTGAGGGGAAAATACTCTGTCTCTGGAGAAGGATATGGCATATCCCAGCGTCTCCTCAGTAACCGGAGCCAGCATCCTGGCGTCGCGCGTCTTGAGACGGCGCCGGCGTAAATCGTACATCGTAATTCGCAAATCGTAAATCCGTTCACTTCGTTCCCTCCATCGCCAGCAAATTCCTGATGTGTCCGTCCGCGTAGAGATAGTTTACGCCCTTTTTCGCGCCCCGCGCGCTATGGAACGCTTCCTTGTCGAAGAACACAGGAATCTGATGCGGATCGAAATCAATGTTCAGCACGGTGAGGTGCTCAGCATCCTGGCCGTTCAACAGGCTGTTCCACGAGTAGCTGGAACCGGTCTGCTCGTAAATCTGCCGGCGGTCGGAAGGGCATTTCAGAACCTTGACTGACCCCAGATGGTTCGTGAGCACGATTTCGACGGATGGCAGAGCGTTGGTTGGCGGCGCGCTCGCCGATTTGTCCCGCATGATCGGGAGGCGGTTGTTGTTGTCCTGCGTGTAAAGCTGCAAGGCGATGCCGATCTGGCGCAGGTTGCTCAGGCAAGCGGTGGCGCGTCCGGCTTCTTTCGCCTTGCTGAACGCCGGCAACAGCAGGCCGGCCAGCACCGCGATGACCGCCAGGACGACCAACAGTTCGATCAGCGTAAAGGCGGAGTCGTCAGTGGTCATTCGATCTATCGCCCTCCTCGAAACATCCGCCCGCTTTCCATCATCCGTTGCAGCTCCTCGAGTAACGGCGCCATCTCGGCTTTGGTTTGCGCTGAGCTTTCGCTGTAATACGTCTTCAAGCCGATTTTCGTGATCTTCTCCTGCAAATCCTTGCTCAGAACCGGAGGCGCATTGGTCGTCACCTCTCCAGGCGCCCCCTCGGTCTCTCGGGTTTTCTCCTGCTCCTCCTTGAGCCGCCTCAGTGCGTCGCCAATCGCGCGTCGACGCCTTTCCTCCGGCAGCTCCTCGAACGAGGAGAGCATTTGTTTGAAGCCGGTCGGCATGGTCAGCTCGATGAACGTCCCTTTCTCGTCTTCGGTCATTTGCTCGAACCATCGCTCACTCGCACGCTCAAACCTGGCTTTGCGCCGTTCGTCCGGGGAAAGCCGGTTCATCCTTGCGGCCAGCTCGCGGATCGCCTTCGCCCGCGCCGCCGCCGACAATTTGCTCAGGTCCACCGACTCCGCGTAGGCGCGCACTTTGTCCGCGGTCATTTTGGAGTTCTTCGCCATGGTATAGCCCGCGATGGCGATCATCCATGCGACCAGGATGACGGTGACAGCGATGAATATCGGACGTTGTCGCGGACCCAGCATGAGCGCAATTTATCGCATCGGTTGGTTTCCGCCACGAGAAAAGCCCTAGCGGGGGCAAGGTCCAAATTCCAAGCTCCAAATTACGATCCGCGGACCGTGGGGGCCCGGCATCTGTTTTGGGTTGGGATTCGGTAATTCTCTGGTGATTCGCTCAGGGCGGACGACAAATCTCTTCGTTTCCTTTGTTTCCTTGGTGTTAAAGATCGGCAATGCCCCCCCTGTACAAGAAGGCGGATGAGTTGAGCCGGGAAGCGATCGCTGCAGCTATTGAAGTTCACCGGTATAAAGGGCCGGGTCTACTGCGTCTAATCATCAATTTTCACGAACTCAAGCTGACCGATGGTGTGGTGCGCCTGATCTTATCTGGCGCAAATCGCTGAACGTTAGGGGACAAGAACAAGAAAACGTGGTTTGCTAACATGGTCAGCGCTTCGGGCACCGCATGGTCGAGGGTTTTGAACAGAAGGTAACGAAGACAACGAAGACCTGACTCCGAGGCAATACATGCGCAGAAGATGAACGGCGACTGGGGCGTTCAGTATCTGGGAAGCTAGATAATTTCTTTCAAAACAACGAGCAAAACTGATTCAGTGAAGATTTTTGTCGCACACTGTTTCGCTTATCGGCTGGCAAAACCCGCTTGCATTGCTCGCATCGCTCCTTAGTTTCGTTAGATGCTGGCGACCGAGAAACCAATGCCGACCAACACTGCAACGCGACAGCCGATGACCGACTCCATGGATTGGTTGAAGCATCCCGACCGTTTTGTGAAGCGCCACATCGGGCCTGATCCCGGGCAGATCGGCGAAATGCTCGCCGTTTTGGGTCGACGCAGCCTCGATGAACTCGTTGACGCCGCGGTACCGGCCAACATCCGCCTGGCAAGACCATTGAACCTCCCTGCCGGCCGGAGTGAATTCGGCGTTCTCAACGCACTCCGAGCAATCGCCGCGCAAAACCAGGTCTTTCGCTCTTACATCGGGCTGGGTTATCACGACTGCGTCACGCCACCGGTGATCCAACGCAATATATTGGAAAACCCCGGTTGGTACACCCAGTACACGCCCTATCAAGCGGAGGTATCTCAGGGGCGCCTGGAAATGCTGCTGAATTTCCAGACGATGGTGTGCGATTTGACCGGACTCGAAATTGCAAACGCTTCGCTTCTGGACGAAGCGACCGCTGCGGCGGAAGCCATGATGATTTGTCACCGAGTCCAGCATGAGGAAGGCCGCAATGTTTTCCTGGTCTCAAAGGACTGTCATCCTCAAACCATTGAAGTGGTTCAGATGCGTGCGAAAGCGCTCGACCTCGTTGTCGTGGTTGCCAGCCACGCGACATTCAATTTCGACGGAAGGGTTTTCGGCGCATTGGTTCAGTACCCCGACACCTTCGGCGCGATTCACGATTACAGCGCGGTCGCCGAAGCGGCGCATGCCGCAGGCGCGTTCGTGGTGGTCGCGGCGGATTTGTTAAGCCTGACGCTGCTCAAGCCGCCCGGCGAATTCGGAGCGGACGTGGCAGTCGGAAGCGCGCAACGATTCGGCGTGCCGCTGGGCTACGGCGGCCCGCACGCGGCTTACTTCGCCACACGCGAAACGTTCAAGCGCCAGATGCCCGGCCGGCTCGTCGGCGTCTCGAAGGATTCCCGTGGCCGCCCCGCCTTGCGCCTCGCACTCGGCACGCGCGAGCAGCACATCCGTCGGGAAAAAGCCACCAGCAACATCTGCACGGCGCAGGCCCTCCTCGCGAATATGGCCGCCGCTTACGCGATCTATCACGGACCGGAAGGGTTGAAAAACATCGCACGGCGCATCCACTGGTTGACTGCAATTCTCGCCGCGGGGCTTGAACGGCTCGGCCACAAAGTAGGACAGGCGTCCCGCCTGTCTTCGTCCGTACGTGGTGACACCGATGGGCAGGCGGGACGCCTGCCCTACTTTGACACCCTGCGCATTGAGCTGTCTTCCCAAAGCGGCTCCGACATCATGAAGATCGCCGAAGCGCACCGCGTCAACCTGCGGTTCATCGACTCAAACACCATCGGCGTCACGCTCGATGAAACTGTGACCGAGAACGAACTGGAGCAACTGATCCGGATTTTCAACGGCGACCGCGCGCCATCATTCACCGTCCGCGAGTTGGCGGCTTCGCTTGTCCAAACAGGCCTTCCGACCGGCGAGGGCGAAGGCGGGCTCCGAGGCATGTTGCCCGGCATTCCGCCGGCGTTCGAGCGGCATTCCGCTTTCCTCACGCACCCCGTTTTCAATCGTTACCATTCGGAAACCGAGATGCTGCGCTATCTCAAGCGGCTTGAGTCCCGCGACCTGTCGCTCACGACCTCCATGATTCCGCTCGGCTCGTGCACGATGAAGCTCAACGCGACGTGTGAAATGTTTCCCGTCAGTTGGCCGGAGTTCAGCAGGATTCATCCGTTCGCGCCTCTGCCCCAGACCCGGGGCTACCAGGCCTTGTTCGAGCAACTCGAGGCATGGCTCGCGGAGATCACGGGGTTCGCCGCCATTTCCCTTCAGCCGAACGCAGGGTCGCAGGGCGAATATGCTGGGCTTCTGGTTATCCGCAAACATCATGAAAACCGCGGTCAAGGGCATCGCGAAGTTTGTCTGATCCCCTCCTCGGCGCATGGCACGAATCCCGCCAGCGCGGCGATGGCCGGCTTGAAAGTCGTCGCGATCGCTTGCGACAAGGAGGGCAACATCGATGTCGCCGATCTGCGCGCCAAGGCCCAGGCGCACAAGGACGACCTCGCCGCCCTCATGGTGACCTATCCGTCCACGCACGGTGTGTTCGAGGCGAGCATCAAGGAAATCTGCGCCGTCATCCACGAGTTCGGAGGCCAGGTGTATATGGACGGCGCGAATCTGAATGCGCAAGTGGGCCTCTGTCGCCCCGCCGACATCGGCGCGGATGTCTGCCACTTGAACCTGCACAAGACCTTTTGCATTCCCCACGGCGGGGGCGGGCCGGGCATGGGACCCATCGGCGTGGCCGAACACCTTGTGAAATTCTTGCCGGGACATCCGGTCGTGCAGCTTCATGGCGCAGCGTTCTCTGACACCCTGAAGGTTGAACTCCAACCCATCGGCGCCATCGCCGC
>Ga0070689_100001073_pt1 | contig 17133 bp, 13 predicted proteins | sample KBSS23HmetaG_FD_64669 | JGI IMG/M metagenome (GOLD analysis project Ga0070689, IMG submission 64669) | Switchgrass rhizosphere microbial communities from Kellogg Biological Station, Michigan, USA - KBS S2-3H metaG | ecosystem: Host-associated > Plants > Roots > Rhizosphere ...
GAACCTTCAATCGCTGAAGTGAAACAAGAAACAGTGGCTCCCTCGGAAAAGCCGGTGAAGCAAGTAACAACCAAATCTCCATCAACGGTGGCCAGCGCGGAGCGACGCGACGAACCCAAACAACGTATTGTGAATGCGCATGATCTCGCTGGTGAATGGAAGGTAATCAACACCGTACAGAATACCGGCTACAAATCCTATAACAATATGAAGGTTGGTTTCCGCTTAAGCATCAAGCAGTCGGGCAAGGACTTCACTGCAACCGGTGTAAAGTTTTCCGAGAACGGCCGAAACCTGCCTCAGAACAACAGAACTCCAATCCATGTTACGGGCTCGATTGACGGAGACAAGATCGTCGCGACCTTCGTTGAAGACGGATCAATGCGAAGAACCAACGGACGCTTCGTCTGGAAACTTCAAAGTGACGGCGGCCTCGCAGGAACATTCGCCTCGACAGCAGCAAACAGCAGCGGAAAATCAGCGGCGACAAAACAACCGTAACCTCCCCGGCGTGGTTAGTTTGGTTGGACTAACAATATGCCTTCGCCACCACTGAAGATCCCTGCAACACATCCGGTCATGAGTGTTGCTAACGTCGCTGCCAGCAAGGCTCTTAAGCCGAGACTTGCGAGATCGTCGCGGCGCGAGGGTGCGAGGGCGGCGGTGCCGCCGACGAAGATTGCCATCGCTGCAACGTGTGCGAAGCCGCAGAGGGCGTAGCTGAGGATCACGACAGTGCGTGACGATGTGATTTGGCCGCTCGAGATCAGTTGGGCGAGATGGTTGTAGGAGAAGACCTCAGTGAGTATGACTCGTTCACCAAGCAAGCGTGCTGCGATTGGTACGTCGCTGGTTTGCAAGCCGAGCAAAAACGCCAGCGGGTAAAACAGCCAGCCAAGTATTCTCACAATCGAAAGCGGTTCGCTCATTCCCAACCACGAGCTCGCGACTCCGAGTAGCTTGTCGAGCAACGCCACGATTCCGAGGATCGCTATGATCAGTGCACAGATTCCCGCCGCAAGCCGAAGCCCATCCATCGCTCCCTCAATAATTGCCCCGATTAGATTCTTCGAGCGACTCGACTCGTCTTCCGGCGGAACCGCCGCAAGTGTCTCGGGCGTTTCGGTTTCGGGGATTAACAGCTTGGATATAACGACGCACGCGGGAATCGCGAGTATTGAAGCCGATATGAGGTGTCCCGCGATCTGTGGAAACACACCGGCGAGAAAGGCGACGTAGACTCCGAGCACACTCGATGCCACTGTGGCCATGCCGGTCGTCAATAACAATAACAACTCCGAGCGCGTCATCTTCTCCAGGTAGGGCCGGACCACGAGCGCCGACTCAATTCCAACAAAGATATTCGCCGCACTGGAGAGTGATTCTGCGCCGCTGATTTTCATCGTGCGGTGAAAGAGCCTGGCGAAGAGTCGCACGAACACCTGCAAAACGCGCAAGTGATAAAGCATCGCGGTGAACGCCGCAAAGAAGATCACCACTGGAAGAACTTGAAAGACGAGAATGAACCCAACAGAGCCCGACTCACCGGGACTCGCCGCCAGTGGTCCAAACAAAAACACGGAACCGCTCTTTGACGCGTTGAGCAGAACAAGGACCGCATCGTTCAGCCAAAGCAGGATGCGATGCGAAACAGGCAAGCGAAAAATGATCACGCCGATGATAAATTGCAGCGCGACACCCCAGGCAATCGTCTTCCACGCAATTCGGCGTCGATCACTCGAAAGCAACCAGGCCACACCCGCAAAGATCACGAATCCCACGAGCGATACCACGTGATGAATCATGTTGGTCTCAATCCTCTCCGGTTTCGGAATCACATCACATCCTCCAAAACCGCAAAACCATGCGATGCGATATCGTCAACGTAACTCATCTATGGCATGACAGGATTATGCCTTGGACCTACCTTGGTCTTACAACAGTGAGCGCCGTTAAGGTTAATTTGATACTTGTTTGACGTCGTGGTGAGGTAGTGCGTGACCACTAGACTGAGCTTCCAGAAGAGCCTTCTTATACTTCCTTTCCTGACTGTTCCACGTGACGGACGCTCCAATGGCCCCAGCGACTGTGTAAGCGATGCCTTTGAATAACAAACTTTCAGACTCGCTCCCAAAACCAACATGATGGAAAACGTCAGACACCGCGGCCACAGTCAGGCCAAGAGTCAGAGCGCTGCGCCAAATAAATCGCGACTTCCCATAGGCTCTTTCCCGCTCCCACCATTGCAGTGAGCGCAGCTCCTTTTGAGAGCGCCATGCTTGAATTCTGTTAAGCCATTTCCTCATCGTCCAGTGGACTTAGTTTGTCATCAATGAACACGTCTGTCGAGATTCAAATGCATGATCATGAAAAAAGTCTTGACAGGATCAGTGGTCCTGTCTTATACAAAACAGTTCGCGCTAAACGAAGTGCGCGTGGCGTAAAGAGGAAACTTTCAATGATGATGACAAGGACCTACAAAGAGCATTCGATGAAATGGCAGCCGAGCGCCGTCATAGATATCGTCGTCTGCTCGTTGGGTCAAACGTTATCAACGCCCAACATTTTTGACGGTAGACTCGGAAAAGAATCCGTAAATAGCCGTTATATCAGGCATTAATTCGCGGGAGCGGACTCCCGCTCCCAAATCTCAAAAGCAAAATTCAAGAGACTTGAAGGAGCGGGCAGCTTCCCTGGGAAGTTTAAAGCCCGCTCCTTTTGTTTTTTGACAATCGAAGTACCTATTTGCGAGAGATGAAGGCAGGAGCCTTCAACGGATGACGTTCTCGGGTGCTTTGCCGAGTCCGAGAGAACGCCATCTTAGGAGAAGTGTGCCTCGAAGTGTGTTCGCGGCAATGTCTCTCTCTGCCTTCATCTATTTTTTAGCATAAATGGATCGTGAATTTGAAATCTTGTTTACCGAGATTTGAAACTTGAGATCCATTGCATGTGTGGCCGAGCAGCAAAGGCACCTGACTGTAAATCAGGCGGACGCGAATGTCCTTCGTGGGTGCGAGTCCTACCACATGCACCAAATCTTTTTGCAGGGATGTAGGCTAACCGGCAAACCGACGGTCTCCAAAATCGAAATTCTCAGTTCAAATCTGAGCGTCCCTGCCAATTTGAATTTCATGGAAGGGTAGCCTAACTGGTAAGGCAGTAGTCCCGAAAACTACCGCGCGTTGTCGCTTGCAGGTTCAAGTCCTGTCCCTTCCGCCAATCATGGAGGCGTCGCCTAAAGGGTATGGCAGCGGTTTGCTAAATCGTCGCGCAATGCGTGTGCAGGTTCAACTCCTGTCGCCTCCGCCGATCAACTTCACGGACCTGTAGCTCAGTGGAATGAGAGCGCGACTCTGCGAAGGTCGAGGTCGCACGTTCAAATCGTGCCAGGTTCACCAATCTCTTACGGAGTGGCCGAGCGGAAAGGCGGCGAGTCTCTGAAACTCGTAAACGTAGGTTCAAATCCTACCTCCGTAGCCAATTAATGCCGGTGTAGCCCAACTGGAATGAGGCGCTAGTCTTAGAAACTAGATAGTGTGGGTTCGAATCCCTCCGCCGGTACCACGGGGATGAACGCGAAATGGAAAGCGGGCTGATTTTCAATCAGTTGAATTGCGAGTTCGAGTCTCGTCATCCCTGCCAAAATTGTTTTTGATTACTCACATAGTTTCCATTGACATGGGCAGCGTTTAGGCAGATGATTCCGCCACACTAAACGCTTGTTGTAACAATCAACTGTCCACCCACCCAACTCACTGGAGGACGCTTACCATGCCTGGAACCTGGACTACACTTTCAAATGCACCGCCGGCTACAGTTTGCACGACATTTCTGCTAACTGACGGCACCGTACTCGCGCAAGGAGTGAGTACTAACCACTGGTATCGTCTGACGCCCGATGCCAACGGAAACTATGCCAACGGGACCTGGAGCACGATGGCCGACAGCGTCAACGGCCCACTCTATTACGCTTCAGGTATTCTGCGCGATGGACGACTGATCTATGCGGGAGGCGAATATAATTTCGGCGCCCTCATCTGGCTTAACGCTTCAGAGATCTACGATCCGGTCGCAAACACCTGGACCACCTTGCCTACGCCCGCGGGCTGGGTACGAATCGGTGACGCTCCGGGCTGTGTTCTTCCTGATGGTCGTTTTATAGTCGGCCAGGTGTCGACGACCCAGACCGCCATCTTCGATCCAGCAACCAACAACTGGACCGCTGCGGCAAATAAGCTCAATTCCGTAGGAGAAGAAAGTTGGTCGCTACTCTTTGATGAATCTATTCATGCCGTCGACTGTTCCAATCCACCCAATGCGGAGAAGTATGTCATTGCGGCGAACACCTGGGTTCCCGCGGGCGCTACCCCGCACGTGCTAGTCGACAGCATTTCAGAAATCGGAGCGTCGGTGTTGCTTCCGGATGGCCGAGTGTTTGTTATCGGAGCGACTGGCTTTACCGCGATCTACACTGTTCCGCCAATTGCGAACCAGCCTGGGACGTGGGTTGATGGACCAACGATCCCGCAAGTCAATCCCGGCCAGGCACTCGGCACAGTAGACGCGCCTTCCTGTTTGTTGCCGAATGGCCGCGTGCTGTTCTCTGCCGGACCAATCACCGTACCGGCGACGTTCCAGTCGCCAACATTTTTCTTTGAATACGATCCGGTTACGAATTCGATCAGTGCGGCTCCGGCTTCGAATCCGATCAACTCCAACGGTGTTCCTTACTTTGGCCGCATGCTCATGTTGCCGACGGGCCAGGTGTTGTACACCCACGGCACTACTACGGTTGAGCTTTACACGCCTGACGGTACCTACGATCCGGTATGGCGTCCGACCATTACCAATTGTCCGGGCTCAGTCACGCGCGGTCGCAGGCACATCCTTGCCGGAAGACAGATCAACGGACTTTCCCAGTGTGTCTATTACGGCAACGACGCCACTCAGGCGACCAACTATCCGATCGTTCGCCTTGAATCCGCGACAAGCTCCGCTGTCGTTTACTGTCGAACGTCTGGTTTTTCTACGATGGGACTCAACACGGGAACCGTAGTACACACTTGTACATATACAGTGCCGTCGTCAACGCCGCTTGGCGCATACCGGTTGGTAGTCGTCGCCAATGGCATTCCTTCGGTGCCTTGTAGGGTGACGGTAACCAATAAGGTGATCAAGGAGCTCAAGTTTGAGATCAAGGAGAAGTTTGAGATCATTGAAGTAAATAAGCGACTGTTGGATGTCCAGAAACGTCCCATCGAAATTGACGACAAAACAATTCGTGAGGACCTGGAGCTTTTCGAGCGCATGGAAGAGGAGTGGTTGAATAGTGTGCGCTCTTTGTCCAAACAGTTTGAAGAGGTACAAAGAACCATGACACGTAGTTTTATCAAACCGGAAGAGCGTCCTGATCTATTAGCGCCCGAGCCGGAAATCGAACCCGTCGAGCCGCGTAAGCTTACCGCTGAGGAAGCGCGAATTGGGCAGATAAAGCGCGCCTACAACGACGGCCGCGAGGAGGAAAAGTTTACGAAGGAGGCCGACGAATTCCGCGAAAAGGTCCACAGCCTTTCCCGGCAGGGAGGTCAGGACAAATCGGACAAGGACCAGAAAAAGGAGAAGGATAAAGGCGACAAAGATAAACGCGAGCGGCCACAATGATTGTGGTGGTAGGGAGCAGTCACGACTCTGTGGCTACTGACCTGGTTGCATTATGGCCACAAGCCGCGCTTTGCTCTGCTGAAGATCTCGTTAGTTCCGGATGGGTGTGGCGTCAAGGACACGCCGCCTCAAGGACATGGATCGTCGACAAGAAAAAAATCTCCGACGATCAGGTAACAGGTGTGTTCGTTCGTCGCGCCTCCGTTTACGCGGAAGAGCTGATGACGACCCATCCGGACGACCGAGCTTACCTCGCTTCTGAAATTCACGCCTTTCTCGTTTTTGTTCTTGCCGGAACATCCGCGCGTGTTGTCAATCCAATTAACGAAGGGGCGTTCGGCGAGGCGGCGTTACGCCCGCACCGCTGGACCCAACTTGCCTCACAGCTTGGTATTCCACTTCGTCCGCTTCGCGTTACAAGTGAATCGCGTCGAGCAATTAGATATAGAACTTTTAGCGTTGAGGTTGTGGGCGATGAGGTCTTTGGTGATGCGCCCGCACGTCTTCGTGAGAGTGCACGCTGTTTGGCCCAGGCGCTTGAGATTGGTTGGGGCGTGTTTGTTTTTGACAGTCGCAAGCGGTTGGTTACAGTCACCACCGCACGCCGTCCGAGCGACGCCGCGGCGGTAGCGCTCGGTCGTTTGCTTGAGGCAAGGCGCACATGATTCTTGTTTGGGGACCACAAACAGACGCTCCAATTGAAAGAGTGCTTGAGGCACTCGAAATGCGCGGTGCTGACGTCTTTCACATCGATGAGAGTGACCTGGAATCGCTTCGCTACGACATTGTTTTTGGAGCCGATTGTCGCGGCTGGATCGAATCGCGCGGACGACAAGTTGCGATTGAAAATTTTCGCGGCATTTATATCCGACCAGGTAAACCACTCTCGGGCGCCGCGCGCAAAGCGTCAATGGTATTGCTTGCCATGGTGTCGCAAGCTCAGGCTGTTTTAATCAACCATCCGGCGGCGGGTAGTTCCAACTCGTCGAAGCCATACCAGCTTGGACTTATCGCGCAGGCAGGATTCGCGGTACCTAAAACATTGGTCACCACAGATCCCGTCGCCGCTCGCGCTTTCCTGCACGAACATGGACGCATAATTTACAAGTCGGTAAGCGGAATTCGCAGCATCGTTGCGTCGTTGGAGATGAAGGATGAAGCGCGGCTGGAAGATGTTCGTAGTGGCCCGGTGCAGCTTCAGGAATATGTGGAGGGCCTGGATGTGCGGGTTCACGTTGTGGGAGCGCGCTGGTTTGCGTGTTCAGTGCGATCCTCGTCCACGGATTATCGCCACGCCGACACGATGCCGGAGTTGTGTGAATTTGACCTGCCGGAAAATGTTGGTGAGAGGGTTAGGGCACTCGTTCAAAGCATGAATCTGTTGGTTGCCGGGGTGGACCTGCGCGTCAAGGCTGATGAATCCTGGGTCTGTTTTGAAGTTAACCCGTCGCCTGGCTTTACGTGGTACGAGGAATCCACCAGTCATCAAATTGGTGAGGCCATTGTTGACCTCTTACTGACTAATACTTAGTTCTCATGTGGGTCGTAGCTCAATTGGTAGAGCACCGCACTGTGACTGCGGGCGTTGAGGGTTCAAGTCCCTTCGACCCACCCAAATCTCGCACGGAACTGTGGCCGAGGGGTGAGGCACCTGATTGTCGATCAGGCTGATGACGGTTCGAGTCCGTTCAGTTCCGCCAATCTATAAATCCTGTTAACGGGGTGTGGTGTAACGCAAGCATCCGAGTCCTGGGAACTCGTGGTGACAGTTCAACTCTGTCCTCCCCGACCAAACTTTCGCTCCTGTAGCTCAATTGGAAGAGCGCGACGCTTCGAACGTCGAGGCTGCGGGTCCAAGTCCTGCCAGGAGCCCCAAGAGTTCTCACCCCAGAACCAGCGCAGGCCGCCCGGCCTGCGTATCCGCGGAAGTGATGTAGCTGGAAACATGCGAGTCTTCCAAACTCGACTCGAGAGTTCGAATCTCTCCTTCCGTTCCAATTTACTGCGCGCGTCGCCAAGCGGCTAAGGCGCCGGATTGCAAATCCGGTATTCGTGAGTTCGAGTCTCACCGCGCGCTCCACAACTGACTATAGAAGAAAGGAGGTGCCGGGTCATGGCACTGAATGGCAGAGTTCTATTGCTCAATCAAACTTACGAACCGCTCGGCACCGTCAGTGTCGCGCGCGCAGTCATCATGACGTTCAAGAACACGGTGTTCGTCGAGGAATGGGACGGCGACCGCGTGCTTCGTTCGGCGCACGATGAGTTTCCCGTGCCGTCGGTAATTCGCCGGCGCGATTACATCAACGTTCGCCGTAGACGCGAGCAGTCGGGCATGAAGCGTTCGCGAATTTACATGCGCGACAAGTTCCGTTGCCAGTACTGCGGTGATAAGAAAGGCCTTTCCGAGTTAACTCTCGATCACATCCTGCCGCGTTCGCGTGGTGGTGATAACTCGCCCTTGAACATCGTCACGGCTTGCATCAAGTGCAACAACCGGAAGAGCAATCGCACCCCGGAAGAAGCACGCATGCCACTGCTTACTACGCAGACGGCGCTGCGCGTAAAGCTCGAGCGCGTCGCGCTTTGTCATTATGCAGAGGACCGGGCCGAATGGCGAAAATACCTGTTCATGGATGTGCACGACGATCGTGACGTCATGGAGAGGGTACACAACGAGCAAAGACGGAGGGCTTGAATTTAGTCCTCCTTTGGTCGGATAGCTGAGACGGATTAGCGCGGATCTGAAAAACCCGAAAGGTTGGTTCGATTCCAACTCCGACCACCAGTTTAATAGATGCCACGGGCTTGCCCCGTGGTACTTCACGATCGCTGCTAACAGACATTCAAAACCCGAATACTAGATGCCACGGGCTTGTCCCGTGGAGTCTCACGTTTGGAGCTATATAGCTGCGAACGTGAACCTCCACGGCGCAAGGCCGTGGCATCCAGGCGGAATTTTTTAAGTTGGCGTGTAGCGGATACCGTGAAGCTCCACGGGACAAGCCCGTGGCATCTTGTGCCCGAGTAGCTCAACTGATGGAGCGCTGGTCCTACAAACCAGAGGTTGAAGGTTTAAATCCTTCCTTGGGTACCAGTTCTATTCGCAAGTTATCGGGGCGTGACTCATCCTGGCAGAACGAAGACTGTCCCTGGACCGTGGAGTTCGCAGAGGCGCGTCGGCCTCACGCCCCGTCCCCCATTCAATAAGGCGATGTAGCTCCAACTGGTAGAGCAGCTGTCTTGTAAACAGCACTGTGTGAGTTCGACTCTCACCATCGCCTCCAACCGCGGCCCGCGTTCCCGGCATCGGTCTTCTAAACCGACCCTCAAGAGCTGGGCGGAAGGCACGAGGTTCAACTCCTCCGCGGGCTTCCAGTTTTATTGTGGCGTAGCCAAGTTGGTAAGGCGCCGGATTGTTAATCCGGATATCGAGGGTTCGAGTCCTTCCGCCACAGCCATTTCTTGACCTGGAGCTCGAGAGACAGAGCAGCGGCCTTTTAAGCCGTGAGGTGCGGGTTTGAGCCCCGTCGGGTCAACCATCGCGGTGTAGCTCAACGATAGAGCACTCGATTGATAATCGAGCGATGTAGGTTCAATTCCTTCCACCGCGACCAATTTCAACGGGGCATAGCTCAACTGGTAGAGCAGCCGTCTTATAAGCGGTGTTAGCGCCAGATCAGCGCAAGGTTCTGGGTTCGAATCCCAGTGCCCCGAAGTTCGTTTTTGCGGGATGGTGTAACTGGCAACATGCCGGGCTTTGAACTCGAAGATGAAGGTTCGACTCCTTCTCCCGCAGCCAAAATCTATTCGCAACTGAAGGTACTTCGATTGAGACGCATCAATGGTGATGTTGTGTTTATTCGTTTTTTCAGCGGTGAGGTTGATGAGCATTCGCATGTGGCTGCGGGTCTATTTTGTGCTGCGACCAATCTGCACTGGTCTGATGAGTTGCCGGACTACGAACTCGATGCACTCGCTGACCTGGCCGCCTGGTTCAATGATCATATGGAAACACCATTTGATTATTTGCCGCGCAATCGCCGGTACGATCCAGCGGTTTGCTGGTTCAAGTCGGCTGCTCGCGAGCATCTCGCACGCGCCTGGGAGTTAGTGACCATTCTCGAGCGCAACGGCGTTTTTATTTGGACGGTCAAGTCAGAGAAAACGGGGTACGTTCATTACGAGGATGAAGTACAAGTATTTGCTCGGCCTTACCCTGACGTAAGGCTGCTGCTCAAGAGGTGACGAACATGGCAAACAAGACACTATTCAAGTCGCTAATCGGCAAGCTGGTTCCCGCTACTAACGCGGTGAACGAAGAGCATGCGCCTGCGTACGCGCTGTCGCCAAAGCATCAACTGGCCCAGTACGCTGCGACTGGTTGTCTGAACGCGACTTTTTACGCAAGCGCCGGTGAGCAATTGGCAAAGGTGCTCGAACTCTGCGTGGATCTTGACGCGGAGTTCATCGCGAAGACTGCTGTGTTCTGTCGCGAGCGCGGTTTCATGAAGGACATGCCGGCGCTGCTTTGTGCGGTGCTGTCGGTCAAGGACCGTGAACTGCTCGCACGTGTATTCCCGCGTGTGATCGACAACGCGAAGATGCTGCGCAACTTCGTGCAGATCATGCGTTCGGGATCTGTGGGCCGCAAGTCGCTGGGTACTGCGCCGAAGCGCCTGGTGTGCGAGTGGCTCGACGCTCGCGATCCGGCGACACTCTTCAAGTCGAGTGTCGGTCAGGATCCATCGCTGACTGATATCGTGAAGATGGTCCACCCAAAGCCGAAGGACGAAGTGCGTGAAGCGCTGTTTGGCTACTTCATCGGCCGTGAGTATGCGTTCGAAGCTCTGCCGGAAGTTGTTCGTAACTTCGAGGCGTACAAGAAGGGTGAATCGCGTGAAGTTCCGGACGTGCCATTCCAGATGCTGACTGCGCTGGAGCTTGGTACTGCTGAGTGGACTGCGATTGCGCGTCGCGCGCCGTGGCAGATGACTCGCATGAACCTGAACACGTTTGCGCGTCATGGCGTGTTCGATCAGCCAGGGATGGCAGAGCTGATTGCAGATCGTCTGCGTGACCCGAAGGCGATTGCGAAGGCTCGCGTGTTTCCGTACCAGCTAATGGTCGCTTACACGATGGCCAATGCGAACGCCAGCATCCCGAAGGAAGTCAGCGAGGCTCTTCAGGATGCAATGGAGATCGCACTCGAAAACGTCCCGGCAATCGAAGGTCGTGTGGTTGTTTGTCCGGACGTGTCGGGGTCCATGCTATCGCCGGTAACTGGCTACCGCGAAGGCGCAACCACAACGGTGTCTTGTGTCGACGTGGCGGCGCTGGTTGCGGCTGCGGTGCTGCGCAAGAATCCACGCACTGAAGTGTTGCCGTTCCAGTTTGACGTGGTTGAGGTCAACCTGAACTCGCGCGACAGCGTGATGACTAACGCTGCGAAGCTTGCTGCGATTGCTGGTGGTGGAACCAGCTGTAGCGCTCCGCTGGCACTACTCAACCGCCGCCAGGCAAAGGCCGACCTCGTGGTCTATGTTTCGGACAACGAGTCGTGGGTCGATGCTCGCGGAGGTCGCGGCACCGAAACGATGAGAGAGTGGACTGTGTTCAAGCAACGCAATCCTGCAGCTCGTCTGGCTTGTATAGATGTGCAGCCTTATGGCACGGTGCAGGCTGTTGAGAGAGACGACATTCTTAACATCGGTGGATTCTCGGATCAGGTCTTTGACGTGATCTCGGAGTTCGCACGCGATGCACTGAACGCTGACCACTGGATCGGCGTGATTGATTCGGTGGCGTTGTAAACTCGGGGGCCGAATGCTGTGGGGACTACATCACACTGTTAATGTGCGCCCGTAAGGGCCGTTGTCTCTACGATCCTTGTCGGCCTTCGAGAAACTTTGGCGAATGCTGGTGTGGAGTACATGGTGAGTACAGGTTCGAATCCTGTCTCGCCTGATATGTGGGCGAGAATCTCGATCTCTCACTGACTTTGTCGCCATTTGAATCCTGGGGTGAATGCTGAAAGGACTACATCGCCAACGAGCGAAGTGGAGTGTGATGACTCCAGCGGTGGCAACACCGTGCTCACCGTCTTTTCGATCTTGTCACCCCAGCTAATAAATCGGCTTCTTAAACGAAGCGTTTATGACGTGTTCGCGTCGTGGAAAGTGAAGCAACTGTGCGAACACTCCAATAAGGAACAGAACGTAAAAATATCGATTGCCAGTAAGGAAGAAATCAAGCAATCCGAGTAGCGCCGGGACCTCGGAGAGCGCCCACGCCAGGATATAGGCTTGCTGCACCAGTGGTAGGTGTTGTTGTTCGGTGGCCTGGCTTATTAATTTGTTCTTGATGGGAAAGGAAATGAATGCTGTTGATAGTGCAATGGCTGCCAGGACAAGGAACAGCGTGCTGTTGAGGTCGACGTGTTCCGGTCGTTTCACAAAGAATGTAAATGCGTAGTAGAAGCCAGTGCTCATGAGCATGGCGATCCAAATCGTGCGCATTGTACGAATTCTCGGCTCGATATTCTCTTGCATAAACGGAATGGTATCACTTTTCAAATAAGAACGAGACGAGCCTCGGAGGCTTGTTTAGATCTTCTTCATGCCACCATTCCTTCAACGATTTCAATGAGAGACCATTCGCGCGGGCGGCCTCGGTGAAGTCGGAGAGATGATGCACGAACGCATCGATTACTATCGTTTCCTGCTCGTTGCGAAAGTTAGCCTGTATGCCCTGGTACTGCCAGAAAGGGTGCAGCTCGCTCACGAAAAACTCTCCACCGGCTTTTAGTGATTGAGATACTTGATTGAAAATCGGATCGAGATCCTCGATATGTTCGAGCACCAGGTTGGTGATGACGAGCTCGAACGATCCGGTTTTTACCGGCCACTGTTTCGTCAGATCGGCGCGGACAAAAAACACGTGGTCTGTTGTTAGTTTCGTCTTCGCTTGTTGCAACATGCCCGGAGAGAAGTCCAGCGCTAAGATCCTGCGACCGATACGATTCAGAAGTGCAGTGTTCTTGCCGGTGCCACAACCGAGCTCAAGAATGTTTTGATACTTCCGATCGGCGAGTGTGCTTTCGGTTACGCGCTGATCGAGGTCGCGTGTTCCGTTGTGATCGGAGTCGTAAGTCGTAGACCAACGTGTGTACGCATCTTGAATTTTCATTAGCAAATAAGATTGCCACAAAAAAGCACAAAAGGCACAAAAACTTTCAATCAAACCATTTGTGCCTTTTGTGCTTTTTTGTGGCAATCTATGGAAATCATGCAAAAGCGCAAACTCGGTAACCTGGAAGTCTCGGCACTCGGACTCGGCTGTATGGGAATGAGTTATGGCTACGGTCCCGCCCCGGACAAGCAGGAGATGATCTCGCTGATTCGCTCAGCCGTCGAACGTGGTATTACGTTTTTCGATACGGCTGAAGTCTATGGACCATTCAAAAACGAAGAACTGGTGGGCGAGGCACTTGCTCAAATCCGCGATCGAGTGGTAATCGCCACCAAATTCGGTTTCAAACTTAGTCCCAGCGGCGAGCAGATAGGCGTCGATAGCCGTCCTGAGCACATCAGGGAAGTCGCCGAGAGCTCACTCAAGCGACTCAAGACCGACACGATCGATCTGTTCTATCAACATCGCGTCGATACGGACGTGCCAATCGAAGACGTTGCGGGAACAGTGAAGGACTTGATCCAGGAAGGCAAGGTCAAACACTTCGGACTTTCTGAAGCCGGTGTGCAAACAATCCGTCGCGCACATGCGGTGCAGCCAGTCACTGCACTGCAGAGCGAATACTCCCTCTGGTATAGAAAGCCTGAAGAGGAAGTTTTGCCCGCGCTGGAGGAAATGGGGATCGGCTTTGTTCCGTTTAGTCCTCTTGGCAGGGGCTTCCTCACCGGAAAGATTGACGAAAATACTACCTTCGACAGTTCCGACTTCCGCAACAAAGTTCCGCGCTTCACGCCGGAGGCTCGCAAAGCGAATCAAGCTTTGATTGATCTGCTTAGCACGATCGCAACTCGGAAGAGTGCGACACCCGCACAAATCGCTCTCGCGTGGCTGCTTGCTCAGAAGCCCTGGATCGTTCCAATCCCCGGCACCAGGAAGTTGACTCGTTTGGAGGAGAACATGGGAGCAGCTGCAGTCGAACTTACTACTGACGATCTACGCGAGATCGACAGCGCCGCTTCGCAGATAACAGTGCAAGGCGCCCGTTATCCCGAAGACATGGAGCGACGTACCGGCCTCTGAAAAAGTAGGCACATCTCACTAATCGCGTCGCTTATCTGTACTCAACTTGTCAGGCGAAATCGGAGGGATCTGCCAGGCTAGATAGCTTCCCCAAATCATATGGCAGGTGCCCCATACTATCAGGGCCGCAGCCAGACGATAGGAAGCACGAACCAGTGTAACCGCGCCCGCCACCGCTACTAACGTCAGAACGGCAGCGATCAGATTCATTCGTCGTAGACGTTTGGAAAGTGTTTCTCCAAATAAGAACCAAAGGCCCGGAGCATGTGCAATCCACGCGATAGGCCTGCGCCAGGCGATCAAACGCCTTGCAATTGCCGAACGGGTTTGGCGTCTATCGAAACTTATACGGACCACAAACCTTGATACGTCCACACATAACTGGCGCCGGTTTTAGCACGAACCGCGCTATCAAACTCCAGGCCCGCATCTGACCAGCTCTCTTCATTTAATTCACTGAAGTCGATGTTGGCTAATAATGGTTGATAGTCCACCTCTTCTTTTACTAAGTCGACCTTGGTTAGTTTGCCTTGTTCAAGCGATGGACCGTAGCTCGATACTCCATTTTTAATAAACGCGGCGAAATCGCTTACGGCTGGGAAAACCGATGAAGTAAAGCCTGCCGGGTGAGGCCGAACCGATGCGGAAAAGAGCGCGGCGCCGTCCGTATAACTCATTTGCACTCTCGTTCCACCGTTATTGTCGTGTCCAATCGCCGCCTTAATGACCGGAATCGTGTCATGCAAGACGATCGGACCAAGCATGGCGATTAGGCGCAGGTCGGCCCAGCGATCTATTACATAGACCGATGGCACCGGAACCGTTTCCGAAACGTCGAGAACGCCAATGCGATAAGCGCACGAGATTGTGCTGAATGGAATAACTGGTGGCACGGGCGATAGAGTTAGCTTCTCCAACCAAAGAATGCAGAATGAAACTACGCTGTACCCATTGATAACCTGCGGTTCGAGCCAGGGTGCCGGCAATCGTTTTTTTAGCTCTGCCGGTGAGATTCGATAGTTGAAGATGTACCGCTCGACCATACGTGCAGCAACCGAACGGAAATACGGGACGGTGGGTTCCTTCCTTTTCACGATCATATTTGGCTCCTTCAGTTATCATCAGGATCACTGACATTCCGCAGCGCTCCATTGGATATGTAGATATGAAGCCGTTTTGTTAGATTAACGCCTGAGTAGAGGGTTGAATGAGTTTAACAGCCGACTCAAAGACGTTCTTTTAAGCGATCAATTCGCGCACGCGACTTTATTAATCCGCCAACCGGAGGCTGTTTTGATCAGCGTTACATTGATCGTGACCCTATCGAGCTCACCGGAGGGTAACGTCACCGTTGCGGTAGCGCTGCCGTTTTTGATCTGCGGCGTGCTGACGCTGAAATTTTTCTCCCAACCTTTGTCCCAATCCTGTGCGCATATAAAAATGTCTGCATCCATACGGCGAATCAGCCTTGGCGCGTTTGCGTAAAGCTGTGGTGTCAGATACTTCAATGCAGTCGTTTTCTGTTTAAGTGGATTCATGTTTTCGCGGCTGAGTTGATGCAAATACCAGGAATAAAAACCTCGCGTCACATCCTCGGGCGTTGCAGCGTGCTGCGCTCCTGCCGGGATTGAAAGAAATGCTGCCACCATAAGTAGGCCCGCGACTGTTCGCAAGAATCGTTTGAGCAATGGTCTCTCCTCCTATCTATGTCAAAAGGCAATCACCTGCGACGCTCACGCTTCATCGCCCTACGCGATGACAAGGACGCACGCGCCGTGAGAAAAGAAGCAAAATCCGTGCTTTGATCTGTGTTCATCTGTGGCTTAAAACGAGATGCTGTAACTCGCGCCGGGATTCCGGCCGCGTTCCAGGATCACTCCGAACTGGTGGCGACCATGCGTGTAATTCAACAGCGGATGAACTCGCACGCCGTCGAACAGAATCGTTGAGCTCCAATGCTCGTCGAATGTGATATTCAAGCCGCCGATGACACGCGCACGATCTTCGAACGTGCCGTAGGCCACACCGATGTACGGGCTCACCGGTAATCTTGTGTAGTGCTTCACGTTCTTACTAATCGTTGCGTAAAACGACTGTCCCGACGGTGTGCCGATTCGATCCGAGCTCGTTCCCACGATCAATGCGGGGCGTGCGTGAGTCTCTGTTAACACGACGAGGTTTGCGAGCGGGCTAACCTTCTTCGCGAGCGGGTTGTACTCCAAGCCTGCCGTGAACCGAGGATGAAAACGGTAAGTGAGAGTGTTGCGCCACGTCGCGCGGTCGATCTGATTCGCGATCAGCCGAACGCCGTACGTCCACTTGTAATTGTTTTCTCCTGCCCCGCTCACGGCGCGACCTTCGCCGGGTCAAAGCGGTCAACTCGGAACTGCCGAAACGTCGGCCTTTCGCTCGTTCACCGCGACGTTTGTCTTCGCGATCGGAACATCAAGCAGTGCTTCAATCTGTTTTCTTAATACGGCCTGATCGATGACGCCGGAGATTACTTTCTTGACTCGTCCGTCACGTCCAATCACAACTGTTCCCGGCAGCGCTGCGCCGAGTCCGAATCGATGCATGTGGTCGGTAGAGCCGCCGAGCCAAATCGGAAAGTTGATTTTTGTTTCCTTCACGAACTGCACGACCTTGTTTTGTCTTTCCGGATCGTCAGTACTTACGCCGATGACCTGCACTCCCAACGCGCCGAACTCGTTTTGAATGGCGGCGAGATCAGGCATCTCTTTTTTACAGGGGACACAGTAAGTCGCCCAGAAGTTCAGGATCACGATGCGGCCTTTGAGAGCAGTCAGGCTTTGTTCAACGCCTGAGAGATCTTTCAGTGTGAGATCGACTTCCTGGCCGGACACTTTTGCGGCCTCGCGCTCGGCAAGACTTGGCGCCAGTACCTCGAGAGTGTCTACACGGATTAGCTCGGTTTCTTTTTTGGTTTGAATCGTGCCTTCGACGGCGATGCGCTTACCAACAAACTCCAGCCAATCTTTTCCGGGTAAACGAAACTTGCCGGTTGCGAGTTGATACAGCTTGAACTTCTCGCCTTCTCGCACCGCGAGGAAGGTCGGCTCGCCGCCTTCAACACACGACTTCGCTTTCAAAAGATCTTTTGTTGTGCCGTATTCGACCCTGGTGCGATCGGCTTCAGCCCAACAGTCGGCGCAACAAACCACCTGTCCCTCAAGCTTCGTG
>Ga0070689_100001075_pt1 | contig 17128 bp, 12 predicted proteins | sample KBSS23HmetaG_FD_64669 | JGI IMG/M metagenome (GOLD analysis project Ga0070689, IMG submission 64669) | Switchgrass rhizosphere microbial communities from Kellogg Biological Station, Michigan, USA - KBS S2-3H metaG | ecosystem: Host-associated > Plants > Roots > Rhizosphere ...
GCCCGATGGCCCGCTCACCAACGCAAAGGTCAGCGTGTTGGCCGGCAGGTCGGTATCACTGGCCGTGTTCGTGACCACCAGCGCGCTCAGTTCGTCGATCGTCTGATTGGCCGGCACCGTCAACGTCGGCGCACTGTTCACTTCATTGACCACCACCGTGAAGCTGTTGGTTGCGCTCAGTGCCGGCGTCCCGTTGTCCGTCACTTTGACCGTAATGGTGTATGTGCTCGGTCCTTGAGTTTCCGCCGGTGTCCAGGTCAGTACCCCCGTGGTCGGATTGATGGCGACGCCCGAAGGCCCGCTCACCAGCGCAAAAGTCAGCGTGTTGGCCGGCAAATCGGTGTCACTGGCCGTGCTCGTCACCACCAGAGTGCTCAGTTCGTTGATCGTCTGGTCGGGGGGCACGGTCAGGACCGGCGCATTGTTCACTTCACTGACTACCACCGTGAAACTGTCGGTCGCGCTCAGGGGCGGTGTCCCGTTGTCCGTCACTTTGACGGTAATGGAGTATGTGCTCGGCCCTTGAGTTTCGGTCGGTGTCCAGCGCAGCACGCCGGTGTTGGAGTCGAGGCTCATCCCGGCCGGGGCGGACACCAGAGTGAAGGTGAGTGTGTTGGCCGGGATGTCCGGGTCAGTGGCGGTGTTGGTCACCTCCAATGTGGTCAGTTCATCGATCCTCTGGTTCGACGGCACGGTCAAGACCGGCGCACGGTTCACTGCGCTGGTGTTTCCGATGTTAACTTCAACGTCGAGCCATGCCGGCGTCGTGTCTCCCTTCCGGATGGGAGTGATCTGTATCGGGAAGTCCGGATCCGAATACGTCCGGCCGATGACCAGTGCCGAATCCAACGTGCCGTCGCTGGAGCCCGGCGTGGTATCCAGCAACAGGCTCTTGAAGTTCAGATCCCGGACCAGGCGCAGCCCGGCGCCGTTCATCAACGACGGGTTATCCGTGAACTGCTGCCGCAGCTCGATCCAGTAGTTCGTGTAGCCGCTGATCGGAAAGACATCGTTGGTCGGGTTCTTTCGGACGATCTTCAATGCGCGAAGTCCTGTCGCGAGCCGCTGGTCATGCGCGTAGACACGGTAGGTGCCACTGGTCTGCACGGTCAGCACCTCGCTGGAGGTCAGCCAATCGAGGTAATTCTTGTAACGGACATTGACGTGGTGACGGCGGTCGCCCTGATACCCTCCGCCCATGACGTCGAAGGGATCACCATACTCGACACTGGTTCCGGAACCGATCACGCTTTGGCCCTGCGTATCCCAGAAGTTCGCATGTTGGAGGCCGTAGTTGTGCCCCAGCTCATGGGCCGCGACGTTGGTGGCAAAGGAGTTCCTCAACCAGGCCCCCGCCGAGCCAATCGCCCCGATGCCCAACCAAGTCCACCCCGGCACCGGCCCGAAACAGATCAAATCGAAGTCGTAGTTCGACAAGGTGTAGCCAGCGGCAGCGGCAGCGCTTCGCGCATCGGCACGCAACTGCTCGAAGGCATCGTTGTCTCCATACCACGACGCATTCTGCGGCATAAGGAAAGCAGGCGTGATGTCCGAGCCCGCGCCGTGGGCGGCAAACCACGTGCGCCCATACGACATGTCCAGGTAAAAGCTGTTTAGGTTGGTGATCAGGTTAATCCCGGTGCTGTCCGGAAACGGAGTGCCGCGCAGGTCGGAAAACTCAACGCGAATGAACAGCAGTCGCTTCTCGCCGAGCGTCCAGGAATTGGGTCCGCCGTCCCTGGGGATTAAATCTCCGGGACCGTTGCCGGCCTCGGCGAAGATGATTTGATCGTTCAACGCCGCGGCGTGGGCGGGGCTGCATAACAGAATAACTTCACCGCCTGATTCGGCGGCAGTTTGCTGATGGTCGATGGCCGACGGCCGATGGCAGATCGGGCAGGTGGTTTGGTTTGCGCGGGAGCGTGCGGGGGGCGTTTCTTCCGGACCCAGTACTCGAAGCGGGTCTGGGTGGATCGCCAGCAGGTCGCCCACCGCGATCCCGCTCAGTGGCACGTCCGCCCGCGTGGGTTCGCCCAGGCGGCGCCCATAGACAAATGCCTTGTAAGACTTGCCGCCGATGACAGCCCGGCGGAACTCATGCGGCCCCAGGCCCTCCTTGCCCGGTTCGGGGCAAACGGTGAAAACGGCCAAACGACCGCGGGCGCTGATGCGTTCCTCCAGCAGCGCGCTGACCGACGCGGGCAAGCTCTCACGCACCGGGGCTGATACCGCCAACCCGAGCGCGCGTTCGGGATCCGACCGAATTAGAGCGGCCAGAGCCGCGCGGCGTCGCACGGCAAGTTTGACGCCCTCCGGTTCCAGAGCGCTTTGGGATTCACCGGTCAGAGCCGCGGCGTATTTCTCAAACCATTCTTGAAAAGCGGAGAACTCAGGTTCACGGATTGCTGGGCTTGCTGGGAATCGGGCAGACACTGCGCGAGTTCCTGAACCTGGCGTGGTTTCGGCAGCGGTCAAACCATCCGGATCCCTCCTTATCGAAGCCAAAGAGATGAAAATAGCCGCGGCCCATGCGATCATCCATTTCTGCCAAGCCTGCTCATTCAAGCAGAGACCTCCCTCTTAACGACAAATCACAATAGACGCAAACTCGCTGAACGCACTGCTGGCTAATGCGGCGGGTTGGTTGGCGTTCATTCATTCCTCCAAGCCGACGCAAAAAGGAGCAGGCCACGCGGCCTGCTCCGATCAACGCCTTCGCTGGCTCATGAAGCCCCGCGATCAGGATAACCTCAGCTTCCGGCGTAGCCCAGCAAGCCCCGCCAAACTCAGTCCTAAGAGGCCTAGCGTCGACCCAGTGTCCGGAACCGCTGTTGGCGCTGGCGGGTCGGCTCGATCATAGACCACGCCCGCCGGGATGAAAGAGGGGATGGCTAGGTTGTTGGCACCATTGAAAGTGAGCCGGAAGCTAGACACGACAGCGCCTTCGACGCCACCGTTATGAAACAAGATATCGAACACCACGGGAAGCGGTGTGCTTAAACGGGGATCAGTCTGGGTGGGATCCCTCAAGTCGCCATCGAAGTTCAGGGAGAAATCGAGGTTCACCACGTTGTCGCCTGTCGCGGCCGTATAAGTCGGGTTTACGAGAGTCCCGCTCCAACTGGCATTGTTGAACAAACTGAACCCGGGATTCTCAAAGGGACCACCGCCGCCGCTTGACACGATAAAGGCCTCAATCGCATCGAATCCAGCAGTCTCAAATATGGAGGTTGGAAGCCTCCAACTTTGTGTTTGCTCAATATCTCCGAACTGAATAAAGCTCAACGCGTGGGTAGAGGGTGATAAACTGAACAGCGCGGTGCAAAACACCAAGGCGCTCAGCGATTTGACGAACTTACTCATGATTTTCTCCTTTATTTCTGATTACGGTTGGTTGTTGTTGTACGAATGTTTCCAAGAGGTAAGACGAACCAGCGGCGGGAAACGATAATGCTCAGTTTATCCAACATTTTTGCAAAGCGGGGGCTTGCGTGGGTATGGCGAGGAAAGTTCACCCCCGACCGGGGTTGACAGGTGCACGGATGGAAGTGAGCAGCCTACCTTTGGCCGACAGTTCGATTCGCTGAAGCCGCATTCTGGAAGGAGCCGCGGCTGCAGCCCCAACTCATTCAGCAATTCCCTTCGCAAGGCCAGCAGTGGCGCAATATCACGCCCGCACTTTGGCTGTGAGGAAGACGACCCGGCAGGCTTGGGCTCGCCGTTCTCGCCCGCACAACGCGCAACGGAGCGGTCACCGGTACCAGTGGCGCTGAGTTTCAACATCAGTGGACACTCTCCCGTGACGCTGAACGGACACTCTCCGTGAGCGACGGCGCGGAGTCGGGTGCGCGCCTTGTACAGCAGCATTTTGAAGCTTGGCGGGCTCAGCGATAACTGTGCGGCGGATTCCTTGTCTGTGAACCCGTAAACATCCGCCAGTAACACTGCCACGTGTTCGGGAAGCGAGAGCAGACGAGCGATACAGACAAGGTACTGCCCCAGCCGCTCACGAACCTCGGCAGCCTGCTCATTCCGTCCGTGCGGCGGGCTTTGCAGCACCTTTTCGATGTCCTCCAATCCGGTTTGCGCTACGTCCATCGATTGGTGGTGGTGCTTCGTCCGGTAGTGATCGATAACCAAACGGCGCGCGATCGTGAACACCCACGCTCGGAATTCCTGCAGATTCTTGCCGCGAAAGTTGTGGAGGTTTGCGCTGACGAGCATCATGGACTGCTGCGAGATGTCCGCTGCGTCCTCGCGGTTGGCCACGCGCACCGCAACAAACCGACGAACTTCACCTGACGTTACTTCAAGCCGATGCATGTAGAGCCTTGCACCTGGAACGGATTACAAACGGATTACAAACGGATTACAAACGGATTACAGATTGATTAAGCAGAACTCGTGCCATACAATCTTACGGCACATGGTCCGACAAATGGCAAGCGGCCTTCAGCACGCCGCGTGTTTGCAGTGCATTTGATGCGCATTAGAATTGCATTTCGTAACGAGCTGGGTAATCTGCACAAGATGATGGGCCTACACCGACGAATTGGTGCCGGTAGGGAAGCCCGTTTGGAGAGCTGACGATGGGCACGGGAATATTGAATCCCAACGCAATGCCCGCACCAGTGATCGCCGATCGCTTCTTGGGGCTGCAACGCAGTGTGAGTGTGGGACTTTTTCGGCCGTCACGCAGAAGTCGTCCAAGAGATTTAACTCGTTGCCGAGGGAATCCGGGAAAGTAACCCCCGTATCGCATCCCGTCACGATGCGCTTGGAAAGCGACCGCCAGAATTTCTCTGGGACCGCATCTACCGCACGCCTCGTAGTCGGTCGCGATCGGAACGCAGACATCAGGGCCTTCTGAGAAATCAATCCGTGCGCGGTCAGTGTGCCTGCACACGCTTTGTTCCTCACCAGCGCGCCTGCGAGCTTTCAGGTTCCTGCGACCGTTTCGGGTCCTCAGCCCAGGAAGTCCCCCGTTTTCAGAACCTACCTCAAGGAGGATGTCATTACGCTCCGATCCAAGGATGGCATCGTCACCTTGAGGGGAATCACCTCGCTCTGCACTACCGCACGGATTTGACTCTGCATCACTATTAAGATCATTAGGGGAGCAGGAATCGACCCTGGGGTGATCCCCGATTAGGTAACGGCCAGTCTCTCTTAGCCGCTAGGTTGCCTAAGTATAACTTGGTGTGCATGAGCGGATGCGACAGTTCACTCTCAACTCTCCACAAACCGCAGCAACCTGCTGAACATCTGAATACATGGAGTTGTTTCGGGGCTTCTGTTCAGAAACTCTGCCGAGCTTACCCGGATGGATGGAGCGCTACAGCGAACCGATCAGACGACGCGCACGCAGTTTTCGGTGCCGAGCGAATTCGCTGCCTTCTGCTCAGCGGCGGGATTGTCGCACCAGACTCCGTCTGCCCAAAATCGGTATTCGTAACGGCCCGGCTTGAGCGCCACACTCAAATGCCACACGCCATCGGGGCCTTTGTGCATCGGCCCGGCTGTGGTGTCCCAATTGTTAAATCCGCCAGCCAGGGACACTTGCCGCGCCGCCGGCGCCTGAAACGCGAACTGAGTCATGCGGTTAACGTTCGCGGTGGTTTTATTTTCGAATAATTGTGTTTTCATTTCCAGTTACATTTTTGATTGAGGTTTTGCTTTCGATCCTGGCGCAAGGCCCGGGCGAAGCCGCCCGGGCCTGACCGTTCAGGAGACATTGATCTCGACTTGTTGGGGTTTAGCCTTCACGACTTTTGCCAGGCGCACTGTGAGCACGCCGTCTTTGAAGTCGGCGCTGACCTTTCCCGGGCTGGCATTATCCGGGAACGAGAAGCTGCGCCCGAAACTGCCGTAGGCGCGCTCCACGCGGTGATACTTTTTGTTTTTTTCCGCCTTCTCGAATTTGCGTTCGCCCATGATGGTCAGCGTGCCTTCCTCCGCAGTGACCTTCACGTCCTCTTTCTTCACCTCCGGCAGCTCAGCCTTGATCAAATACTCTTTGTCATCTTCGCTGATGTCCACCAGCGGGGACCATTCGGCTACTGCCAGGGGTTCTTCCTGCCCGTCGGGCCACTGAACCGGGGAGCGGTTCAACAGGCTGCCCAGACCGAGCCGCAGGGCTTCCAGTTCCTTTAACTGATTCCAACGTGTCAATACATTCATGATTTCTTTCGTTTTTGGCGAGTCTGGTTCCGGGCCGTCGCGCCTGCCCGCCAACAGTTCGGGCGACGACGGTCATGTTTCTTTTTTTGTTCGCGAATTCCGGGTATTTCTTCTCAAGCTGGCGCCGTGCCAGTCCGCGTCCGATCCACGGCGTGCTAAGCGGCAACAGGTTCGGACCACGTCATTCGGGACTCTTCTCTGCCGTGTGGTGCGTGGGAAGCCACCTGCGGTCAGTGGCGAGCCACCGATTGAACATCGCTGGCTGTCCGCTGTTTCTGCGTTCCTTGCGATTTTATCGACGAAGAATTCTGTCTCGCGCCCTGGTTCCGACGCCTTGCCACTTTGGAGTAGCTTAACCCCGACGCGAATGGCATCTTCGCAGGTCTGGAAAATTGGCATCCAGAGTTGTCAGAGTGTCGGCTGATGAATTGGACTTCTTGGAATCTCACCGTGCGGGTCGGCTGCCGGATCGCCTACGAAACTTCCGTGCCCACCTCCATCCTACTCGTGCTCCGACCGCGGCCCGATGGACAACAGGTGGTGCGCGCAGAGACGTTCTCGTTTGGCGCCGGTCTCCCGTCGTATGAATTCACCGATACCCACGGCAATCTCACCTGCCGCGTGACGCTCATGCCGGGTCGCAACGAACTTCTTCACGACGCCCTGGTTGGCGTCTCTCCTTTGCCCGATAATCAGGGCCTGTGGGACGCGCCCGTGCCTGTGGATCAACTGCCGCCGGCGTTGCTGCGTTACACCTTGCCCAGCCGCTACTGTGATTCCGATAAACTGCTGGACTTTGCCTGGCAGCATTTCGGTCATATCAACAACGGCCTCGACCGGGTGCAGGCCATCTGCGATTGGGTCCACAACAACATCGAATATCGCTTTCTGTCCGGCCGGCCCGATCTCTCTGCCTCGGAGGTCATCGAACGGCGTTATGGGGTCTGCCGCGACTTCGCCCACGTCGCTATCGCGCTGTGCCGCGCTTTCAATCTGTCCGTGCGTTACGTGACGGGACACCTGCCGGACATCGCTTACGTGGATCCCGGCTCACCGATGGATTTCCATGCCTACTTCGAAGTCTATCTGGGGCTGAACTGGTATACCTTTGACGCTCGCTACAACGTCCCGCGCATCGGCCGCGTCAAGGTCGCCCAAGGTTTGGATGCCGTGGACGGCGCTTTCGCCACGATCTATGGCGAGGCTCGGCTCGCCTATTTCGAGGTTTGGGCCTATCAGGTCGATCCGCAACAAGTTGCTCTCGGCGATCCGATTGATTTAACCAAGCGCCTCGATGGCACCACGACCGTCCGGTGGAGCTAGTATCGTGTCCCGTAAATATGAACCGCCACGCGGACGCGGCCCGCATTATCCCATACCCGCGCCCACACCGCCGGATTTTCTAATAATTCCCGAGCATGGAGTCGGAATCACTTTCGAAGAGTCAGCGATCGTTTTCCAGTTATCCATGATTTCGAATATTTCTCCGGCGCGGACAAGATCGAACAGTCGTTGCACGGTCGGAGTAAGTTTCAGGAGACGCACGCCGCCGTTGCGAGCACGGGCGAGGCGCCAACCACTGCGCCCGAGGCAGGCGCGTTCCCCTTCAACTGTCTTGGCGAGGGCACACCTGGCTTACTGTAAGAGCGTGCGTTCCTATCTCCTTCCCATGAAGCGCCTGAGTCGCCGATCGTGCACCTTCAGGCGTAACCATGGTGACTGAGGCGAAACCGCGCGGACCACTGGCGCGAGCAACCGGGAGATTCACCTCGACGACGTTGCCATGGGCAGAAAACAGTTCCATAAGATCGTTGGATGTAGTCGCAGGCGCCAGGTTGCCTAAGTATAATCTGGTGTGCATGATGGTTTATTTTCTCAGTGTGTTTGCGAGCGGATGCAACAGTTCTCCCTCAACTCTCCACAAACCGCAGCAACCTGCTGAACAGCTGAACAGGCCAAACTTTCGCCTTCCGTGAATCCAGCTTTGGAGCGGAGAGCGGCCTCGTGTTATCCTTTAATTCTTCGTGGCAATGAGGACACGCGTCAGCGTAGAGGAAATTGCCGAGTTTAACATGACAGTGAGGGCATCGTAATGTGTTCATATTTTGTTTCTTTCTATTGCTGTCGCAGCAATGGATTTGGCAGGCGCATGGAACTGCTCCCAGAGCAAACGTGTGACGACGTGTTCCATAGTTTTTGCCTCAAGCCCTGCGACCGGCCTGAACATGGGTCCACCGGCCGGAAATGGCGCCGAGTTGCAGTTTGCTTTTGCCCCGTTCCTTGCGCCTGAGTTGGCGGGCGTGAACCTGGTGTTCCAGATCCTGTGTGGCCTTAAGCAGCGCGGCTTCGAGCGTGTTGTCTCTGGCCTCGGCATGCAGGGCCGGGCCGTGAATCAGCAACGCAGCCTGGCGCGTATGCCGGGTGGCCTTGGCGTGTATGCCCGGGCCGGGTACCTCCAGCCGCACTTGGACGCGGAATGCCGGTCTGGCTTCCAGTTGATGTTCGAGGACAACCTCGGCGGCGGTTATCGCCGTCAGGTTGTGCAAGTGTTTGAGTTGTTCCTCCACCTGGCGGTGCCAGGTGGCTTGGGCGTTGATGCTGAGGTATCGAAGCGTGGTTTTCATATTCGTTCAGCCACGGATTTGTGGTGGCAGCGTGTGCACAGCGTCCGTGTGGCGACGACGAGCGTCGGCGACAGGTAAAGGGCGGGCGGAATCTCCGCCCGCCTCACCGCCCCCGTTTGTCAGGAGACGTTGATCTCGACTTGCTGGGGTTTGGCCTTCGCGACTTTTGCCAGGTGCACTGTAAGCACGCCGTCTTTGAAGTCGGCGCTGACCTTTCCCGGGCTGGCATCATCCGGGAACGAGAAGCTGCGCCCGAAACTGCCGTAGGCGCGTTCGACGCGGTGATACTTTTTGTTCTTCTCCGCCTTCTCGAACTTGCGTTCGCCCATGATGGTCAGCGTGCCGTCCTCCGCTGTGACCTTGACGTCCTCTTTCTTCACTTCCGGCAGCTCAGCCTTGATCAAATACTCCTTGTCATCTTCGCTGATGTCCACCAGCGGTGACCATTCGGCTACTGCGAGGGGTTCCTCCTGGCCCTCGGGCCACTGAGCCGGGGAGCGGTTCAACAGGCCGCCCAGACCGAGTCGCAAGGCTTCCAGTTCTTTTAACTGATTCCAACGTGTCAATGCATTCATGATTTCTTTCCGTGTTGGCGAGTCTGGTTTCGGGCCGTCGCGCCTGCCCGCCAACGGTTCGGGCTGCGACAGTCATGGTTTCTTTCTTTTTCCTTTTTTGTTCGCGAATGGAATGTCTTCCATTCTTCTAAATCGGTCATTCGTTGAGGCCCCATTGTGAGGCCGGCGTGATTTGGAGCAGGTCTTCTGTAGGCATCGGGAAGAAGGCCGCAGCGCGCTGACGGGTGTTGTCAGCCGCGAGCAGGACCGCTCTAACTGTTTCCAAGAATTGTCCGCTGGTGAAGGGCTTCACCAGCGTGGCGGCAAGCTGAAGCTGGAGCCACGGGTTTCGGTTCAACTCCGTGGGGACGGCGCTCGATACCAACAACACCGGCAGAGTCATGCCCGCGAAACGCAGCTTCTTGATCAGCTCAATGCCGGAAACCTTTGGCATCTTATCGGCGGCGATCAGGAGGTCATAGCTGCCGGCGTGAAGCGCCTCCCAGCCGGCTGCGCCGTCTTCCGCGGCGTCCACCTGATAGCCGGAGCAAATCAACACTTCAGCCTCGAGATCGCGAATAACAACGTCGCCATCGACGACGAGTATGTGACTGGACGGATTCGTTCGGCTTCGCGTCGGTGACGTGACAGCTCGATCGCCGGGAGCTTCCAGGAGGTTGTTCATGACTTCGGTTTTTAATTGAGGCCTGGGTGCTTGCAATGCTCTGTCAGCTTGCGCGGTGCCATCCCGCCTCAAAAGCCCCTGTTCTGCGTGGCAACAGGTTGGGACTGCGGCACGCACGAGGCGTCGCGGCCAGGCGGCGAGTGGGAAGCCACCTGTGGTCAGTGGCAAGCCACAGCGTTGGTTCTGACGTCCTGCCACTTTGGAGTAGCTTAACCGCCGGGCGAATGGCACGTTCGCAGTCCTAGAAAATTCGCATCCAGATTTGTCACAGTGTCGGCTGATGAATGGGACTTCTTTGAATCTCACCGTGCGGGTCGGCTGCCGGATCGCCTACGAAACTTCCGTGCCCACCCCCGTCCTGTTCGTACTACGGCCACGGCTCGATGGACAACAGTTGGTGCGCGCGGAGACGTTCTCGTTTGGCGCCGGTCTCCCGTCGCATGAATTCAACGATTCCCACGGCAATATCAACTACCGCGTGACGCTCATGCCGGGTCGCAACGAAATTCTTCACGACGCCCTGGTCGCTGTCTCTCCCTTGCCCGATAATCAGGGCCTGTGGGACGCGCCCGTGCCTGTGGATCAACTGCCGCCGGCGTTGCTGCGTTACACCTTGCCCAGCCGCTACTGCGATTCCGATAAATTGCTGGACTTTGCCTGGCAGCATTTCGGTCATATCAACAACGGCCTCGACCGCGTGCAGGCCATCTGCGATTGGGTCCATAACAACATCGAATATCGCTTTCTGTCCGGCCGGCCCGATCTTTCTGGATCCGAGGTCATCGGCCGGCGTTACGGCGTCTGCCGCGACTTCGCCCACGTCGCCATCGCGCTGTGCCGCGCCTTCAATCTGCCCGTGCGTTACGTGACGGGACACCTGCCGGACATCGCCTACGTGGATCCCGGCTCACCTATGGATTTCCATGCCTACTTCGAAGTCTATCTGGGGCTGAACTGGTATACCTTTGACGCTCGCTACAACGTCCCGCGCATCGGCCGCGTCAAAGTCGCCCACGGTTTGGATGCCGTGGATGGCGCTTTCGCCACGATCTATGGCGAGGCCCGGCTCGCCTATTTCGCGGTCTGGGCCTATCAAGTCGATCCGCAACAAGTGTCCCTTGGCGATCCGATTGATTTAGACAAACGCCTCGATGGCACCCCCACCCTCCGGTCGAGCTAGCGGCGATGACACTGTCTTATTGCTTAACGCGTCGGAGGCGTAGCTGTTTCCGCTCGCCAGCCCCATCCGACTGAGAGGAAAACGGCTCCGAAGATCAGGTGAACCAGGTGGTCCATTGTGCCCAGAACCAGTGCTCCCGGAATGACCGTGAATGTGTAGTCCGTTCCTCCAGCGAAGAAGCCCGCCAGACCGAGCAGGCCATACACCGCTCCAAACACAAGGCAAAAGGTCCGACCCGCCGCCTGCGTGGCCATCAGACCGAAATAGATCGCCAAGGCGCCGGACAATAGAAGCACGACGTTGTGGGCCGCACTGAGGTGCATGCCCATGAAGCCGGGGGCGATAAAGCCGAGCAGCCCGGTCACGACGAGGAGCCCGCCTCCAAATGTTGTAGTTTTTGTAACCATGATGTTTCTTTCTCTTTTTGTTCGCGAATGCAGATCGTCCATTTTTCCAAAGTTTCTTGCACCCACTGGCGATTGCATCTCAGTTTACTCTAGCTGGCGCTGTGCCAGTGCGCATCGAATCCTCGGTGTGCTGGGCGGCAACGAGTTGGGACCTCGGCATCCGGGAGTCTTCGCTGCCAAGTGGCGCGTGGGAAGCCACCTGTGAGCGGTTGCAATCCAACTTCATCGAATTTTCACTGAGGCTTTCTTGCCTAGTGAGGCGTATGTCCAACAGATTGAGTGTGACCTCTGGCTCTTACGGTTGCGTCCGGGAAGCAACGCAGAGGCAGACAATGAAGGTTGCGCCCCGCAGTATTCATTGGCAATTTGATGTCGGGATTCCCCTCATTCCTGTCGGCCGCCTCAGTACGGCTTTTCTCTGCTGTCTCCGAAGATTTCTGAGGTGGCCGTAGCCGACCAACTTGCAATGTTGTTCATCCCAGAGATGGAAAGTGAAGGATTTGAGACTGGAAAACAGCGTGACGGGCTTCACGCTTTGAAATAGCGGCTCTGCTTTGTGGCACTTCTCCAGGTGATAATTGGGAATCCGCGGACTCAGATGATGAATGTGGTGAAACCCGATGTTGCCGGAGAACCATTGCAGAATCTTGGGTAATTTGTAGAACGAACTGCCTTTCAACGCCGCCGCCGTGTAATCCCATTCCGCGCGACGTTCCCAATAGACCCCCTCAAACTGATGCTGCACGTAAAACAACCAAATACCTGCCGAACCGGCCACCAGTATTATCACCAATTGGATCCACAAGTACGCTTTGATGCCGAAAACCCAACTCAGCGCTGCGGCCATTCCAAAAATGGCCAGATTGGTCCAATACACTGAGTCACGCTCTCGTCGGTTCGCCTGACTTCTGGCCAACCGATGTTTCACCATAAACAGGTACAACGGCGCAACCACGAACAGCACAACCGGGTTGCGCGACAGCCGATATGCGAGCCGCTTCCAGTGTGAGGCCTCCAGATATTCCTGAACCGTCAACGTCCATATATCGCCCGTGCCGCGCCTGTCCAGATCACCGGATGACGCATGGTGGAGGGCGTGTTCCCATCGCCAATGATAGTACGGTGCGAAGGTCAACACGCCGGTGATGAATCCCCAAATGTCATTCGCTTTGCGGGATCGAAAAAACGAGCGATGCCCACAGTCGTGAAAAATGATGAAGACCCGCACCAGAAACCCTCCCGCCAGGATCGCCAGCGCCGTGGTGATCCACCAGGACGCCGCCAGACTGAGGTACATCAAATACCAAAGGGCCGCATACGGAACCAGCGTGTTGACGACCTGCCAAACGCCCCGCCAGAAAGCGGGCTTCTGGTATCGGGCCACAATCTCCTTCCAGGTCGAAGGGTCTGGCTGGCGTTGGCCCTGAATCCGTTGCTCAGGAGCTTCTGGGCCACCTTCCCCTTCAAATCTCGACAATTCTTCAGGTTCTACACGCCTCGTCGCCGCGACCGGCGCCGGGCGGATGCCTTTGGCTGACTTTGAATAATTAGAATCATTGATCATAACCTTTTATCCGACGCTGCCCTCCAGGCTCACCCCCAGAAGTTTCTGCGCCTCGACGGCGAACTCCATCGGCAGCTTTTGGAAAACTTCCTTGCAGAACCCGTTCACAATCATGTTGACCGCGTCCTGAGTCGAAATCCCGCGCTGATTGCAATAGAAGATTTGGTCGTCGCCAATCTTCGATGTCGAAGCTTCGTGCTCTACTTGCGACGAACTGTTCTTCACTTCGATGTACGGGAAGGTGTGTGCGCCGCACTGGTTGCCAATCAACAGCGAATCGCATTGGGAGAAGTTGCGCGAATGGGTCGCGTTTTTCCGAATCTGGACCAGGCCGCGGTAACTGTTCTGCCCGTGCCCGGCAGCTACCCCCTTCGAGACAATGGTGCTCCGGGTTTTCTTCCCGAGGTGGACCATTTTCGTGCCAGTGTCAGCCTGCTGATAATTGTTCGTAACCGCGACCGAGTAGAACTCGCCCACCGAGTTGTCCCCGAGCAGCACACAGCTCGGATACTTCCAGGTGATCGCCGAGCCGGTCTCGACCTGCGTCCAGGAAATCTTCGAGTTTGTCCCTTTGCAAAGGCCGCGCTTGGTCACGAAGTTGTAAATGCCGCCCTTGCCTGCTTCGTCGCCTGGATACCAGTTCTGCACCGTGGAGTATTTGATTTCGGCATTGTCGAGCGCAATGAGCTCGACCACCGCGGCGTGGAGCTGATTCTCATCGCGCATCGGCGCCGTGCAACCTTCGAGGTAGCTTACAGAGGCGCCCTCCTCAGCGATGATGAGCGTACGTTCGAACTGCCCCGTATTCGCCGCGTTGATGCGAAAGTAAGTGGACAACTCCATCGGGCAGCGCACGCCCCTGGGGATGTAGCAGAATGAGCCGTCAGTGAAGACTGCCGAATTTAAGGAGGCATAGAAATTGTCCGTGTACGGAACGACCGAGCCCAGATATTTCTGGACCAAGCCCGGGAATTCATGCACCGCTTCGCTGAAAGCGCAAAAAATGATTCCCTGGCGTGAGAGCTGTTGCTTGAACGTGGTCGCCACGGAAACGCTGTCAAATACGGCGTCCACTGCCACGCCCACGAGTCGTGCCTGTTCACGCAGAGGGATTCCAAGTTTCTTGTAGGTCTCCAGCAGTTTAGGATCGACTTCCTCGAGGCTTTTGGCCCCCTTCTGTTTTGGGGCCGAGTAATAAATAATGCGTTGGTAATCGATGGGTGGGTGATGAACCTTCGGCCACTGGGGCTCCTGCATCGTCAGCCAGTGCCGATACGCCTTCAAGCGCCATTCCAGCAGGAACTCCGGTTCGTTCTTTTTCTGGGAGATGAGCCGAATGATGTCCTCATTCAGGCCCATGGGTGCGGATTCACTCTCGATGTCGGTGACGAATCCATACTTGTATTCTGTGGCGACAAACTCTTCGATGATTTGCGGGGCGGTGGTCATGGCGCGCGCGGGCTCATCCGTCCTTCGATGCAGGAAACGGGTAGGGAGTGTCGTGGCGTTTGAGCATCATTTCGCGAAATAGCTCGTTGTCGCAGGGCACGTAGCGAAAACTGGGGACGCGGTTGTTCGCCCGCTGGGCGCGGCTTTCCATCGGCTCAGACACCAACTCGCGAATCGTTTCCAACAATAACGGCACGTCGAGCGGTTTCTCCATCAGGGCATCCGCGCCCGCGGCTTCTGCCTGGGCGCGCTGATTTGAACGACCGGTTATGATGACGACGGGCAACAGCGGTTTGATCCCGACCAGCCGCTCCAAGGTGGTCCAGCCGTTCTTGACTCCTGACGTGTCGGGATTGAGGTCCAAAATCAAGAGGTCGATGCGCTCGGCGCCGTGTTTCTCGATGGCTTCCTGGCCGTTTTCGCCCAACACCACCTCGTAGTTCTCCGCTCGCAGGATTTTGCTCAGCGACTCGCGGATGGAGCGGTCATCATCCACCAGAAGAATTCTTTTTGTCATAGGTTTTTCACTCCTGGATGACTGAATTCAAAATCGTTTGCGTCTTCATCGGTTTGTCGCGTTGTTCGTTCCGTGACATCCGGATGCTTGATCTGGCCGGATTTCTATTTAGCTGGCCTTGTGCCAGCGGGTGCTCAATGCTCCGCATGTTTAGCGGCAACTGGTTATGAATTCTGCCTTGCGCTGCCGGCGCCCGGGCGTGGCGACTGGGAAGCCACCGCAGATCTCCAGCTAGTCACCTGGTGAATGTAAAACTCCGATTATACGGGTTCGCTGTGGCGGTTGTTTTGCTGGCGGCTCTCGTCGGCTGGGCAGGAAATTCCGCCTGGCAACAACTCAGGCAGTTGCGAAGGAATTTCAGCTCGGTGCAGAGCGAGAGTTTTCATCTCGCGGACCATGTCGAGTCGAGCGTCCTGAACCTGAACGAGACTGTGCTGCGCTTCGACCTGCGCAAAGATCCAACCGACGAGGCCCATTTCCACAAAGAAGGCGAGGAATTAAAGCAGTGGATTCGTAAATCCTCAGTCAACACCCCGCGTGAACTCGACCTGCTCAACCAAATCGAAGCCGCATTGGAGGCTTACGTGACGAGGACCTCCCGCCTCCTGGAGGAACGCGCGCAGGCCGGGTCTGGCCCCTCGCCCAAGGAGGTTCTTGAAAAAGTGGAAAACAAAGGACAAATCCTCGACTTGTGCACGAGACTAAAGGCGGCAGAACGGGCGGGGTTAAACCAATTTGTGGAGGATTCACATGAGGCGTTGGGAGGCCTGCAACGACGTGTGATGGCTCTGGTAGCCCTGGTCTTGATTCTGGGGTTTACGGCCACGCGCTTGATTTACAGTGTGAAGATTGCTCCCCTCCGCGCGCAGCTCGTCGAAAGCCGCGCGATTATCGAGCGGCAGGAAAAGTTGGCCTCGCTCGGGACGCTTGCCGCCGGGGTGGCCCATGAAATCCGAAATCCGCTCACCGCCATCAACGTGCGCCTGCACAGTCTGAAACGGACTCTCGTCCGAGGCTCCTCCGAACACGAAGATGCCACAGTCATTGACCAGGAGATCCAACGTCTGGACCGCATCGTCAGGGATGTTCTGCATTTTGCCCGACCTGCAGAGCCGCGACAGACTACGATCACGGCTGGAAGTTTGTTCAACCGGCTGCAGGGTCTTTTAGGCTCGGAGTTGGAGAAAGCTTCCATCCGACTGAACGTTGCCCCGTCACCGCCCGGAACGTCCGGCTCGCCCCTGTGGATTCGAGTTGACCCGCAACAAATCGAGCAAGTGTTGATTAACCTCATTCAGAACGCGGCGGAAAGTATCGGACGGCACGGCACGATTACACTACGTGCGCGAAGCACGCTGATGGCCTTGGCGGGCCAGGCCACTCCCGTAGTCATCTTGGAAGTGATTGACACGGGCAAGGGCATCCCGCTGGAAGTTCAGGAGCGCCTCTTCGACCCGTTCTTCACCACGAAAGAAGCAGGCACCGGGCTTGGCTTGTCGATCGCGGCGCGCATTGTTGAAAAACATGGCGGGGCACTCCAGTATCAAACCGAGGTCCATCGCGGTACGACCTTTGGCATTGTCCTGCCGCGCGTGGAGAAAGATGCAGATGAAGTCGCAACCGAAAATCTTACTCATTGAAGACGACGCCAGCATTGTCGGCGGCTTGAAGAAGGAATTGCAGGTCGAGGGCTATGAAGTCGCCGTGGCTGAGCGAGGGGATACCGGACTGGCCCAAGCCAAAGAGCAGCCTTTCGATGTGGTGATCACCGACTTGAAGTTGCCGGGATTGTCCGGGCTGAAATTGGTCGAGCAACTTCACGCCAGCAAGCCCAAGCTGCCCATCATTTTGATGACCGCCTTCGGCACCACGGACACCGCCATTGAAGCAATCAAACAGGGCGCTTACGAATATTTGCTCAAACCTTTCGACATGGCTGAACTGCTCGATTTGGTCGCCAAAGCGGCG
>Ga0070689_100001077_pt1 | contig 17122 bp, 24 predicted proteins | sample KBSS23HmetaG_FD_64669 | JGI IMG/M metagenome (GOLD analysis project Ga0070689, IMG submission 64669) | Switchgrass rhizosphere microbial communities from Kellogg Biological Station, Michigan, USA - KBS S2-3H metaG | ecosystem: Host-associated > Plants > Roots > Rhizosphere ...
GAGCAGCGAGGCGAATTCCTCTGGCTTCCAGATGGCAACCTTCCCGCGGCTGGCTTCGATCGGCTGCAGACGAGCAATCGACCTGGCGTCCGGATGGTTGTCCAGCTCGGCGCTGGCAAACAGCGACTGCACCGCCGCCAGGTAGTTATTGCGCGTCCTCGCCGCGGCCTTCAGGTCCAGCACCCACCGCTGAATCGCCGGCGACGTGACGTCGATGATCGAACATTGATGATCCCTGGCGAATCGCTCGAGCTGCGACTTCAGGGTCGCCTTGGTGCGCTTGCCGACGCCCTGGAGTGTTTTGACATCGAGGAACCGCTTTACGGCGTCGGTGACCGTCATTTGGATGACCGCGCGCGGACGATGCTTTACGTAGAAACTGGCGAGCTCGGCAAGTGTGGCGTCTGGACACATCCGAATGGCATCGACGTATTCAGCGGCTACGAGCTCCAGGGACTTACCAATCGGCTGTAGCGTTTTGATGGCGGCCCGAAAGCTCGCCAGATCCGCCAGCGAGAGTTCGGCCTGGTGGTGACCGCGTGCGAGGTCTTCAGCGATGCGCCGGGCCTCCTTTACGGCCGCGCCCTGGCTGGAGCGCTTCAACCGGCGGCGGCGGCCATGGTGGTCGGTCCACCGGAGTTCGTGGCGCGTGTAGACCTTGCCCTTGACGTTTGTCCGGTTAGTGAAGATCCGGACGCGGATCGAGCCTTCTCTGATGGTGCGCGAGCTCATGAATTGACTCGCCGATCCTTGGCGAAACTATTTTTAGGGTTCCCCCAAGAATGTCCTACCCCTACTGATAAGCTAGCTCTAAATGAAAAACAGCATCCCGCTCATGGATGGGATGAAGGCAAAGGAGTGCGAAACCAAACCGAGATTTATCATAACTGTCCACTGGGGTAGTCTGATCTACGTCCTCCGCCGGGCCGACCCCGAGGAGCTTTCGATTTTAAAGCTGCATGGATTCATGGGCTTTGAGTTCTGGTCCGGAGTCCCCAAATGCGTGCTCACCTTCGACACTGAAGATGAGGCGCACACCCTCGCCCGGTTAGCTCGTGTCGACGGCTACACCGTGCGGGAGGTGGCATGAAGCATCTCTATTTCGTGCAGACAACCAAAGGCATCTGGGTGCCTGGTGGGCTTTATGAGGACAAGGGCCAGGCGATCGACGATGCCGCAATCTTGAGCGTTCAGCGGAAGAAGTTAGTGCGGGTGCCGATGGGACAGAAGTTGCGCTGGAAGCACCCAAGGCACAAAGCGGAACGAGCGATAGCCGTTTGAGCTCACTTGCGATTCTTCGACTGGCGAATGCGGCGCTGGGCATCTGTTTCTACTGCCGCCGCAATCTGCGGCTCGGACTCTGGGGTCCTTCTTTCCTCAAGCACGAAGGCTCCACCGCGCTGAATATCTCTCTCAACGAGGTGATTGATGTAGCGAGAGAGCGACATTCCCAAAGCCTTGGCTCGAGCACGCGCCGCCTGGAGTAGTGCCTCATCGGGAAAAGATAGCGAAGTCGTCGGATATTTCGCTGACTCTTTTTGTTTCACTTGGAACGAGTTACGCGGCTTAGCAACTTTTAGCAAGATTTTCCATTGACGGACTTATTAAGTCTTGTTAAGTCTTACTAAGTGAACGCAACAAAGGCAGCAAACTCAAAAGCGGTAAGCCAAGCAGTCAGCTGGAAAGAGGACGTCCTGGCCGCAGCCAAACGGCGCGCTCAGTCGCTTAACCGCAGTCTTTCCAATTACGTCAACCACATCGTCATGGAGGATCTCATTCGCAATGGAGTCCTCAATGGCAACGCACCCACTCGGCAAGGGAACAAGTAACCTTCAAGTCAACATGCCCGCAGAAGCAAAACGCACACTTGGTCGACTGGCCTTTGAATCCGGCCTTCCGACCGGTGAGTTCATCCGCCGCCTAATCGAGCGCGGACTTGCTTCGCAGGATCCTGAGGCGTCGCTGCGTCTTCAGCGGATAAGGGAGCGCCACCGTAAGCAGAGGTTGCTTGTATGATCCAACCTCTCTCCATCGAGCAACTCCAGATGCGCTTCAATCTTCGGAGCGGACGCGCTGCCTGTGCACTGATGCGCAGGATGAAACATGTGCGCGAAGGAAAGAGGATGTGGACCACGGAAGGCTGGGTGGCTGAATGGCTGGCCACGCGTGCGATTCCCAGCACCGACCTGCCAACCAAGGCTGTGAATTTCGACCCCCTTCGTCGCTTGGTTGTCGACGAAGTGGTGAGCCTGATCGGGACATTGGCCGAAGAGGGCAAGATTCGTGTCATCGCAGTTTGAATTAGAAGCCTATGCAAATCGAAGTCATCAAACGCACCAGCACTGAACCGATTGTCACCGTCTTCCGGCCAGGTGTCTCGCCGGGCTCTTCAACATTTGAGATCGCCCTATGTCCTGAAGTAACCGGACAGCGCGTGTGTGCCATCAATGGGACCCCTGTCGCCGGAGAATTCGTGGACGTGACACGATCAGAAATAGACTTCGAGAGTCGTTTCGATCATGCCATGTGCCGCTGGGCGTTCCCGCTCAAGCAAGCCGCCGCTTAACCATTTCATCCCGCTTGTTTTGGGGAACAACCGAGATGCGCTATTTTTCGTTTCAATCACTCAGCAATTTCCTGATGGCAGATCGGGAAACGGTCGCGAATTGGATGCGATAAGGACCCCATATGATCACCGACCTCAATACTTACTGGGCACAAACAATGGATGGCGGCACTCCCGAAGCAAAGAGCCTCCTGCAGATGGAAGCTCTCTTCGCCGGCACGGAAGCCAAAATTCTGAGCACGCAGATGAACGAGAAGGTTATCCAGGAGCGCCTCATCTGCCTGCTAATCGCCCACCGCAGCCAGGTCATCGCGAGTTATCTCATGGAGCGCGCCAGTGGCGTTCCGGTGCCTGCTGACGGTCCTGGTCCGGTAGTTCCCAACATCCAAACGAGCCAGCCATGATCACAACCTTCCCCACATCCGACGGACGCTGGTCAGTCGTCAACGAACACGGCGACGAGCTGGGCAACTTCACTACCGAACTCATGGCAATCACCATGGCCAGTGCGATGAACCGCGAGGCGGCGCCGGCGGTGAAGCCGGAGGGGCGGTGGACGGATACTTTCGCTGGTGGCACAGGCGCAAGCGCCCAAGGCCCAGAGGCCCGTCCGAGGCCCGGCGCGTCAGAGTTGTTGCACGCGGCCAGCGAATTCAATGCGAGAGTGGCGGAACAGGTAGACGCATCCTCACGCAGCGACGGAAGCGGTCAACAGCCGCCAGTAGTCGCCAGAGGATCCATTGCAGGTTCAAGTCCTGCCTCTCGCTGTCTTTGCCCCGCCGGTAATGCACAAGGATCGGTTGCCATGGATGGCGACGGCGGGGTTCCCCTTTGGCGATCCGGCATCGAGCACCCCTCCCCCAAGGCCTCCCTGGCCGCAACATGCCCGGATCGCCATGCTCAGTCGCCCGATACCGCAAGGCTCGGGGCCCGTAGCAACACCGGGACTTCACCGGCTGAGCAATTCCTTTCGCTCTAACCACTCAACCAACCCAACCCATGATCATATTCCTGGCCGGCTGTCTCTGCGGTTCCTGCATCGTGATGCTGACGTGCGTCTTTATGCTCTCGACGCGGCGGACGGAACCGCCCGCGATTCATCAGCATTTCCGTTCTACGGTTCATCCCCGCCAATGAATACACATATCCAACGCCAATGGGCAGAAGCCGTGCGCTCGGGCCGATACGAGCACGCAACAAGCGTCCTGCGTTGGCATAATGGTTTTTGTGTGCTTGGCATTCTCTGCGACATACACGCCATCGAGCACGGCAACGCGTGGATCGACGTAAACGGTTTTTATTGGTCCTACCTGGGCGCAATCAATTGCCTGCCTCACGAAGTCGCCACCTGGGCGGGACTGCCAAATAACAATCCAGATGTTCTGATCTGGGACAGTCACGAAAAGCGGAACGTCCGCACATCACTGGCCAGCGTGAGTGACAGCCTTCCTGGCGCGGAGGCTCTGGCGAAGTTGATTGAGGACAACATTTTCTCCGACGGGACAAGTTCGGAGAAAGCGCCAGCCGTGAGTGCGCAAGCGGAGGGTTAGCTTCTACTCCATGGCTCCCTTTCGCCTCTCTTGCCGGCGGAGAGGTGTCCGCGACAACCGCGGCGCCGGCGTGAATTTAACCAACAAACATCAACCAAATGAACGACACAAAAACAGAAGCACTCAGTCTATACGACAGGTTCCAGAATCCACTGGAAGCCATCAACAGCCTCGGCGACGCCATGGGCAAGTCCGGTTTCTTTGGCGTGGAGCGCATCGAATCCGGACGCATCATTGCTCTCACCTGCTTTCTTGAAAAGATCACGCCGGTTCAGTTCATGCGCACCTACGACGTGATCCAGGGGAAGTTGCGCAAGAAGGCGATGGCCGCGTATGCCGACTTTCGCAAGGCGGGCGGACGGGTGAAGTGGATCAAAACCGGTGACGACGGGGTCGAGGCATCGGCTGAATTCACATTCGAGGGCGAGGCTGTGACTTGCTCTTACACGATTGCGATGGCTCAGAACGCGAAGCTGGTAAAAACGGATTCCGGCTGGACGAAAAACCCAGGGAACATGCTCCGCGCCCGCGTCATGTCTAACGCGCTCGGAATGCTGTGTCCTGAAATCTTCGCTGGCATCGAGGACGGTGATGAGACGCAGCAGCCGATCGCCGAGATCAAACTTGCGACGCCGGCACCAACGACGCAGGCGACGACGGTTACCGTTGAGCCGCAGAAAACAGAGACAGTGATCGACGCGGCAGCCGAAACGAAAGCCGAGGCCGATGCCGGACTCGCGCCAGTGCAGGCCGCAGGAACGCCGAACTATCCGGAATTGCCCGACGACTTACTGACGAAGGTGCAGGACATCCTGGCCAACGACGCCGTGGCGGCGCTCAAATACTTGCGCAATCCGGCCAACTTCAACGGGGCCGAGGTGTGGCTCAAGCCCGATCAATCGTTGCATCACCTGACTCCTGGCCGCGCGCGTATGATCATCGGCAAGGCGGAAATGTTCCTGACGAGGATTCGTGCTGCCAAATGAACGCCCTAATCCGAAACGACGCGCAGCGCACCGTCACGATTAACACCGAGGCGAAGGAACGCGCCCGCAAGGCCATCGAGGCCGCGCAGCTCGTGACGCAAGTCACCAACGGAGCAGAGAACGCGAGCGCGGTTGCAGCGCAAGCCGAACTGCTGACGCTCGTCCGTGAAACCGAGAAGGGCCGCAAGGAAGTGAAGGCGCCCGTCCTGGACTTCGGCGCGCTTATTGACTTAACCGCGAAGCAGTTCATCGGGCCCATCCAGCGCGAACTCGATCGCATCAAGCCGAAAGTCGACGCCTTCCAGGCCGAGCAAGCGCGCAAGCAACGTGAGGCCGAAGAGGCGCGCCGGCGGGAGCAGCAGCGCATCGAGCAGGAGCGGCAGACAGAACTGGCCCGCATCGCATCGGAAGAGGAGCGCAAGCGCAAGGAACTGGCCGACGCTGAAGCCGAAGCGAAACAGAAGTCCGGCGAGGCGAAGGAATGGGACGCAATGGTCAAGGCGGATGCGGAGGCCGAAAACTTGCGCGCCTCTCAGCAGGCTGTCGCCGATGCCGCGCTAGTCAAAGCTGACGAGGCAAATCGAAGCTTCGACATTCAGTCGGCAGCAGTGCCGGTTGCGGAGGTGGCACGCGCGAGGGGGCAGATAGTCCGGACGGACTGGTCGATCGTTGTCGTCGACGCTCATCAGTTGGCGGTCACGCATCCTGAGTGCGTCACCATAACGCCGCGATTGCACGAGATCAAACGACTGCTCGACGGGGGCGTGGTGGTTGCCGGCGTGCGCGCCGAGCGGGTGACGAATTCGACGGTGAGGACGGCGCGGAGTGAGGTGGTGGAGATTGGGGGTGCACAGTGACCGTGACCCTTGATGACGTGACCGTTGATGAATGGCACACGATCTACACTATCGTCCAGGGCGGGAGGGCTACGACACTTCAGCAGTTCGTCGATCTCGTGCAGCATCATGTTGACTGCGGATGGGAGCCGTTGGGCGCGCCGACAATGCTCATCGGCAATCTTGCTCAGGCGATGCTCAAGCGCTTGCCCGGAGCGCCTGCGGATGGAGGCGATCAATGAAAAACTACGTCGTTCTGAACGCGATCCTGCTCGCAATCATCTTTTTGTCCGCTGCGGTCAATTACCGTCACAAGGCTAACGTGCTGGAGGCGCAGCTCCGGAAGTTCAAAAACAAGACAGAGGAGGCAAATCATCACGAGCATCTGAAATGGCTCAAAATACTTCACGCCGACGGCGGCGCACTGGTAATTGCCAACAGCGCAATCGTCAACAGCGAGTTCTGGATCTGCGACGTGGCGAAGTTCGCGCAGGAGGCCGGTTACAAACGCACCGTCCTGATTGATTGCGTGCTCTACCAGTCGGACGGAGCACGGGACATGTATGCGCTGGGGGTGGGAGTCAATGCGGAGATTACGCCATGATCCGCCCATCGTCCCTTCCCATGCTCGCCGCCTGCCCATGCTGGCAGCCGGAAGAAACAGGTAACGATGCTGCGGCGGGAAACGTCCGTCACGCCTTTCTGTCAGCCAGGCTGCAGGGCGAAGAGGCGCTGATTCCGCCCGATGACCAGCTCGCCGGATTGGAATGGGCCGAGGAATACATCAAGTGCCATGCACCGACTTCGGAACACCCGCTTGTCAGTGAGCAGAAACTCGCGCTGCTCGATGATGACTTCAACGTGCTGATGACTGGCACGCCGGATGTGACGTGTGGACGTTACCTGTTCGATTTGAAATGGCGCGAGCGCGCCTATGGCGAACAGATGGCCGCCTACGCCCTGATGATGATGCAGCAGAGCGACTGGCCAGAAGTTGAGGCTCACGTCCTGTATGCCTGCAACAAGAGGGCTGTAGTTATTACGTTCACCAGAGAAAGTGCTTTGGAAATTGTGAGCACGGTGATCGCTTCGGCCAAAGCGCCAGAGAAACAGCCTCAGCCATGCTCCTATTGCAGTTGGTGCTCTGCTCGCAAAACCTGCCCGGCGCTCATCAACCAGGTCGCCGCCGTCCACGCTGGTCGACCGGATTGGGGACTCTCCACCTTTCACGCCACCGAGCTTTCAAACCCCGTCGAGATGGGCAAGGCGCTCAAGATGGCGCGCTGCCTCAAAGGCTGGTGCGAGGCCATTGAGCACCATGCGAAGGAGATGGCGCTCAAGCTGGGAACGGTGCCAACGGGTTACAAGATTCAGAGCCGCCGAGGGAAGCGAACCATCGAGAGCGTCGAGGCTGCCTTCGGGCGCTGTGGACTGCCCCAAGCCGAATTCCTTGCCGCCTGCAAAGTGGACTTCAGTTCGCTGGTGGAAACGGCGGCAATATTTCACGGCATGCCCAAGAAGGCAGCGGAACGAACGATGGAGGAGAAGCTCGGCGAGTTGTGCGTTCGCCGGAGTTCAACAGTGTCACTCGTGGAAGAAAAATAAACCTATGCCTTGGATTGCTGACACGCATCCAGAAAGGAAATCAATGCCTGTATTCAATGACCAGTCCAACCGCGTCCCGATCGTCGATGACGGCGATTACATTTTTTGCCTTGTTGGCTTCGAGGCGAAATTATCCAGCGGCGGGAAAACATCAGGGAGCGAGATGTTTGAGATTGAGCTCGAGCTGGAGCCGTCCGGGGCCAAGTGCTACGAGAACCTGATCGATCACGATTCCTGCGCATGGAAGCTCGACACGTTTCTCAAATCCGCTGGCATCAAGCTGACGAAGGGCCAGTCGTGGGACTTCCGCAAATCCGTGGCAGAAGAGAGCCAATGCCTATGGGTTGATCCGATGGGATTGCGCGGCTGGTGCCGGGTGAGTGTCGAGGAGTACACCACGCAGAAAGGGGAGAAGCGGAAAAAGAATCGCGTCGTCACGTTCTACGACGACAAGCCGAAACTGCCGGCGCGGGTGATTGAGCGCCGAGACGATGAAGCGGAACAGACTGAGAAGTGTCCTTTTTGAGCATTCTATTATGATTTCAACTCTACAATTATGGGCGGTTGCGCCGAGCACGACCAATCCACGGAAACATTTCGATGAGGCGACGCTGGCCGAACTCGCGGAAAGCATCCGCCAACATGGCGTCATTCAGCCGATTCTGGTGAGGCCGCTGCCGTCTGGCAGCGTCAGTGTCTCAGAGGATCTCAGCCAGGACAAAAAGGCGTTCCGCGTTTGGGTCGGTAATCCCGGGGCCACGAAGCTTGACCTGACTGGACGCTTGTCCAAGAAGGACGCCGAAGCGGCCCGCGACCGCCTGAAGGATGCCACCTATCAGCTCGTCGCCGGCGAGCGGCGAATGCGCGCGGCCAAGGCGGCGGGCTTAACCGAGATCCCAGCCATCGTCCGCGACATGGATGACAGGACGATGCTCGAGGTGCAGGTCATCGAGAACCTGCAACGAGCCGACCTGCATCCGCTCGAGGAAGCCGAGGGCTACTCGGCGTTGATGATTGAGCACGGCTATACTGCGGACGACCTGGCGGCGAAGGTCGGGAAATCAAAGGCTTACATTTACGGCCGGATGAAGCTCTCGGCGCTGTCCGAGAAGTGCCGGGAGGCGCTGTACAAGAACGAACTCAGCCACAGCGTCGCGCTGCTCTTGGCGCGCATCCCGCACGCCGAACTGCAGGACGAGGCGCTTGATGCCGTAGGCGGGGACGATTGGTCGGGCCCGATGCCATTCCGTCAGGCCTCGCAGACCATCCAGCGGCAATTCATGTTGCGGCTCAAGGATGCGCCGTTCGATACCAAGGCCGACCTGCCGGGCGGGCCCTGTGCGCAATGCCCCAAACGGACCGGCAACCAGAAGGAACTCTTCGAAGACGTCGATTGCGCAGACGTTTGCACGGACCCGAAATGCTTCAACGCCAAGCGGGATGAATTCACGCGTCTCAAGCTCGAGGCCGCCAAGACCGCCGGTCAGACCGTCCTGGAGACGAAGCAGGCCTTCTCTGAATACAACCAGGTCAAGGGTGATTATGTCGACCTGAAGGATCGCTGCACCATGCTGGGATTTGAGCATGATGATGACTGGCACAAGACCCTCGGCAAGAAGTGTCCGCAACCGATCCTGTCCGTCGATGCCAATGGCGAGATCCATGAACTCATCACCAAGGACGAGGCTCGGGTTGCGCTGAAGGCCACTGGCCGCAAGCCGAAGGAATCGGACTTTGGCGGCTCAGGTCATGGCGAGGATGAGAAGAAGCGCGCCAAGAAGAAAAAGGAGATGCAGGCCCGCGCCTTCGAATTGGCACCGCAGATCCTCGATGCGCTGGTGAAGGAACGCATCGATGCCGATGCCTGGCGCCATCTGGCTGATGCTGTCGCGCAACTCACCGGCATCGATGTCCACGCCTTCATCGCCAAGCGCCGGGGCTGGTGCACGAGCCAGGCTGACGCCCACGAGTCGCTCGAGAAGTGGCTCACCGAAACCCAGGACGCGGTCGAGTTGCAACGCTTCGTCGTCGAGGCGCTGCTGTGCGCCCGCTATTCCGAGGGCTGGGATCCGAAGTGGTCGGATGAATTCAAGGCGGTGTGTGAGTTAGCCAGCGTCTCGATCAATGGGGAGCCGGCGAAAAAGAACGGCCAAACAAAGGCCAAGAAAGGCAAAAAGAAATGACTGCACTCGAACACCTGCACAACCTCCGCGACAAGTTCGTCCGCACCGTCGCCGCCATGGATAGCGTCCTTCTGATCTGGCAGGGCGAATCTCCGGAGGTTGCCGTGGCTCAACTCCCCCCCCCTATCGTGCAAGCTGAACTTCCGGCACCCAGACCGAGGAAGGTCAAGCCACCGAAGGCCGCAGCCGAGAAGTCCTGGTCGCGCGTGCCTCGAGCCGATGTCGCCGAATGGCTAGCTGGCAGCACTGGGCCGATAACCAGGGAGAAATTGGCAGCGCAGTTCGGCTGTGACGTGAAGAACGCCAGCCAGATGCTGGCGCGGGCCTGCATCAAGGGCACTATTCGGCGCGTCACCACGGGCATCTACGAGGCCGCTGGCAAGCCGAACTCCAAAGCCGCGCCCAGGCCATCACCCAAGGTCAACCGGATGGGCGGCCAGGCCGTCAGCAGCCAATATGACGCTGTCGTGGAAGTCCTCGAGGCCGAGCCCGGCACATGGCTCACGGCCAAGGAAATCGAGGCCCGGATCTCTGGCCTCTACCCACAGTTAGTCGAGACCGCCAGCAAATGCTCTGACTTGCGGGTCCGGCTGATTGACCTGGCCGGCAACGGGAAAGTGCAGCGCCGCGGCATCGGCAGCGCTGCGGGCTACCGGAGCGCGGGGAGGGTGAAGGCTGACGCAGGGGATTCGGATTTGACGATTACGGTTCCGCGGGAGCTGGAATGAACGCTCGCCCGTACCAAACCGAAGCCATCGAAGCCATCGAAGCAGGCTTTGGGAACTTCCGGAAGCAGTTGCTCGTTCTGCCAACGGGCGGAGGCAAGACCTGCGTCTTTTCCTGGCTGGCGCAGCGGAGGCAACCTCAGCGCACTCTCATCCTGGCGCACCGGGAAGAGTTGATTGACCAGGCTGTCGCCAAGTTGGCCGCCGCAACCGGCATCCGCGCCGACCGCGAGAAGGCCGAGCACTGGGCCAGCAAGACAGCGTCCGTCGTGGTGGGCTCAATCCAGAGCCTCTGTCGCAAAGCGAGGCTCGAACGCTGGGCGCCGGATCATTTCGGATTGGTGGTGGCGGATGAGGCCCATCATTGCTGCTCCCCAACGTGGCAGACTGTCCTGAAACATTTCGGCAGCGCACAGGTTCTAGGAGTCACCGCCACTCCTGACAGATCTGACAAACGCAACCTCGGCGAATACTTCGAGAACGTCGCCCATGAGATATCGCTCTTCACTCTCATCGACCAGGGCTACCTCTCACCCATCTCCATCAAGGCCATCCCGCTGCAAATCGACTTGAGCAACGTCGGGGTGAAGCTGGGCGACTTCAAAGATGCGGACCTGGACCATGCCATCACGCCTTACCTGAGCCGGATCGCACAAGCCATCAAGGAACACGCACCTGGCCGCCGAACGCTGGTTTTCCTGCCGCTCATTAATACCTCGCTCAAGTTCGTCGAGGCCTGCAAGGCGTGTGGACTAAATGCCGAGCACATCGACGGAACTAGTCCGGACCGAAAAGAGATCCTGGCGCGGTTTGCGGATGGCGAGTTCGAGGTGCTGAGCAATGCGATGCTGCTTACCGAGGGCTTTGATGATCCAGGCATCGATTGCGTGGTGGTGCTCAGGCCAACCAAGAGCCGTCCGCTTTACGCTCAAATCGTGGGCCGCGGCACTCGGACGAGTTTCCTCAAGGACGACCTGCTGCTGCTGGACTTTCTTTGGATGCATCAGAAGCACCCCATCTGCCGTCCGGCGCATCTCATCGCCAAAGACGAAGAGGAAGCGCAGTCCATCACCGAACTCTCGCAGGCGAAGGGTTGCTCGGATCAGTTGGAACTTCGCCAGCTCGCCGCCGACGCCACGCATCAGCGCGAAGAGAGCCTGCGCAAAAAGCTCCAGGCCAACAGCCGCAAGCAGGGCAAGTTCATCTCGTCCGAGGAATACGCAATGCAGCACGACTCTCTGGCCGTTGCCGAATATCAGCCAGAGATGGCGTGGGAACGGCAGCCGATTACCGAGCCGCAGGCCAGAGCACTGTCGCGCGCGAAGATTGACGTTGAGACGGTGCGCGGCAAGGGCCATGCGTCCAAGCTGCTCGATATCGTTTTCCGCAATCGCAAGGTAACGCTGGCTGGCGCGAAGGCCGTCGAGTTGATGCGCCGGATGCCACACATCTGCGCAGAGGCGGGAATCACCAATCTGGAGCAACCGACTAGCGCCGACGCTGGGCGGTTCTTTGCGCAACTGAAGAAACGGAGGACGGCAGCGTGAGGTTTGCCATCATCCTGCTACTCCTGGCCGGCTGCGCCAGGCCACAACGCAAGCCTGCCGCCTTAACCTTCATGCCGGCCGTCGAGTTTGGCGTTCGGCTCGGCTCAACAGCCGGCGACAATTTCACTGCCAAGTGGGTGAGTCCTTATGGCGAAGTCTGGGTGCCGGAATATTCCACCAACCGCACGCACTGGTTCAGGTGCCAGAATGAAACGGCGTTTCCAGATGGGGCGCATTACACCGAAACCGGACTTCACTGGACGACAAACTTTTTCGTGAGGCTGGTGAGGCTGACGAATGTGATTACGAATTGAGCGATCATGAATAAAAAGAACGTCACCACAAGCAAGTGCCCCGTCTGCGGTTACGAGGTGGATTCGGCCACCGCCGTCGATGGTTCACGGGCCGAGCCATCAGTGGGGGATTTCACGATCTGTGTTCTGTGCAGGTCACCGCTGAAGTTCGGTTATGATTTTCAATTGGAGGCGTTGAGTTTGGCCGAGCGGGTGCAATTCAAAAAACTACTCAGACCATGACCAACTTCGCCCACTGGACCATGGCTGAAGTCGACGCGCACAACGCCCGCGTCTCAGGCAAACCGATCACACCAACCGCGCAAGCCGGCGTCGAGCGCGAGGCGGATTTGCACCATTTGATTCTGCTTGAGTGCAAGCGGCGGGGGTGGATCGCGCTGCATGGCAGCATGGCGCAGGCGACGGCGCGCAGCGTTGGTGAACCGGATTTCACGATCCTGGCCGACAAGGGCCGCGTGTTCTTCGTCGAATGCAAATCACGCACCGGGAAGCTTCGGCCAGAGCAGCAGGCGCTCAAGCATTGGGCCGATAGGCTGGGGCATACGGTGCATGTCGTTAGGAGTTTGAGGGAGTTTGTGGAGGTGGTGAATTTATGAACAGAATTCCAATTGTTGGTTGGCTCATCAGCTTCGGACTCAATGCCTCATTGTCTGTCCCATTTTGGATCTGTTGGACGGCTTGTGGTCTGGGTGAAACCTATTTCAGCTTCCTCCCGCGAGTCTGGCAGCGCATCCCCTTCTGGCACTGCGTTGGCCTGTTTATCGTGTTCGAGATTGTGCGCTCGCTTGCCCCGAAATTCGTCAGCACAACTCAGAACGTGGAGAAGGAATAAATTGAAATGAAGGAAGTAAAAGGATTGAAACCGGCAAAGGTTCTTTCGGCGCTCGCCAAAGAAATCAATAGCGCCCACGAGGCGTCACTTGAAATCGGAATCAAATCCGTCGAGCAGGCTATCCGGTGCGGTGAGCTGCTCGTCCAGGCCAAGGCCAAGCAGAAGCACGGCGACTGGCTGCTGTGGTTTGACGCGAATGTGAAATTCAGCCGAGACACGGCTTGCCAATACGTAAAGCTCTTTAAATCAGGGATCGATTGTCGGAATGTCCGAAATTTGACCGCAGCCTACAAGCTGCTTTCGAACGGGAAAGCCGAGGCTCATGTCAGCCAAAACTCTGGCGAGAACGAGTGGTATACGCCGCCTGTATTCATCGATGCAGCGCGTGCGGTAATGGGCGCAATCGATCTCGACCCAGCGTCCTGCGATCTGGCCAACGACACCGTTAGAGCGAAGAAGTTCTATTCCGCCGAGGATGATGGCCTGACTAAAACCTGGAGCGGAAATGTCTGGATGAATCCGCCTTACGCTCAGCCACTCATTGCGAATTTCTCCGAGAAAATCGTCGCCGAGTTGCCGAATATCCAGCAGGCGTGCGTCCTGGTTAATAATGCCACCGATACCGAATGGTTTCAGTCGATGCTATCGGAGTCTGATGCCGTGTGCTTCACCAATGGCAGGATTCGTTTCATCGACAAGCATGGAAAGCCATCGGGCGCACCACTTCAGGGCCAGGCCATCCTATATTTCGGGGACAGATCTCAGCAGTTTTCAAAGCAGTTCTCCCAATTCGGATCCGTGTTGCAAGCGTTCCTATGAATCCAGACAAACGAGGATCAATTGTCGTCGAGCAGGCTTACGCGCAGGGCAAGATGTTAGACTTTTCAAAGCTGGCCGGCGCGTTCGCCAGGGACACAATCACACCGACAGACATCGACTTTGGGACTGAGCAGAACGGGCATTTTCTTTTCATCGAAATCAAGAAGTTGGGTCAGAAAGTAAGCGAGGGACAAAGGACTTTTTTCACACGCTTGATTGGCTGCATGCGCGGGATGGGCACGGTTTTAATCGCCGAGCACAACCAGCCTTCAACCGAACAAATCGATGTCGCTTCGTGTTCGGTGTATTGCGCGGGCGTTTTTACCATGCACAAAAATGCGGTTGAATGGCCTTTGGCGCCAAAGAAGATGACGGTAAGGGAATACGCAGAGTTCTGGTCGAGTCGAGTCGAGCCAGAAAACCCAGTGTGGCCAGCCTGAACTCGTCACCTGCATGGATGCAATCGACCGGGCTCGCCGTTACATCGCAAAAGCTGACGCCGCCATCAGTGGCTCGGGCGGCCACAATGCCACCTTTGCCGTTGCCGCAGCCCTGGTTCATGGGTTCGATTTAAGCCAGAGCGACGCCCTGCGCATCATGGCCGAGGAGTTCAACCCGCGCTGCCAGCCGCCGTGGAGCCTCAAGGATCTGGAACATAAAATCGCCTCGGTGGCCACGGCCAAGCACTCGAAGGCGCGCGGCCATCTGTTGGGTGAGAATGGAAGCCAGCGCCGCAGTGCGCCAGGCCCGCGCCTAGCGCCCGCAGCCGTCATCAAGCCGAATTACACCATCACCGAGGACGACTTGCCCGAAGAGCTTCCAGACGGCGCCAGGGCGCTCATCAAAGCCGTGTTCCGGCCGGGCGAAGGCATCCGCATCGCCAACGCCACCCTAAACGAGGAGCAGCGCGAGATTCCCGACGGTAGCGGCACCACCCTGAATTGGGAGGATTGGGTTAAAAAGCTCGATGCTGCCGGCGGCAAGCCGAACTCCATCTGGCACTCGTCCAAGCGCACCGGTATTTACATCGGGATCAACCCGATGAAGGTGGGCGGCAAGGCGGACGCCGACGTCATCGATTACCGTCATGCCCTGCTGGAATTTGATGACACTCTCAACCCCGGCGAGCAGTTGGCGCTCTACCGTCAGTCGAAGATTCCCTGCGCTGCCGTCATCTACTCCGGCGGCAAGTCGATTCATGCCTGGGTGCGCGTGGATGCCACCAATCGCGAGGAATATGACGAGCGGGTGAAGTTCATCTATGACCATTTCGCCGCCTACAAGCCAGACCCCAAGAACAAGAATCCCTCGAGGTTCAGCCGGCTGCCGAACTGCGTCCGATTCAAGAAGCGGCAGGAGCTCCTGGCGTTGGGCATGGGCGCGGAATCCTGGTCGGAGTGGCAGCGGCATTTGAGCGCTGCCGAGATCGGCCCCTGCTGGCGGTTTTCCGACCTGTCCGACGTCGACACAGCCAAAGACCCAAGCTGCGTCATCGGCTTCAAAGATGGGAACACCAAGCGCTACCTGTGCAAGGGCAAGTCCGCCTGGCTCATCGGCGCCTCTGGTATCGGCAAGTCCACTCTCATCGCCGAGTTTGCCACTGCCTGGGCGCTGGGCCAGCCGTGCTTTGGCATCGAGCCGGCCAGGCCACTGAAGAGCCTCATCATTCAGGCAGAGAACGATTTCTATGACATCGCCGAGATGACGCAGGGGATCGCTAAGACCATGGGCATCAATCGCGAGGCCGACCCGGATCGCTTTGGTCAGATTGACGCCAACGTGCTGTTCAAAAACGAGACCAACTGCATCCGAAACCAGTTCTGCGAACGTCTGCGCAGGCTGATTGACAGGGACCGCCCTGATGTCGTCTGGGTCGACCCGCTGCTCTCTTACGCCGGCATCGACGTCAGCCGGCAGGACCAATGCAGCGAATTCCTGAGGGAATGGCTAGGGCCCGTCCTCGAGTCAACAGGCGTCGTCATCATCGGCGTGCATCACACCGGCAAGCCCAAGTCGGCCAGGGAGACGATGAACTGGACCGAACTGGATTACGCCTACTCAGGCATCGGCTCGTCCGAGCTCGTCAACTGGGCCAGGGCCGTTTTGTCCCTCAGGCCCGTTGGCGACGACGGCAATTACACGCTGACGCTCGCCAAACGCGGCGGGCGCGCGGGCGCGACTCATCTGAGCGGTGAGCCAACAAAGACCATCTGGTTGCGGCATTCAAAACAGGGCCTGCGCTGGATTCAGGTGGATCCGCCCGAGGAGAAGCCCGCGGAAGATAAGCCAGCAAAGGAACCGAAGAAGACAAAGCCCGAGCAAGTGGCGACGATGAACCTTGGCCCATTCCTCCAGGGTCTATCGAAGGACGGTTTGAGCCTGCGCGGATTCTGCAAGGAACTGATGAAATGGCTGGTGAGCAAAGACTCACCCAAGAAGCTGATTCTGTCAGAAGGCAGTGCCAGGGCAGCTACAGAACTGCTGTTGGCAAATGGCAAAACTGAGATACGAAATGACCTCTATTTTAAGGGACCAAATGCATAGTAATTCACAGGTGTGCAAAGTGTGCAAATGCACGCCTATGCGCAAACTTGCACGGGTGTGCAAAATGGGGTGTGCAAACTCCCTACCCCTAAAGGGGTATAGGGAGAGAGTTTGCACACACAGTTCCCCATTTCCCCTAACCCCGTGCGCAAAGTTTATTTTGCACAGTTGAATGATTGAGCCAATGAGCCAACCCAAGAAGAGAAAAAGCGGAGACGCCCACGGCACTACCCTAAAGCGACTCAACCAATACCCGCACCACCGGTGCTCCGAGTGCCTGCTTGCGATAGGCTTTGGACGAAAGCTCATCGTCAGGTTCACTGGTATCGCGTCCACCACGCTGAAGCGATTGGCGCGGCGTCGGCCAAAGCCAGCACTGAGACGCAGGTCGGCGAATTGGACTAAGAGGCCACCACTCACGCCAGAGCATCTCGAGCGCAACCTAATCAAGCGGGGGCAGACAATGCAGGCAGTGGCGTTCAAGTCCGAGACAGGAGCCATTGCCAGAGCGGAGCGAGCGCATTGGGCAAGTCACCCAGTAGTTGTTCGGTGGCAGTGGAGTGCGGCTATGAGGCGCAAGTGGCGCGCGTCCGGACCTGGTTCAAACTTCCAACT
>Ga0070689_100001079_pt1 | contig 17095 bp, 9 predicted proteins | sample KBSS23HmetaG_FD_64669 | JGI IMG/M metagenome (GOLD analysis project Ga0070689, IMG submission 64669) | Switchgrass rhizosphere microbial communities from Kellogg Biological Station, Michigan, USA - KBS S2-3H metaG | ecosystem: Host-associated > Plants > Roots > Rhizosphere ...
CCCAGCGAACTCGTCTGCAGCTGCGCGATGCCGCTGCCGGCGAACAGCGGCACCTGCGGCTCGACCGCGGCGCCAGGTGCGCGGCGGAACGCGACGCGCAGTTCGCTGTTAGCGACCGCGACGCTGACCTCTTCGGTCGAGTACGGCATCGTGATCGTCGCCGGCACCGCGAACGCGAACTGCTGGGGATCGAAGCGGAACGCCGGGCTCGCCGCGAACCAGCCGGGGACCGGATCGGGGTCGACCTCGCTGATCGCGAAGCGCGTGTCGACCGCGACCGCGCCGGGCGGCACGTCGAGCTGCAGCAGGCCGGTGCCGACCGTCAGCTGGCCGCCGCCGGGTCCGATCACGACGCCGAACGGCGGCGGCGTCGTGCCGTTCGAGTTGTCACAACCGGCGGTGCCCAGCGCCGCCAGGAGCCACAGCCACCTGCGCATGGCCGCTCATGCTAGGGACGCTCGCGCGCGGATCGCCAGGCGCCCGGCACCGCGCCGAATCTTGACGAAGCCTTGGCCTGCCACACACGGCTTGCGCCGGCGGTGCTGCCGCGGAATCGTCACCGCCGTGACCGCCCTGGTCCGGATCGACGCCGCCGCGACGCACCCCGCCGATGCGCACGCGCGGCAGCAGCTCCTCGCCGCCGCCGCCGCGCAGTCGCTCGACGTCCGCGGCGGCGCGCTGCTGCGCACGTCGTCGCGGCTGTGCCTCGGCGTCGAGCACGGCGACTACAACGGCACCGACTTGTTCGGCGTCGGCACCGACCGCTTCCTGTGGATCGCGTTCCGGCCGAACGACCGCGGCCGCGTGCGCCTGTTCAGCGTCAACGAACCGCAGGACGGCGTCGTCGAGTTCGACCCGCGCGCCGTGCCGGCGCCGGCGGCGGCGCCCGCGCGCGGCTGGGCGCGCTTTCCGCTCGGCGCCGCGCACGTGCTGCAGCGCGGCGACGGCGCGCGCGCGGCGACGAACCTGCCGCGCGGGCTCGACGCGGTCGTGTTCGGCGACATCCCGGGCGGCGGCATGTCGCGCAGCGCGTCGCTGTCGATCAACCTGCTGCTCGTGCTGCTGCTCGCCAACGGCCACACGCCGGCAGACGGCGACCGCATGCGCATCGCGCAGCTCGCCTGCGCGATCGAGAACGACTACGTCGGCTCGCCGTGCGGCCTGCTCGACCAGGTCATGATCTGCTTCGCGCGCCGCGACACCGGTACCTTGTACTCGCCGCACACGGGCGCGGTCGCGCACGTGCCGCTCGGCGGCGACCCCGACCGGCAGGCCCTGCTGTGCCTGTTCACGGGGCGCGCGCGTCACGGCCTGCAGAACGCGACCTACCCCGTGCGCCGCGCCGAGTGCGAACGCCTGCTCGCGCTGCTGCGGCCCGAGTTCGGCATCGCGTGCCTCGCCGACGTGCGCAGCGACCAGCAGCTGCAGGCGGTGCTGCAACGCCACGGCCGGCAGCATCCCGACCTGTGCGCGCGCCTGCGCTACCTGCACAGCGCGCAGCAGCGGTTGGCTCGCATGATCGCAGCGTGGCGCGACGGCGATCTGCCGACGCTCGGGGACCTGTTCCGCGCCGACGGTCACGGCCTGCGCGACCTCTATCGCATCAGCGGCCCCGAGCTCGAGACCATGTGCGACATCGCGCGCACGGTCCCCGGCGTACTCGGCGAGCGCATGCTCGGCGGCGGCGACTGCGGCACCACCGGCGTCCTCGCGCTGCCCGAGGCCGTCGCGGCGGTGCGCGCAGCGGTGGCGACGGCCTACCCGCGCAGCCATCCCGAGTTCGCCGCCGCGGCCGCCGTGCACGCCTGCCGCACCACGGACGGCATCGCGCTGCTGCCACCGCTCTGACGCCCGGATGCCGGGCCGCGCCTGAAGGCGCGCGCGATTCGCCGCGCACGGCCGTAGCATGCGCGCGATGTCCGCTGCCGTGCGCGTGTCGCCCTGGGTCCTGTTCGCCGCACCCGCCGCGTGCCTGGTCAGCTTCGTCGTCGGCATGGCCTGGGGCCACCGCTCGCCACTGCCCGACCCGCAGCGCACCGCCCTGCAGGTCGTGCACCAGGAGATCGAACGCAGCTACGTCGAGGCGATCGACCCGCGCGAACTGCTCGACCGCGCGATCGGCGCGATGGCGCGGCTCGACGACTACAGCGAGTACGTGCCGCCGAGCCGCGTCGCGCGCTTCGTCGAGGAGACGACCGGCACCTACGAGGGCGTCGGCGTCGAACCGTACTTCGCCGACGACGGCGTGTTCGTGCGCATCCCGTTCCCCGGCGGCCCGGCCGACCGCGCCGGCCTGCTGCCCGGCGACCGCATCGACGCGATCGACGACACCGCGATCGCGACGCTGTCGGCGCAGGAACGCGCGCGCATCACCGGCGAACGGCTGCGCGGTCCCGCCGACTCGACGGTGCGGTTGCGCGTGCACCGCAGCGGCGAGGATCGCACGATCGAGGTCGCGCGCGGCGCGGTGCAGAAGCCGAGCGTGAAGTGGCAGCAGTTCCTGCCGGGCGCGGACGGACTCGGCTACGCCTACCTCGCCGCGTTCCACCCTGGCTGCAGCAAGGAACTCGAAGCGGCGCTCGCCGAACTCGCGCGCGCGCCGTCCGGTCTGCGCGCACTCGTCTTCGACCTGCGCGGCGATGGCGGCGGCAACCTCGACGAGTGCGTCGCGATCGCGCGCCTGTTCCTGAAGACCGGCAACATCGTGACGCTGCGCCGCCGCGGCAGCGAGGTCGTCGAGAGCTTCGACGCCAACGGCAAGAGCCCGTACGCCGACCTGCCGCTCGTGCTGCTGGTCGACGCCCAGACCGCCAGCGCCAGCGAAGTGCTCGCCGGCGCGCTGCAGGACCACCACCGCGCCGCGATCGTCGGCGTCGAGACCTACGGCAAGGGGGTCGTCAACACGGTGTTCCAGTGGCAGAACCTCGACTTCCGCCTGAAGCTGACGACGGCGCACTACTACACGCCGAGCGGCCGCAACCTCGAGCGCGACCGCAAGCGCCACCTCAACGGTGACGCCAACGGCGACAGCGTGCAGCCGCCCGGCGGCATCACGCCCGATCGCGTCGTCGCGCTCGACGACGGCAGGCGCGCGGCCGTGCAGCAGGCGCTCGCCGGCCAGCCGTTCGCCGAACGCCACCGCGACGCGCTGGCCGCCTGGTCCGGGCCGCGTGGACTGCGGCTGCCGGGCATCGTCCCGCCGGCCGACGACCCGCAGCTGGCTGCCGCGATCGAGGCGGCGCAGGCGCGCATGGCAGCGGCGGCGGGCGCCGGCACCGGCGCCACGACGTCGCGCAAGTAGGATCGGCGGCGCATGACCGAGCTGACCGGATCGCCCGAGCTGATCCTGGGCATCGAGACCTCGTGCGACGAGACGGCCGCCGCCGTCGTCGCCGATGGGACCACCGTGCTCAGCAGCGTCGTGCATTCGCAGGTGCAGCTGCACGAGCGCTGGCGCGGCGTCGTACCGGAGGTCGCGAGCCGGTCGCACACGCAGCGCATCCTGCCGATCGTGCAGCAGGCGCTCGCCGACGCCGGCATCGCGGCCAGCGCGCTCACCGCGATCGCGGTGACGCACCGGCCCGGCATGGTCGGCTGCCTGCTGGTCGGCCTCGCGGCCGGCAAGGCGCTCGCGCTGCTGCACGACCTGCCGCTGCTCGGCGTCGATCACGTGCAGGCGCACGTGCACACGGCCCTGCTCGCGGAACCGGGCCTGCAGCTGCCGGCACTGGCGCTCGTCGCGTCGGGCGGCCACACGGCGCTGTGGCTGCTGAAGGCGCCGCTCGACACCGACCGGCTGGGCACGACGCGCGACGACGCGGCCGGCGAGGCGCTCGACAAGGGCGCGGCGCTGCTCGGGCTGCCGTACCCCGGCGGGCCGTCGATCCAGCGCGCCGCGCGCGGCGGCAACGCGCGCGCGATCGACCTGCCGCGCTCGCTGCTCGGGCCCGACTCGCTCGACTTCTCGTTCAGCGGGCTGAAGACGGCGCTGCTCTACCACCTGCGCGGCCCCGGCGCGAACCTGCCCGCGCGCGCGCTCGCGGGCGACGAACTGCGCGACCTCGCCGCGAGCTACCAGGAGGCCGTCGTCGACGTGCTGATCCAGAAGCTGCGCCGCGCCGCCGAACGCGTCGCCGTGCGCAGCCTCTGCATCGGCGGCGGCGTCGCGCGCAACGAGCGCCTGCGCGAACGGCTGCAGCAGGACCGCGTGCTCGCTGGCCTGCACCTCGTGTTGCCCGAACCGGCCCTGTGCTCCGACAACGGCGCGATGATCGCGCTGATGGGCCACCTGCAGCTGGCTGCCGGGCGCACGAGCCCGCTCGACATCGACGCCGTCGCGACGCCGCAGTCGGCCGGCAAGGCGAAGGTGCGGCCATGAGCGGCGCGGCCCCGCACGAACGCCTGCGCGCGCTGCTGCACGACGTCCGGCGCGGCGCGCTCGACGTCGAGCAGGCGCTGGCTGCGCTGGCGCCGAGCGCCGACCTCGGTTTCGCGACCGTCGACCACGACCGCGCGCAGCGCTGCGGGCTGCCCGAGGTCGTGTTCTGCCCCGGCAAGGTGCCGCACGAGGCCGCGCGCATCGCGGCCGAGATCGTGCGGCGCAGCCAGCGCGTGCTGCTGACGCGCGCGGAACCGGCGCACGTGGCCGCCGTGCGCGAACTGCTGCCCGATGCGGTCCACCACGACCGCGCGCGCTGCGTCACGGTCGACCGTCGACCCGCCTCCGCGCTCGGCCTCGTCGCGGTCGTCGCTGCCGGCACGGCCGACCTGCCGGTCGCCGAGGAGGCCGCGGTGACGCTCGAGTTCGCGGGCACCGCGGTCGCGCGCCACTTCGACGTCGGCATCGCCGGGCTGCACCGCCTGCTCGCGCGCGTGCCGGCGATCCGCGGCGCGTCGTGCGCGGTCGCCGTCGCCGGCATGGAGGGCGCCCTGCCGTCGGTGCTGGCCGGACTGATCGACCGGCCCGTGGTCGCGGTGCCGACCAGCGTCGGCTACGGCGCGCACTTCGGCGGCCTGGCGCCGCTGCTCGCGATGCTGAATTCGTGCGCCGCCGGCGTCGCGGTCGTCAACGTTGACAACGGTTTCGGCGCCGGCTATCTCGCTGCGCTCATCGACCGCCAGACGACCCCGCGCACCGACCCCAAGAGCCCGCACCGTTGAGCAGTCCGCCTTCGCGATCACCGAGCCGTTCGTCGACGACCAGCTCCGAACGGCCCGCGCGTCTGGTGCTCGAGGACGGCACCGTGCTGCACGGCCGCGGCTTCGGCGCCGCAGTCGACTCGATCGGCGAACTCGTCTTCAACACGTCGATGACCGGCTACCAGGAGATCCTGTCCGATCCCTCGTACCGCGGGCAGATGGTGCTGCTGACGCAGCCGCACATGGGCAACTACGGCGTCAACAGCGAGGACGAGGAGTCGACGCGGATCTGGACGTCGGGCCTGATCGTGCGCGAGGCGTGTGCGCGCGCGAGCAACTTCCGCGCGGGCACGGAGCTGTCCGACTACCTGGCGCAGCACGGCGTGCCCGGCATCGACGGCGTCGACACGCGCATGCTGGTGCGCAAGGTACGCGAGGGCGGCGAGATGCGCTGCCTGATCACAGGCGACACCAGGACCGGCGACAAGGACCTCGTCGCGCGCGTGCAGCGGGCGCCGCACGTCGCCGACACCGACCACGTGCTCGTGGTCACCACCAAGACCCGCTACGACTGGACGGGCGGCTACCAGAGCCCGTTCGCGGCGCCGCCGGCGCTGCTGCACGGCGGCCACGATCGTGCCGCCGCGCCGGCGCCGGGTCCGCGCCGCCGCGTCGTCGCCTACGACTTCGGCATGAAGCGCAACATCCTGCGCTCGCTGGTCGCGACCGGCTTCGACGTCACGGTCGTGCCGGCCGAGACGCCGGCCGGCGCGGTGCTCGAGCGCGCGCCCGACGGTGTGTTCCTGAGCAACGGGCCCGGCGATCCGGCGATCTGCCGCTACGCGATCGCAGCCGCGAAGGAACTCGTGCAGAAGGTGCCGGTGTTCGGCATCTGCCTCGGCCACCAGATCCTCGGCCACGTGTTCGGCGGCCGCACCTTCAAGATGAAGTTCGGCCACCACGGCGGCAACCAGCCGGTGCTCGACAAGACCACCGGCAAGGTCGAGATCACGGCGCAGAACCACAGCTACGCCGTCGATCCGCAGTCGCTGCCCGACGCCGTCACGGTCACGCACGTGAACCTCAACGACGGGACCATCGAGGGCATGCGGCACCGGGAGCTGCCGGTGTTCTCGGTGCAGTACCACCCCGAGGCCGCGCCGGGGCCGCACGACTCGCTCTACCTGTTCGGGCGGTTCCTCGATCTCGTGCAGGGCCGCCGCGCCGTCGCGCAGCGCTGATCGCCGCGGCCGCGAAGGCGGCCGCAAGGCACATGCTGAGAGCCTGTATCCCGGATACAGGCTTTCAGCGGCGCAGGAACTGTTCGCGCTGGTACTTCGGCAGGTAGAAGTCGACGAGGAACGGGTTCCACGCGCGTTCCTCTTGCGAGAACGAGTCCATGTCGAGGTAGCGCGTGCTCAGGTTCGACACGTCGTCGGGCACGTCGGGCGACATCACGCGCAGGCCGCGCCGCTCCTCGAAGCGGACGATCGGGTAGAGCTTGCCTTCGCCGCCGTCGTCGATGCGCATCAGCACCGAGCGCGCGCGCCGCAGCACGAACACGCGGTTTTCCTCGTTGCGCTTGAACATCGTCGCGAGGTGCACGGAGAACACGTCGCTGGTCGTCGTGCAGAACGTCTTGAAGTCCGCCTTGACCTCGGGATCGGCCAGGCTCGCGAACTCCTCGACCTGCTCGAGGTCGTCGACCGACTTGAAGAAGCGCCGCTTGGTCTCGTCGCCGAGCTTGAGGTCGCCGTAGTCGTACGGATCGCTCGCCTTCGCCTTGTCCTTCTCGGCAGGATCCTCCTCGGAGCGCCAGCGGATGATCGCTTCGACCACCGCATCGGGGAACTTGCCGGGCGGCATCAGCGCGCGCAGCACGGCGCGCGGCGCGAAGTTGATGTTGATGCGGATGCCCTGGCCGACCGGCGGCGGCGGCGGCGCGTTGGGGTCGGCCTGGGCCGCGTTGCCGGAGTCGCCGGCCTTGCCGCTGCCGGCATTGGCACCGCCGGGGCTGGCGGGGTTGACACCGCCCGGCGCCGCGGTCGGGTCGCTGCGCTTGGCGGCGCGCCGCGCGTTCTTCTCCGGATCACCGGGGTCGTAGCGCAGCGAGGTCCACACCGTCAGCACCGACTCGAGGCCACGGATGACCTTGCCGTCGAGCACCTTGTCGAAGAACAGGTCCTCGGTCACGTCGGGCAGCATCAGCAGCTCGTCGAGGTGCAGCGGCAGCGTCAGTTCGCGGTTGCGCTCGTCGTCGCTCTTGAGCGGCGGCCGCGGCAGGCGGTCGTTGCCGCTGCGGCGCGCCCAGTCCTCGATCTCGTGCACGATCCTGTCCGCATCCGAGGTGCTGACGTCGAACTCGGTGTCCTCGCGCAGCGTGTCGATCAGGCGCACGATCTGGTCGCGCGAGAACTCGGCCCACTTCGGGTCGGTGCTGAACAACGACAGCAGGTTGAGCTTGGCGTTCTCGGGTTCGACCCAGAAGTACGTCGTCAGGTCGTTGTCGGCGCGCGACTGCGGCGGCGCCCAGGCGTCGCGCATGCTGTCGCAGACGGCCGTCGGATCCTCCTCATCACCGCCCGCGCCGTCGCCGCCGGCGGCGCCCTTGTCGCCGCCGCCGGCGCCGGGCAGCGAACCCGGGCCCGAACCAGGCATCGCGTTGAGCCCCGAACCGCCGCCGCCTTCGCTGGCCGCGGCCTGGCCGCCGAGGTCGGTGAGCAGCTGGTCCTGGACTTCGGCCAGCGTGTTGTCCATCTGGTTGCGCATGCGCGCCAGCAGCGCGTCGTTCTCGCCGGTCAGGCGCAACAGGCGCGCGGACACGACCAGTTCCGCCACGATGATGTAGAGCAGGATGCTGAAGATCAGCGTCAGCACCAGGGCGACGCCCCGCTCGCGGTTGCGTTGGTTCGACGGCATTGCGCGGTTCCGGGCTCCGTTCCGCGGCCAGGTCGGCGGCAGAGCGGCTCCGACGCAGGATCGTAGCGCTTCCTCCGCTCCGCTTGGAATCCTGGGAGACATCAGCGCGCCTGCGGCCTCGTCGGTCGGCGCGGTAGCGCCGACACTGCAACCTTTGGTTTTGAAGTGGTCTCGAAAAGCTGCAGGGCCCTTGTGGACTCAGCCTCGGGTGTCTTTTCGAGACCACTTCAACGGCCGCAGGACGCGCTGGCAGCGGGCGCGCGGCGCCTATTGGGCGCCTTCGACCGGAGCACCGCGGTCGTTGACGATGCGCGGCGTGATCTGGAACGCGACGCTGGTCTCCTGCCGGCTCGTCGAGGTCGAGCGGAACAGGAAGCCGAGGATCGGGATGTCGCCGAGGATCGGCACCTTGGTCTCGCTCTGGAACGTCGTCAACGACTTCAGCCCGCCGATCAGCAGGCTGTGCTTGTCCTTCAGGTAGACGGTCGTCACCGCGGTCCGCGTGCTCGTGATCGGCGTGACGACGGGGTCGGTGTCGGCGAAGCCGGTCACCGCCGACACGTCGGCGTAGATCTGCAGCAGCACCGAGTCGACGCCGGCGATGATCGGGATGATGTTCATCTTGACGCCGACCGGCTTGAACTCGATGTCGGTCGCGACCTCGGTGCCGAGCGAGCTGATCTTCGCCTTCGGGAACGGGATCTGCGTCAGCGTCGAGATCGCGGCGACGCCGCCGTTGCGCACGACGAGCTTGGGCGAACTCGTGATGTCGGCGAGGTTGTTGGCTTCGAGCGCCTGCAGCACGACATTGAGTTCCCAGCTGTCGTGGATGCCGCCGAGCGTGAACAGGCCGACGTCGGTCACCGGGTTGCTGCCGACGACCGGCTGCCGCAGCGGGAACGACGACGTGTAGGCACGGACCAGCTGGTTGCTGCTGAGGTTCTGCAGGATCGGCGTGGTGTTGTTGATCGGCGCGATGCCGAACGCGAGCGCGTCGGCGGTCGTGTACTCGATCACCTGCACGGTGATCTCGATCTGCGGGATGCTCGTGTAGAACAGGTCGAGCGCGCCCTCGAACGCGGTCAGCGCCGCCGGCGATGCGGTCACCAGCAGCAGCGCCACCGGCGTGCCGGGATCGGCAGTCGTCATCGGGGCGCCGGTGACGGCCGGTGGCTGGTTGAGCCGGTTGTCGTCGACGATGCGCGCGCCCTTGAGCTGCTCGAACTCGGGCAGGTAGGTGACCTCGATCTGCCGGCCGCGCAGCATGCGGCCGAGGATGCTGTTGCTGCCCTCGCCGCCGACCTTGGTGCCCGGCGGCGGTGGTGGCAACTGCTGGCCGGCGGGGACGACCGGCAACGGCTTGTCCGGCACGATCTCGGTGATCAGCTTGAGGAAGGTCGGGCCGAGTTCGCCGACGAGGAAGTACTGCTTGGTGACCTGGCCGTCGTTCCCGATCAGGATGCTCGAACCGAACAGGCCGCGCAGGTGCGCTTCGAGTTCGCTGCGCGACTGTTCCTGCGGCCCCTGCCCCGGTTGCTGCGGATCCTGCTGCGCTGCGCGCAGGCTCGCATCCATCGGTGCCCCGGGCAGACCGACGACGAGCGGCCCCGCGGTGGCGGCGTCGGCAGGCCGCTGCGCGTCGACCGTGGCCTGCACCTGCAGCGGATCGACGCGGTGGCGCGGTTCGGTGACGCACGCGGCGACGAGCAGCAGCGGCAGCAGCGGCAGCAGCGGCAGCGCGCGGCGGTCGGCTGTCGCAACGGCGCGCCGCGCGCAGCGTCGACCGCTGCGAGGAGGATCGTCTGTCGGGGGAGCGACCAACGGCTGGGCCTGGAGGAGAGCCCGCCGTGTCAGAGGTTCTGGATCACACTCGCGGTCAAGTCCGTCACCGACTTGCCGTGATTGTTCGTGATGTCGCCGGAGCGGACCACCAGGTCCTTGCTCGCGGCGGCTGCGGCCTTCTGCGCGGCGTCGCGGATGCGCTTGTCCATGTCGGCGACCAGCAGGATGTAGCGCGCAGAACCGCGCCGTACCCCGTCCGCGAGGATGGTCTGCCACTCCGGTGTCGCCTCCCTGACCTTCTGCTCGTCGATCGTCGCAGGCGCGGACGTGTTGCTCGCGCTGCCGAAGTAGACCACGTGGTCGGTCTTCAGATCCACCTGAGCCCGGACAAACCCGGGCACGATTGCAATCGCGAGCGCAAGAAGAAGAGGTCGGGACGCAGCACGATGGACGGTGGAGTTGCGCATGGATGGATCAGCTGACGTGGACCACGAGTTCGCCCGGAGTCCTCGCCGGCGACCTGACCTCGCCGAGAGCGACTTGCCGGGCAGGCGGCAACCGCGGGTTCTCGGAGGAACCGCTTTGCTCTCGGGAATCGAGCGGGCAAAGCCAGTGCCACAAACCTGTCCCCTCGCGATGGCCGAATCGTCCGACAAGCCCTGATCGGAGGTTGCAGTCTCAGACTTTTTCTCGGCCACGCGGTGGTCGCGGAATGAGCCACGGCCTTGGCCGATTGGGCAGCATCATTTGGCCATGCCGCGCCACCGCGATGGCTAGTTCCGTGGCCGATATCTGGCGCCGCGTCGGACGCCCACCCGCTCGACCAGACCGACCTCGACGAGCAACTGCAGGTCGCGCAGCCCTGTGCGGTGCGAGACACCCGCGCTGCTCATGTGGTCGAGGGTGCCGATCGAGCCGGCGATGACGAGTCGGTTGTACAGCGCGCGAACGCGCGGCGGCAGGCTCTGCAGGACGACCTCCCGCGCAGGAGTCGGCCCGGCACCCGGCATCGCGGCCGCCCCGGCGGCGGGCACCGGCGGCGGGGCCGCCGGTTCGGCTGGCGGCAGCGCGTCGGTGCGGCGCGGCAGCACGTAGGTCGGCTCGGGGACCAACGGCGCCGGCGCCGCCACCTCGGGGTTCGGGGTAGCGGGCTGTGGCGCGGGGCCGGGCTGGACAGAAGGCGGCGGCACCGACGGCGGTGCGGTCACCGCCGGCGACGGTGCGGCCAGCGGACCCTGCCCGGCCGAAGGCTGCGCACCAGCCGCCGCCGCAACGGGCGGCAGCGCCGCGATCACCTCGCGGCGCTCGACGCTGTCGCCGGCCGCGAGCACCATCGCGCGATAGACCGCGTTGCGCAGTTCGCGGATGTTGCCGGGCCAGTCGCGCCGGAACAGTTCGTCCATCGCGTCGGTCGTGAACGCGCGCGCGCGGCTCTCGCCCGACGCCGCGACCTCGCTGCGGAACTGCTCCACCAGCGCCGGGATCTCGGGCCGCCGTTCGCGCAGCGGCGGCACGTTCACGACGATGCCCTGCAGGCGGTAGTAGAGGTCCTCGCGGAAGCGGCCCACGGCGACCATGCGCTGCAGGTCGCGGTTGGTCGCGGCGACGACGCGCACGTCGACGGCCACCGGATCGAGGCCACCGACGCGGTCGACCTCGCGCTCCTGCAGCACGCGCAGCAGCTTGACCTGCACGTCGAGCGGGATCTCGCCGACCTCGTCGAGGAAGATCGTGCCGCCGCTGGCCTGCTCGAACTTGCCGATCTTGCGGCGGTCGGCGCCCGTGAACGCGCCCTTCTCGTGGCCGAACAGCTCGCTCGCGAGCAGCGTCTCCGACAGCGCGGCGCAGTGCACCTTGACCAGCGGCCCGGCCGAGCGGCGGCTCCAGCGATGCAGCAGGTTGGTCAGCACCTCCTTGCCCGAGCCGGTCTCGCCGAGGAACAGCACGGCGAGGTCCGTCGGCGCGACGCGGCGCAGCGTGCGGTAGACCTCGCGCATCGCGGGGCTGACCGCGGTGATGCCGGCGCGCTGCAGACTCGCATCGACCTCGACCGCGGCCGGCGACAGCGCCGATCCCGACGCCAGCCGGTCGCGCAGCACCTCGAACAGGAACTCGCCCGACGCCGCCTCCTCGGGGTAGACCGCGAGCGCCGTGGTCGGCCGCTTGTCCTCGATGTCGCTCTCGGGCGCGTGGTCGACGACGCGCTGCCAGGCCTCGAGGATGCGCAGCACCAGCGCCTCCGCGGCGTCGCGCGACAGGCCCGGCGCCAGCATCTGGAACTGGCCGGAGCCGGCGTGGCACAGGAAGCCGCCGCGCGGCAGGTGTTCGCGCAGCACGGCCGCGAAGCGGCGCAGCCCGCGCGGCCGGCCGGAGCCGTCGCCGAGCCCGAGCGCCAGCAGCGCCAGCGACTGGCTGCGCTGCTGCGCGAGCGCGACTTCCTCGGCGACGCGGCGGCGGAAGTAGTCGGGCGCGAACGCGCCGGTGACCGGATCCTGCACGGCATGGCGGTAGAGCTGCGCGTTGTCGAGCGCGACCGCGGCCTGCGCGACGACGGTCGCCAGCAGGTCGAGGTCGACCGGCCGCGGCCGCGCGCTCGCGAAGCCGAGCAGCACCGCGCCGCGGCAGCGGCCGCCGGCCAGCAGCGGCACGCCGACCATGCTGCGGATGCCCGTGAACCGTTGCGCCAGCGCCGGCGGCGCGGCGCCGCTGCCGGCGCAGCTGAACGCGCCGACGGCGCTGCGCAGGAACGTGAGTTCCGCGGCATCGCAGCGCTCGGGCTCGCCGCTGCCGAACAGGTCGACCTGGCCCGACTCGGGATCGAGCAGCGCGATGCGAACGAGGTCGCACGCGACGTGCTGTTCGCAGAAGCGGCGCAGCACCGCGAGCGTGTGGTTGCTGTCGAGCTGCGCCGACAGTTCGCGCATCGCGCGGTTCAGCTTCTGCAGGTCGAACAGGCGGCCCTGCAGGTCGCCGGCCATCTGGTTGAACGTGCGCGACAGGCGCCCGAGCTGGCCGCGCTCGGTCGCCGGCACGCGCGTCTCGAGTTCGCCGCGCGCCAGCGACTGCGCGCCGCGTTCGAGCCGTTCGATCGGTTCGCTGATGCGGCGGCTGACGACGAACGACAGGAACGCCGACAGCACGAGCAGCAGGCCCGCGACCAGCAGGAAGAACGCGCGCACCGGGATGCGGCCGATCGACAGGTCCAGCGTCGCCGGCAGGTCGGGCTGCGCGACGACCAGCAGCGCGCGCGGCGTGTCCTGCAGGTCGCGCAGCACCGTGCAGCCGCACAGCCACTCGCCGTAGCCCGACGCCGCGCGGTCGACGACGGGCTGCTGGCGCTCGAGCGCCTGGAACAGCGCGCGCTCGCGCTGCGCCATGACCGCGGCGTCGCGGCCGTGCGCGAGCAGCAGCCGCGGGTCGATGCGCGTGCCGGCGACCTCGAGCGGATAGCCGCGCGGGTCGCACAGCATGACCGAACCGCCGGGCGCCAGCGCGCCGAGGAAGTCGGCACCGAGCGGCCGCGCGACCGTCAGCGCCAGCGTGCCGCCGAGCACCGCCGACTCGCTGCGCACGGCGATGTCGACGCTGCCCCAGTGCACGTAGACGCCCGGTTCGAGCCGCGCCGGCGCCTCGGTCGAAGCCAGGCGCGCGTCGCCGGCGACCGTGCTGACGGCCTCGGCGACCGGGCCGCCTGGCGTCGGGTTCCAGTCCAGGCGCAGGAAGCCGCCCTGCCACTCCGGCGGCAGCTGGCCGGCCATCAGCTGCTGCAGCGCCGGCAGCACCGCGGCCACGTGCTCGCCGAGCTTGCCGTCGGCGACCTTGCCCAGGCGCTGCGCGTACAGCTGCGCCAGGTCCTGCTGCCACTGCTGCGCGCTGCCGCGCAGCCGCTGCATCTGGTCCTGCAGCTGGCCGATCGCGCCCTGCACCTGGCGCCGCATGCCTTCTTCCTGGTCCTGCTCGTGGCCGCGCTCGAGCACCTGCGCGAGCACGATCGACAGCACCACGAGCGGCGCCAGCGCCGCGACCGAGAGCACGGTCATCAGCCGCACGCGCAGGTTGCCGACGACCGCGAGCAGTTCGCTGAGCAGCACGAGCAGCAGCGGCACGCCGCACAGCACCAGCAGCAGGCCGATGCGGCTGTCGGTCGTGCTCGCGGCCGCGCGGTCCGGATCGGTCACCGCGACCGACAGCACGGCGCCGTCCCAGCCGTCGCCGGTGAGCGCCGTGTAGACGCTGGCGCGGCGCACGCCGGCCACCGTCGACGACAACAGCGGGTCCTCGGCATCGGCGTGCCGCGTCGCGTCGCGCGGCAGCAGCGTGAACTCCTGCCGCCCCTCCGGCGGCAGCGTCGCTTCGCTGAGGCGGCCGTCGCGGTAGATCGCGATCGTCGTGCCCGCGAGCGCCGCGCGCGCGTCGTCGCGCATCAGCATGTCCTGGCCGTCGCGGATCAGCGGCGAACCCTCGGGTTCGGGCTGCGTCGGCTTCTCGCTGCCGAACACCACCGAACGGAAGCGCATGCGGTAGTCGGCGAGGTTGCGGAACTCGATCGCCTCGAGTTCGGCGCCGGCCGGCAGGTCGCTGATCGGCAGCACCGTGTTGATGTGCCGTTCCTGCTGCTCGTCGACCCACGCGAACGCGATCGCCGCCGGCGATCCCTCCGGCGGCTGGTCGCGCGTGTTGTGCACGACGAGTTCGTAGAAGACGCTGACCTGGTGCTCGAGCTGCAGCGTGCGCGGCGGCGCGCCGCCGCGGAAGTGCAGCACGACCTCGGCGACCGTCGCGCCGGGGTTCGCCGCCGGCACGCCCGGGTAGATCGCGCGGTAGAACAGCCACAGCTTCTGGCACGGCTCGACGCCGGCCGGGATGGCGATGCGGCGCGTCGCGCCGGGACCGAGTTCGATGCCGGCGTCGATCGGGTACGGACCGCGCAGATCGGTCAGCACGCCGTCGAGCGACGCGGTGCCGAGGAACAGCGGTTCGACGGCCTCGTCGCGCGTGCGCGCCAGCGACAGGCCGACCAGCCGCACGTCGGCACCGCGCGCCAGGCGCACGCCCAGCGTGCGCAGCGGTTTGCTCAGCGCGACGCGGCGCCAGTCGACCTCGTGGAAGTCGCGGCCCAGCCCCTGGCCGTCGACGAAGCCGGTGTCGAACGTCAGCGTCTCGGTCGCGGCCGCGTCGGTGCCCTGGTTCAGCTCGAGCTCGATCTGCGGCCACGGCTGCGGCGTCAGCGGCAGCGCCGCCGACGCGTACGGCCGCCCGACGACGACGTAGAGCTCCTCGCCGCGCAGCGGCGGGTCGAACTGGAAGGTCTCGGCGCGGTTCTGTTCGAGCGGCAGCCAGTACGGCCGCACGGGGAACGGCTCGTCGGGAAAGTCGCGCACCGGCGCGCCGAACTCGGCGCCCGGATACTGCGACAGGAAGCGGTAGATCGTGTTCTTCTGCCGCGCGATGCGCTTGCCCGCGAGCAGCTCCATGAGCGCGCGGTCGCGGCTGGCGCCGCGGTAGCTCGCGAGCGTGCCCTGTTCGACGCGCTCGACCATGCCGCGCACTGCCGCGAACGCGGCGCCGAGTTCTTCGCGCATGGCCGCGTCGCGCATGCCCAGCCGCAACGACGGCAGGCAGAGGCCGCCGACGAACAGCACGACGCCGGCGATCGACAGCGCGGGCCGCAGCCAGCGCGCGCGGCCCTGCAGCCGCGGCCACAGGCGCAGCAATACGAGCAGCACCACCACGGCGAGCAGCGGCACGATCAGGTACTGCAGGTCGGCGAGCAGTTCCTTGGTCAGCAGCTGCGCCGGCAGTTCCGAGACCAGCGCGCCCTCGCCGAGCAGCTGCAGCCGCGCGAGCGGCGCGCCCTCGAGCGGGTCATGGCCGGTCCAGCTGAGCCGCGTGACGTCGCCGCCGTCGCCGTCGACGTCGACCAGCGCGATGCCGAAGCCGAACGAGTGCTGGCCGGGCCGCACGTTCGCGAGCTGGTGGAACGGGATCGCCGCCTCGAACTGGTAGGTGCCCTGGCCGCGATCGCGGCCCGCGACCTGGAACCCGGTCAGCGACGAGCCACCCTGGCGCGGCACGCCGAGCTTCGGGTCGAGCGCGATCCAGGGCCGCGTCTGGCTCAGCGGTGCGAGCGACAGTTCGAGATCCTCGGCGCGCAGCGCGCCGGGCTCCTCGTCGCCGACGGCGGCCAGGAACACCTCGATCGTGTCGCCGACGGCGGCGGGCGGTCCGATGCGCTGGCCGCGGTGCACGTCGTCGTGCACGACGCCAGCGAGGTAGAGCGCGTTGCTGTCGTAGGCGACCTGCAACTCGAGCGAAGCGTCCTCGGGACCCGTCCACCCGATCGCGCCCGCCGTGACCTGGTCGCCATGCGCGATGCGCACCGCCGGCTCGAGCTTCCAGTCGGCAAGGTCACCGTCGATGACGGGGGCGGTGCGGCGTGGTGCGGCGAGCTGCTGCGGCAGCACGAGCCGGTCCTTGCCCGGCGGCGCGTGACCTTGCTGGCCGGGGTTCTGGCCAGACCCCGGCTGGGCTGTCCCCGGCTGAGGTGCCTTGGGTTGGGCCGCAGGCGTGGCGTTGGGGTCGGGCTGGGCCGCCGGTGGCGCCGTCGACGCTGGCGGTGTTGGCGCAGCCTTGGGTGCGGGCACCTGCTGTGCCCTGGCCACGCCGGACAGCATGGCTACGGCGGCGGCGAGCGCCACGCTGGCGACCCGCCATGGCCGATTCGCGCTGCCCTCGGAAATCGGCCATCCATTCGCCATGCAGGCCGCAAGTCTAGCCGGCCCACGAACACACGGTGAAGCGCCGGTCGCGGCGAATCCGCAATCCGGCGCCCACCAGCTGCGCTGCCGAGGGTTAGCCGCGGCGGCGGCGCGGGCCGCGCCGGCGGCGTCCGCCGTCCTCGCCGCGATCGTCGCCACCTTCGCCGCGCTCGCCGCGACCCGAGGGCCGCTCTTCGAACAGCGCGTCGACTTCCTCGAGGTCCCCCACATCCTGCTGCCGAGGCGGGGCCTCGATCATGTCGGCCTGGGTCGGATCGAACTCGGCCATCGGCAGGCCCGGCTCGCGGCCAGCGCCGCGGGACTCGTCGCCGCGACGACCGCCGCGTTCCTCGCGCCGGGGCGTACCCTCGCCGGCGTCGGCGAAGCCGCGTGGCTCGCGCTCCGCACGCTCGCGCCGTCCACCCCACTCGCGGGGCTCGCCGCCGGGGCTGCGCTCCTCGCGCGGGCCGCGCACTTCACGCGGCTGGCGCTCCTCG
>Ga0070689_100001081_pt1 | contig 17088 bp, 12 predicted proteins | sample KBSS23HmetaG_FD_64669 | JGI IMG/M metagenome (GOLD analysis project Ga0070689, IMG submission 64669) | Switchgrass rhizosphere microbial communities from Kellogg Biological Station, Michigan, USA - KBS S2-3H metaG | ecosystem: Host-associated > Plants > Roots > Rhizosphere ...
GGTTTCGGTAAAAGATGGGGGGTAAAAGATACTGGACCTTTGTAAGCTTGCGACTCCCATCTTTTACCTCAATTCCGGGCCATCAAAACCACGATTGGCGTTCGAAAATCCCAAGCTCCCATGTTTTTGCGCTCCAGGATAAGTCAAGTTATTCAAGGGGCACATCACTAATCGTCCCCTTGGTGAGTACTCCGTTCGGACCCTCAGTATTCAGGCTATGAAATTCAACCGCTCTGATTCTCCGAAGCCTAATCCCTTTTAATCAATCGCGCCGACGGCGGCCCGGCCTTCGGTTATCGGCGGCCGCCTGAAAGATGCAGGGAGATACCGGCGTATGGTGGTGGAGATGGCGCGTCGAGAAAGACGCCACGGGAACGTTGTTAGCGCGGGTCTTGGCTTGCATTGGGAACCTTAAAAACAAAAGAGTATGAAAAGGCAAAAATCCATAGATTGGATGAAAGATCTCCGCACTGCGGCCCGTAGAAGGGATAAGATGTCCACGCTCCTTGTCGGTGAACGGGGAACCAATAGTTCGCTGCTTCGCCAAATCAAAAGCCTGAGCAACGCGCCGGGCTGGACGGTGTTTTACGAAACCTACGGCCCGCTGGTCGACCGATTCGCCATGAAGTTCGGACTGACTTCCGCCGAGCGGGAGGACGTTATCCAGAACACCATGATTCAGGTCGCCAAAAACATGCCGGAGTTCAACTACGACCGCCAACGGGGCTCGTTCAAATCCTGGCTGTTTCGGAGCGCCAAGTGGAAGATTCTCGACACCCTTCGCGGCCGCCCCAGGAACACTTTTGATTTTCAGCGGAATTCCTACGGGGATGACCCGGCGCCCGCGCCGTGGGAGCCTTCCGTGTCGGTTTTCGAGGAACTTTGGAATGGAGAATGGCAGCAACAGTTGCTTCGGGACGCCCTGGAAATCGTCCGGAAGAATGTATCAGAAGTTCATTTCCAGATTTTCTGCCTGAACGTCCTGGAGGAAATGCCCGCCTCCAAGGTGGCAGAAATGGTCGGCGTCCGCACAGCCCACGTACACCTCGTCAAGTGCCGGATCGGAAGGCTGATCAAAAAACACCTCACCCTACTGCAAAAACAAGAACATGAAACAGAGCATCCTTAAACCCGGCTGTTACCTGATGGAGTTTCGACCGACAACGGACACCGGCGTGAGTTACCGTGGCACGCTGCGGGTCACCCAAAATGCAAAGGACCCGAACGCAAAGGACTCGACGGCGGCTCCATCGGTCAGCGGCGATCTTTACGCCATTTCCAGTCAAGTTCGTTCGTCGGACTCAGCGTTGCCGGACATTCCCGCGCTCGCAGACATGGCCTCAAAGGCCAAAGGAATAATCCCGTGTTTTCCCTCGAGCGCTTACAGCCACTATCTCGACGTTTACAACGTAACCGATATCGAACAGAACCCCGGTGAGATTCGCGTCATTCTCGAATTGCAAGCGCATCGCTTTGACCACGCTTCGCGCCGCCTGGCGCCCGGCGCAAACTGCCGGCTCCAACTGACCGAGGTGAAACCCAGTCCAGCACAGACGGGCAATACCGGGCCGACGTTCTCCGGAGATCTAATCGGCCCGGCCGGAAAGCGAGGAGATTTCACCCTCGTCCATATCGGGGAAAAACTTCGGCGGGCCAAGGTGCGCATTTTTGCGTTGGAGTACGGCGCGAACGGTGTGATCAACTTTCCGGGATCCAAGCTCGTCCGAAAGAATCTGGATGATCAAGCGGACGCATCCGAAATCGAGCTGAAGTGGCAATCGGTATTCTCCAAAGTAGGGTGGGAGCTCAACGTTGAATCCAAAGCGCTGAAATCCGAAGGCGAATTCCAGCGCCCGGACCAAAAGCCCACCGGCGATCCCCCAAAAATCGGCGAACCCGATTCCAATATCGACGAGTGGACGCCGTTCGATCTCGCCGTTAACGCCACCCAACTGAGAAGCGACATCGTCGGAAACAACGATGACTGGATCTATGATCTGTTGTGCGTCTCGCGTTTCGAGAAGACTTCCAATTTCCTCGGCTTGATGTTCGATTCCGACTCCACGGACCTGAACCAACGACCCAGGGAATCGGCCGCCATCTCAGCCCTCCGGCAATTCACCCATGACGACGGCGGCAAACCCGTGACCGAGCCGTTTCAGCGCGCACGGGACGGCGAACTCTATTTTCGCACAGCGATCCACGAAATCGGGCATTGCATGAACTTGACCCATAGTTTGTCCACGCAAACCCTGATGGATACGACGGATTGCCTTCTTTCCACGGAGGCCAAGGCGGCCGCGAACGGGAATCCAAAAAAGGCAGTCAAATTGGAGTTTCTTCCGGAGGACGCCTTCTGGCTGCAGCACGCTCCCGACATTGCCATCCGGCCGGGAGGCGTCAGCCGGCACAATCTTCAGTGGCAGCGAAAGCAGCGTTCCCAAACCACCACGGTCCTGGTGAAGTCGCAAACGGCCCTGACCCTGGACATCAAACTCGTCGACAACAAGATCCCCTTTGGGGCCCCGGCGCGTTTGGACATCACGCTTTCCAATCAGGGAGAACCCACACTCGTCCCGGCGGATATCTCCCTTCGTGGCGGATGTGTTTCGGGAAGCGTTCATAGCCCGAATCAATCAACCGCCTATTTCCGGTCCGCCTTCAAATGTTGCGATTCAGTGAAGCCTGATGGCCGCCTTGAACCACTGGCCGATAAGCCCAAAACCGACGGTTTGACGCTCCTCAGGGGAATCGACTCTCCCCTGTTTCCCCGGCCGGGAAAATATAGGATCGAATTGGTGTTGCGATGGGATGTTGAGGGACAAACACGTCAGGTCACCGGTTCAACTTCGATTGTGGTACTGCCGCCCAATCCAAAGGATTCGTTTCAAACCCTGGCCGCCGCTGCGGCGATTAATCAACCGCTCTTGATGCCGGCAATCGTCCAGGGTCGCCTGGTCAAGGAAGGTATCGTCCCGCTGGGTTTGACCCTTGCCTCCACCGAGTTGGCCCCGCATTACGAGGCCATCGCCTTGCGCTGCTTTAATCTGAGCAATCAGAGCGAACATACGGCCATTGGACCGGAGGACATAAAAGCGGCGATGGAAGCCCATGGCCCCCGCTTCGGACAAGATACGATCGAAAAAGCCATCTCACGCTTGCAGTCCAAAGCCAAAGCCGGTGGCCCGACAGAACGAATGCGGATGACTTGCCGCGAAAAAAAACGGTTCCAGCCGTCCGGCAAAGGCGAGACAAGCGCTGTGCCGCAAAGCACACCCCAACTTACCCCAGGCCTGGATCGCGTCTCTGCCGACCAAAACGATCAAGTTCTTCCAGTATAACCAGCTTATGAACCTATTGCGCATCAGCGAAACGGTCGACGCCTTCGGTCCCTACACCGAGACCGAAACCGTAAAACTCGTCGAGATCGAAGTCCCGCCCAACTGGCGGGTTCGAGTCATCGAAGGCACCGAGTTCCAAATCCGCTTGTCTTCCATCGAATCCGAATCGGATGACGACGGGGACAGCATCAATGTCAGCCCCAATCAGTCGAAGGCCGGCTAATCTCCCCTTCCCTCCCAAGTGAGGAAACTGCTGCTCAAGGCCGGCTTTGCTCCGGGAGATGGCGTCGCGCTAACCGCGGCCGTTCGCGACCTCCATCGCTGCTTCCCCGGGGAATTTCTAACCGACGTCCGGACCCCCTACCCCGATCTGTGGCGGCACAATCCCCATCTGCATCCCCTCGATCACGGCGCGCCGGACGTTGAAGCGGTCGAATGCGATTATCCGCTGATTCAATCCGCCAACCAGACGCCCGTTCATTGCCTCAACGGATTCGTTCAATTTCTCAGCGGCCATCTCCAGCGCGACATTCGCCTGAGCGAATTCAAAGGCGATATTCACCTCAGCCCGGAGGAACAGACGGCTCCATCGCAAGTGGAGTCACTGCTCGACGCCCAGGTCCCCTTCTGGCTTATCTCGGCTGGCGGGAAATTTGATCTCACGGTCAAATGGTGGGAGCACAAACGGTGGCAGACCGTCGTGGATCATTTTCGGGACCGAATCCTCTTCGTGCAGGTCGGCGACGCCAAACATTATCATCCCCGCCTTGACGGCGTCCTGGATCTCCGCGGCTGGACATCCCTCCGCCAATTGATCCGCCTGGTCCACCACGCCCAAGGCGTCCTTTCGCCTGTCACCTGCCTGATGCATCTGGCCGCGGCTGTTCCGACTCGTCCCGGTCAGCCTCGCAATCGTCCGTGCGTGGTGGTCGCCGGCGGACGCGAACCGGCCCACTGGGAGCAGTATCCCGGGCATCAATTTCTCCATACCGTCGGCTCGCTGGACTGTTGCGCGACCGGCGGATGTTGGAAGCGGCGGACGATCCCGCTCGGCGATGGCCGCGAGAACGATGCGCCAGAACACCTCTGCGCGGCGCCGGTGGGATACCTGCCGCGTTGCATGGATCTGATCACGGCCGAGGATGTCATTCGCCGAATCGAATATTATTTCGAAGGCCGTGCCATCGCCCCTTTGACCCTGGCCCAGCTCGACCGCGCGAGAAGGGCGCCCCGGCTCAGTCACGGAACAGCACTGGACGATAACTCCGTCACCCGCGGGACGGCGCGTCGAACATTGGAACGATTCATCACCCAAATTCCTTCCTGCCCGACAGATTATCGCGGACGCGGAATCGTCATCGCGGCCAGCGGCAGTCAGTACGTTACCTGCGCGTGGGTCTGTCTGCGCATGTTGCGGCACGTCGGGTGCCGTCTTCCGGTGGAGATCTGGCATCGAGGTCCTCAGGAATGGAGCGAGGCGCTCACTGGGTTGTTTGAACCCCACGGCGTCCGGGTGGTGGATGCCTCCGAGGTGCTGCGCCGGTATCCAGCGAAAATCGATCATAAGTACGGGATTAAACCCTATGCGATTTTGCACTCCTCGTTTCACGAGGTGCTATGGCTCGACGCGGATCAAGTGCCGGTGCAGGATCCGACCTTCCTTTTCGACAGTCCGCAATTCAAGGAGACCGGCGCCGTCTTCTGGCCGGATTACTATCGTTTCGATGCCGACAATCCAATCTGGCGGTACACTAACGTGCCGTATCGGGACGAACCCGAGGTGCAAGGCGGCGAGCTTCTCATCGACAAGGTCCGATGCTGGAAACCGCTTCGGCTGGCGCTCTGGTTCAATGAACATCACCGCTTTTTCTATCGGTATATCAATGGGGACAAGGACACGTTCCGTTTCGGCTGGCATAAAATGGGGCAGCGTTACGCCATGGTGCCGTTTCCCATTCACTCCCTGGAAGGAACGATGTGCCAGCACGATTTCTCCGGGCGCCGCATTTGGCAGCATCGCAATTTTCGAAAGTGGAATCTTAACGGACCCAACGCTGACGTGAAGGGTTTCGAGTACCAGGACCAATGCCTGGAGTTCATTGCGGAATTGCGCGCGGGCTTGGAATCCCATCCGAGACCGGATTTGCGGGAGTGCGTTTCGACGGTTTGAAGCGGCCTCCAACTTCGGACGCCGAACGTTCAACACACGCATCTGTTGGACGTTGAAGGTTCAGGGTTGGAGGTTCGACGTTTGAACATTCAACCTCCAACTTCGAACGCTCAACATTCAACGAGGGCATGAGTTGGAAGTTCAAGGTTTGAAGTTGAGCGTTGAAAGTTGAAGGCCCCAAATCGAAATGGTTCTCGCCATTTCGTCGCTCCTGTGGTGTTCTCGCGCTTATCCATTACATGGATGAGGTACTTCCAGATGTCCACGCTCACGTCCTCATTCGCCCGATTGGAAAGGGTGGATTTGGGCAAGTCTGGCTTGCCCGCAATGTCATTGGAACCTATCGCGCCGCGAAGATAGTTTCCCGGGCTTCGTTGGAGCGAGAAGGCGATTTTCGACGAGAGTTAAATGGCATTCAAAAATTTGAACCCGTCTCCCGCCTGCACGACGGGCTCGTCGACGTGCTGCAAATCGGCCATGCCGCCGACGAGACCTATTTCTATTATGTCATGGAGCTGGGCGACGACGTGGAACTGCGTCAGGAGTTCGCCGTCGATCATTACCAGCCACGGACGCTCACCGCCGAATGCCATCGGCGAACGCGCATTCCCGCCACTGAAACCGCTTTGATCGGCGCTCAGTTAGCCGCGGCCCTCGAGTTTCTCCACCAAAACGGCCTCATCCACCGCGACATCAAGCCGTCGAATGTTTTGTTTGTCGGAGGCCACGCCAAGATTGGCGACCCCGGCCTCGTTGCGGCTATCGAAGGGCAACACACCATTGGTGGAACCCTCGGGTACATGCCGCCCGAGGGGCCAGGCACGCCGCAGGCGGACATTTTCAGCCTTGGAAAACTGCTTTATGTGATCACCACGGGCAAGGATCCGGGCGAATATCCCAGGCTGCCGGCGGACATGATGACCTTTGCGGACGCGAAAGATCTGCAGCGCCTCAATCTCGTGATTCTCCGGGCCTGTGCCTACGATCCGTCCGCCCGTTACGCCACCGCGGAAGAGCTGCGGAAGGATCTGTTGGGCGTGCATGCGGGCGGCTCACCCGAGGAAACGCGTCGGCGGCTGCGGCTCGCCCGCAATATCGGTTTGATCCTTTTGGTTCTGCTAACCTTGGTCGCCGCGGGGCTATACCGTACGTGGCGCCAGGCCCGGGCCGAACGCGCGCGCTTTGCCGAAAGTTTGTTGGAGACGGCAAAACGGAACCAGGCGCAACGCGATCCGCTGGGTGCCCTGCCTTACCTCGGGGAGGTCCTGACCATCGACGGGGCAAAGGAGGAGAAAATCGAATCGGCCGCTCGCTTGATCAGTTTCGCCTGGCGCTACAGTCCGCGGTTGCTTCAGCAATGGGTGTTCACGAACGGGATTAACCAGGTTGCCGCCGCACCCAACGGAAACCACGTCGCTATCGCGAGCGCATCAGGCCAGGTATGGCTCTGGCCATGGCGAACCGGGCCACCCCGATTGCTGGGCGAACATCGTTTCGCCGAAGGACGGGCCGAAGTCGAAGCCCTGGCGTTTAGCCACGATGATCAATGGCTCGCTTCGGTTGGCATGGACGCAACTGTCCGTGCCTGGCACCTGGCGACGGGAACAAACATTTCCATCCGCATTCCGGCCCCCGGCCACGCCCTGGCGTTTCGACCTAAAAGCCTCCAATTGGTTGCCGGGTGCGAAGGTTCCGTCGAATTGATCGATCTTGAGACCGGCATCGTGAAGGAACTGCACAATCTGGGGGTTGACGCCGCCATTTCCGTCGCGATTCACCCCGACCGCAACACCGTCCTTGTTGGAACCACCGGCCGCGCCACCGAAAACGGCCGCATCTATAAACTGTTTTTGGACGGCACATTGGCACCGCCCCCTACGAATTACCTTTGGGTATACGATCTTGCGTTCAATTCGAATGCCACCTACTCGGCCGCTGCCACCGGCAATCGGGCCCATCTTAATCCGTTAGACCCAGCCGCGCCGGCCCGTCTTCGACACCCCACCCTCGTGCGTTCGGTATCGTTTAATCCCCGAGAAAAAGACCGGCTCCTGACTGCCTGTTTCGACGGAACAGTCCGCCTTTGGTCGTGCGATGAGGACGACCAAGTCATGAGCCCCGTCCATACGCCTGGACTCCCATCGTGTGTTCGATTCCACCCGGACGGCCAGACATTTACTGTCGCAACGATTGAAGGCCTGGTTCGAATTTATGGATTGGGCGGAGCCACCAATGACGTCGTGCGCGAGCTAACCACGGTCAGTGGCGACTCGATGCATTATGCGCGCGTTCGCTCCGAAACAAACGTTGTCGTCCGGAATGCAGCGACCGAACTGTTGGAAGCCGCGATCGCGATTCCCGGCGACACCATCAGCATGCTGCGGCTTGACCAAACCGGGCAGCGTCTCATGACCTGGCAAACCAACGACCAACAAGTCCAGTTAAGCGTTTGGGATCTCAATCGCGCCGCGTTGATCGCGACCACCAACCTTCCACCTCCGCTGGAGCCTGATCTGAGTCCGGATGGACGATCGTTGGCGATTCGCCTCAGCGATCGGTTGATTCTTTGGTTATTGGATTCGAACCAGTCGTTTCAATGGAACTGGGGCCGAACGGTTCCCAACCCGAGGGATAGTACCGAACTCCGCTTCAGCCAGAATTCCCCTCGTGCCGTGGTTTCGTGGAGAACCAACGTCATGGTGTTCTCTCCCCTGACAGGAAAGACCGTCAGTCGCTGGTCGGTGCGGCACACGATCACCTCGGTCGACATCAACGGGGACGGCAATCGCGTTGTCGTAGGCGAAAGTCCTTCCGGGATCACTTCCGCTCCTATTTATGTCTGGGAACCGGAGACGCCCACCAGTGCACGCAGGGTGAATGAGCGGCCCATCATCCTGGAGGATGGCTGCTTCCTGGCACGCTTTAATCCATATGGTCCCGAGTTGGTCCTGACGGATACGGCCAATAATTGCACAATTTACGACACGATGCAGTGGAAGCCGCTCACATTCCAGCAGCCTCCGGCGATCACCGTGGATGCCGACTTTAGCCCAATCGGCCGAATGTTCGCGACGTTGACCGGCAACCGTGGAGACGCAACCCCCACCATCCGGGTTTGGGATCTGACGACGGGCGAACCCCTGACTCCGATCCTCCAATCGTCGTTCGGGCGCCGCCTGGGTTCGGTCCGATTTCTCGGCGGCGGAAAGGGACTTCTGTGGTTCACGCGGCGTACCAACGAGTCGCAGACCTGGCGATTGGATCGAATGGATGCCAGCAACGAAGAGTTGAAAGCTTTGAGTCAGCTTTTGTCTTGCCGCAAGGTATCGAGTTCGGGCGACTCCATTCGGATTTCATCGCAGGAACTCGACCGCCTGTGGCGCCAACTCTGGCCGCGCCATCCGGAGTGGTTCTTCCCTTCCACTCAATAATCCGGAGTCAGAAGATTTCACGATCCGGTGCTTGCACCTCTCCCTCTTTCAGCGTCAGGATTTCCAAGCTATGAACCCCCGGAGAATTTTCCTGCCTCGCGGGATTCGGCAAGGGTCGTATTTTAACTCCTGTCTCCCCTCAATATTTCTGGCCGGATGGGTGGCCGCTAGCGTCACGGCCGCGCTCCCGCCCGGCGATCCCCTCACGACGTGGAGCCTTCGCACCAATACGGCTTCCATGTTCCGGCCCTTTACCACCGGGGAAGGATTGATTGTGACCGGCGATGATCGTGGTGCCATCTACACTTCGGCCAACGGGGCCAATTGGTACCGTCGTGAAAGCGGCACGAACATCATTGTTCGCGGCGTCGCCTACGGTAATGGGAAGTTCGTCGCGCTTTTCGCGGTCGCCGGATTTTCCACCTCCGATGACGGCGTGAGGTGGACGACACCCACGGTGACGTTCGACCGCAATATCGACCTCTTCGACGTGGAATACGCGCAAGGCATGTTTATCGCGGTGGGTTACCGGATGCTCGCTCCTTACGACGCCACCATACTTCGCTCGACTGACGGTGTTGCCTGGACAGTGCAAAAAACTGTGACGAACGGCGTCTATCGCGCTGTAACTTATGGCAGTGGACAATTTGTCGCGGTTGGCCACGGAGCCATCGCCAGCACCGGTCTCATCTCCACTTCCACCAACGGAGTCGATTGGCTCACCCAGCCGCCCGCCGCTTCCGTTACCTATTCAATCGCCGCCGGCAATGGCGTCTATGTCGGATTATCCGGCCTGGGGGTTATCCGCTCGACGAACGGAACCGCCTGGAGCCTGGTGGGAGGTCTCCCGATCAGCAATTGGGCGGACGTCTCGTTCGCCGAAGGCACATTCTTTGCCGGTGGAGCCAGTGGGCAGCTCTATACGTCGATCGATGGAGAAACCTGGATGCAACGCCCGACGGGAGTCGTAGGCCTCTTTTCCGGAGCGGGCTCCATCGGGCATCGAGTGGTTCTTGGTGGAACGCAAATCGTGCAATCGGGCCCATTTGAAGGAGCGCCTCCTCTCATCATTCAGCCGCCCGCTTCGCGCATTCAACGCGTCGGCACGACCTACACCAACAGCATTGTCGTCGAATCTTCGGAATCGGTCACCTACCAGTGGCTGCGCAATGGCCTGCCCCTGCCCGGCGCCACGAATTCCACCATTGAGATGCCCGTGACGGAGGAATTCTTCGGCGCGTATTCGGCCGTCGCCACCACTTCCAGCGGCTCGGCCACCAGCTCCGCTCCCGCGATCATTGCCATCCCAGTCGGTATCTCCCTGCAGCCCGTCAGCCAGGAGGTCATTCAAGGCGGCACCGCCACGTTCAGTGTCGTCGTCACTGGCACTCCGCCCATTGCGTTCCGTTGGCGGCGCGGAGGGGCCACCACCAACTTTGCCGTGCTCAACAGCCAGACCAGCTTCCTAACAATTCCCGACGCCCAACTCAGTGGCGTTTACAGCGTCGCCGTCAGCAATGTCGTTAACGCCCCGGGCGAACTGAGCGCCTTTGCCACCTTGACCATCGTGCCCGACTCGGATCATGACGGCCTGCCGGATACGTATGAAACGGAACGGGGATTCAACCCCAATGATCCTTCGGACGGCTTGCTCGACTCTGACGGCGATGGCGTCAGCAACGTCATGGAGTATCAGGCCGGAACCGATCCCCAACAGGCCGGCAGCTACCTCAAGGTGGATCGCGTGCTTGTGGGCACCGGCGCGCTTGTGGAATTCACGACCGCTCCCGGGAAGACTTATACGGTTCAGTTCAACGATGATTTAAGCAAAGACACGTGGTGGCGATTGGCCGACATCCCCGCCAAAGGATCGACGTCCGTGGAGGTCGTTTCGGACCCAACCGCGACAACCACCCGCTTCTATCGATTGGTAACACCAAGGCAGCCGTAGAATATTCGAGCCTCGTTGCTTGAGAACCCCTACGTGCCTTCGCCTCCGGTGTCCGGCCAGGCATTTAATGGAGATTTGTCTCCCACCTGCCAGGTGTGTCCAAAAGGATCAATAAATCCGCCTTGCCGGTGCACGCCCCACGGCACCGAATAGTTTTCCATCTTTCCTCCCGACGCCCCGGCGGTGATCGCCTGGGCGACAATGGGATCAGGATCGTCCACGAACACTTCCACCCGGGCGGTTGTCGTGCCGCGCCTTTTCGGATCGTCGAACTTTCCTTCCACCGGTTCATGCAGGAAAAAGGCTGCACCCCCGATCTCCAATCCGGCCACTGAGCCCAAGCTCCAAAGCAGCCTCGCGCCCAGCGCCCGTTTGTACCAGTCGACCGCGGTAGGCGTATGCGGCACGGCCAGCATGAGTGAAATGACGGTCCCGTTGGAAGGTGATGGTGACGCCATAAATGGTGCCCAATAACTCAGCCCATGCCAACAGCCTGGGTTGTATGTGTAAAGGATTTTGGGGCCTAAGAGGGCCCACATCGCTTGGCGGAATCGAACCTTCAATAGCCTTTCATAGGCTTGTCCCACCGCATGGCCCATTTCCTGAGATTTTATTGCATTTGAAACCATTACAGGCAATCTCCCGCCTGCAAATGATGTCTGATTCAGAATCTCAATCAGGCGGAGCGTCATCCAAGCCACGCAGGCCTCGCGCAGGTCGCGGGGTCCGTCGCCCCGTCCGCCGTGCTCCCCGCGACCAGTCGACAGCATCGCCAGCAGGCGCCGTGGCTACTCCCGCACCGGATGATTCCGAAGCGCCCGAGGAATCTGTCGCCGCCATCTCCTCACCGGACGAATCGGTAACCGACAGCCCGGCGCACAGTGCACCGGTCGCTGAGGCTACTGAGCCGGAAACGTTTGGCAACGACGACGAACCCATCTTCGCGTCGCACGCCGAGCCCCCCGAAAACTCGGGATCGAGCGAGGATCTGGACGAAGAGGAGGCGGACACCTCCGCTCAGCAAGACGAGGAACCGGCTCCGGCTCCAACCGCACGCCCCCCCCGGCCAATGCCACCGGCGGCCCATACCCATGCTCCGTCGTTCCGGCCGGCGGAACCCGCGGCCCTGCGCGAGGCGATCGAGGATGTCGAGCACGTCATCGACGATCTGCGCGACGCCTTGGATCAAATGGAGCTGCTTCTCGAATTGCTCGAGGAAGCCGATCGGCAAAAAACCGGCGACGAACGAGAAATCGAATCCTTGCGACAAATGATTCGCCGGATTCAGCAAGGCGGCGGCGCCCCGCGCCCACCGCGTGACCCTTATCCAGTCCATTCACCGCGTCCCACCAGCTCCAGTGATTCAGGATCGGGAAAGTATTCCTCGCACTCCAGTCCACAGCCGCACTCACCGTCGGGGGGCCAACACCCTCAGCATACTCAGAGCAGCCATGCCGGTCATCCCAGTCACGCTGGTCCGGCTGGCAGTGGCGGTGGCCCTGGTGGCCCCGGTGGAGGTGGCGGAGCCGGTGGCGATCGGCGCGGACGCGGGCGCCGTCGGAGAGGACGAGGCCGTGGCCGTGGCCCGGGCGGACCCAATTCCGCACCGTCGCACGGTCAGGGGAGTCCCGGAGCTTCCGCTTCTGCTTCCGCGGAAAGTCATGGAGACGATTCCGGCAACCCGGGTTGATAAATGGTTGTGGGCGGTCCGGCTTTTCCGGACACGCACCGCCGCCACGGGTGCATGCAACGGAGGAAAAGTCACCGTAAATGGCGCCGCGACCAAGCCGGCGCGCCTCGTTCGCCCTGGCGATGTCATCGCCGCCAATAACGGAACGCTCACTCGCACGGTTAAGGTGATCGGTTTGCTCGACAAGCGGGTCGGCGCGCCTTTGGTCCAGAAATATCTCGAAGACCTGACTCCGGCCGCCGAGTACGAAGCGGCGCGCCAGCGTGAGAAGGAGGCGGAAGGGCGGCGTTCTCCCGGTTCGGGCCGCCCAACCAAGCGCGACCGGCGCATCCTCCAAAGTTTTTTCGGCCACGAGGAATGAGTTCGTCCGCCAAACCCAATGCCATCGAACTCAACGACGGCACCACCATACCCATCCTTTTTGAAAACCGCTCTGTGCTGGCAATCGACAAGCCCGCCGGCTGGATGCTCGTGCCCTTCACCTGGCAAAAGACCAATCGCAATCTCCACGCGGCCATCGTTGCGTCCATCGCCAGCAAGCAATTCTGGGCTCGCTCCCGCAATTTAAAATTCCTTTGCCACGTCCACCGCCTCGATACGGAGACCACTGGAATTCTGTTGTTCGCCAAAAGCCGCGGCGCGCTGGACACGATCGGCGACTTGTTCGAAGCGCGCCGAGTAGCCAAACGCTATCTCACTGTGGTCCACGGCGTCCCCAAAGAGAAGGAATGGACCTGCCGCCTAAGAATATCCCAGGACACCGAACAGATTGGCCGGGTTTATATCGATGAGGAATCCGGCAAGGAAGCGGAGACACGATTCACCGTCCTGGGTTCGAACGGCAAGAACACGCTCATCGACGCCCGTCCCGTCACCGGTCGCACGCATCAGATCCGAGTGCACCTGGTTTCGGCCGGATTGTACGTGATTGGGGATCCCCTTTACACCTCCTCGTCAGCGCCATCATCACCGGCGCGCACGTCCCACCGCCGGTCCTCCATGGCCTTGCGGGCCGTGGATCTCTCTTATATCGATCCCTTCACCCGGAAGTCCGTGGGCATTCATGCGCCGTTTGCGGATTTTGTGACCCAATTTGGTTTCGACCCAGCCATCGTTCCACGGTTCACGCCGGCCCGCCGCGACGACTGACACGGGTCAACGCGGCTTGGACTCTGAATGACTCGGCCCCGCACTTCGTCCGTCCTCAGCGAATACCACTAATCATAACTATGAAGCCTTCATTCCTTGCCGTCCTGTTACCTGCCCTTCTCTGCCAGGCTCACTCTGCCCCAGCGGCGGAGGCCAAGGTCGGCGTGGGGACCAAGGCGGAACCGGGCGCCGATTTGCTCATCGATGGCACGAGGGACACCCTCGATTCCAAGTGGACTTATTGGGAAGGGCCCGGGTTCAAGTCGTCGATGCCTATCAAATGGAAAATTGTCGAGGATCCCGTCGATGGCGGCATGTGTCTCATGACGGACGATCCCGCGGCGGCGGGAGGGCGTTACGGCGCCGCCGATATCGTGACGAAAAGGGCCTATAAGGATTTTCGCCTGCACATCGAGTTCCTCATTACCAAACCTGGCGGCAACAGTGGCGTGTACCTCCAGAACCGCTACGAAATCCAGGTTCTCGACGGCGACAAAACGAAGCATGGCCTGGGCGCAATCATCAACGAATCGGAGTCGCCGTATGCGTTCTATAACGGTGTTGGCAAGTGGAACTCATACGACATTGTTTTTCGGGCGGCACGTTTCAAGGACGGCAAGGTGTCCGAAAAGGCCATGGTCACCATGTATTTCAACGGAAAGAAGGCGCATGACAATGTTCGCATCAGCCAGGTCTGGGGCGGACCGAATTCCGGCGTCGATGGCGGCAATGACGGCGGCAAAGGAATCACCGACACACCGCAGGGATTGAAGCTGCAGTGCGAGGGCCACGATGTTCGATACCGCAACACATGGATTAAGGAGTTGGACTTGACCAAGGCCGACACCAGCTTCTAATCGAATCCGTGAACTCAGAGCCAATTGCAGAAGGCATTTTCTGCGGCGGAAGTTCTGGTGCCAAACGAACCGCCTTACCTCTGCGGCTTAAATCCGAAATCCGAAGGCCGAAATCCGAAATAAATCCGAAGCCCGAACCAGGTTCGTGCAACCGCGCGCCATTCGGATTTCGGAGCTCGGATTTCCTTCGGGCCTCGGATTGCGGGTTTCGGATTTCGAACTCAAGGGGTGAGTCGGTTCGTTTGGTGCTCGAATCTCCAACGCTGCGGGCGGGGTTGCTCGCCATCGTCTGGCTATTCTTTTCTGTCGCCCTCAACGTCGAAGCCGAAAGCAGCCTGACCCTGGTTGTCATCGATTCCACGTCTCACCAACCTGTCCCTTGTCGCATCCATCTGGTCGGGCCAAACGGCCAGGCGGTCAAGCCACCGGAACTTCCATTCTGGCGCGATCATTTTGTGTGCACCGGCGCCGTGCAACTCGCCCTGCCGCCCGGCGCTTATCGCTGGCAGGTGGAACGAGGACCCGAATGGAGCCGCACCAACGGCGCCGTAACCCTGTCCGAAGAAACGAGCCTCAGCCTCACCAACGAATTGCATCGTCTGGTGGATCTTAAGTCGGAAGGCTGGTGGGGTGGCGAGACTCATGTGCATCGCCCGTTGCCCATGGTTGAGCTGCTCATGCAAGCGGAGGACTTGCCCGTCGCCGAGGTCATCACCTGGTGGAACCGGGTAAATCCGTGGACCAATCAAGCCAGGTTGCCCGCACCGCTGCCCGTCACGACCGCCGGCAACCGGATCCACAATCCGCTTGGGGGTGAAGACGAACGCGATGGAGGTGCTCTGCTTTTCCTGGGCGGTTCCCCGCCCTTCGATATTACGGAGGGCACGCGACATTTCCCATCCTCCCTGGCTTTCGCAAACAAGGCGGACAAACGACCTGAGCGTTGGATCGATGCCGAAAAACCGTTCTGGTGGGATTTTCCCATGTGGGTGGCGCATGATGTCATCGACACCGTCGGCATCGCGCACAATCACATGCACCGCGGCGGAGTCTACGAGAACGAAGCATGGGGAAGACCCCGAAACCTGGCGAAGTATCCCGGTCCCCAAGGCAACGGCCGTTACACCCAGGACATCTACTATCATCTTCTCAACACCGGCGTCCGCCTGCCGCCCAGCGCCGGAAGCGCCAGCGGTGTCCTGCCAAATCCGGTGGGCTACAACCGCGTCTTCGTCCACGTCGACGGCGAATTCTCCTACGCCCGATGGAAGGAGGGCTTGAAGGCCGGCCGCAGCTTTGTCTCCAACGGACCACTCCTTCGCGCCCGGGCGAATGGTTTTTGGCCGGGCGCGGTTTTCCGGACCAACGGCGCCTTGGAGATTCGGCTGGAAGCACAGCTCGATTCAAGCGACGGCATCGCGGCGGTGGAGTTGGTGCATAACGGACAGGTGGAATCCGTAAAGCTTCCGGCCAATCTCACCATTCGCGAGAGCGGATGGTTTCTCCTCCGGGTCATCGCCGATGTGCCCAACACCTTCCGCTTCGCTTCGACGGCGCCGTGGTATGTCGAACTGAACGGCAAGCCGATGCAACCGAAGGCGGAGTCCGCCGGTTACTTTGTCGACTGGTGTCGGGAAAGGATCGGAAACCTCAAATCGCTGTCGTCGATCTCCGAGGCGCAGAAGCGGGAGATCGTGCAACCCTGGCTCGAAGCCGAAAAGTTCTGGATTGATCGCTTTGCCCCACCCCGGTGACCTGCTATGAGATTAGGAAGATTACCGGCACCGATAAAGCGCTCGAAATGAATCCGCCCGTCCCGAAGCTGGGATCTTGCCGTCGCACGCCGCGCCGCTTCCTGGGGTGGTTCGGGGCATGGCAACTGGTCTGTTTGTTGGGCAGCGGCCTGCCCGGCAACGCTGCCTCACCTGACTTCGCCCGCGATGTGCGTCCCGTTTTGGAGCGCAGCTGCTTTGGATGCCACGGACCGGAGAAGCAGAAAAACGGCTACCGTCTCGACATTCGCGAAGTCGCCCTCAAAGGAGGTGAAAGCGGCAAGCCGGCCATTATCCCGCACAACGCCAAGGCAAGTCCACTCATCCGCTATGTCAGCGGCGAAGACCCGGATCTGGTCATGCCGCCCAAGAGCAGCAAGTCGCCCCGCTTGAGCGCGGCGGAAATTCAGTCGCTCCGAGACTGGATCGACGCCGGGCCGTCCTGGCCCGATGCCTTGTCTGGACAATCTACCGAGCGGCCTCACTGGTCCCTGCTTCCATTAACGAAGCCCCCTTTGCCGAAGCCGATACTGCCGACTCCCACCGGCACGGCGTCCAATCCCACGAACCGCCTGCTGCAAAATCGCGCGGCCAATCCCATCGATGCCTTCGTTCAGGCGCGTCTGGCGGAGAAAAAGATCACGCCTTCGCCGGAGGCCGACCGGCCGACGTTGCTTCGGCGGGTAACCTACGACTTGACCGGATTGCCACCGACTCCTGAAGAGTT
>Ga0070689_100001084_pt1 | contig 17063 bp, 15 predicted proteins | sample KBSS23HmetaG_FD_64669 | JGI IMG/M metagenome (GOLD analysis project Ga0070689, IMG submission 64669) | Switchgrass rhizosphere microbial communities from Kellogg Biological Station, Michigan, USA - KBS S2-3H metaG | ecosystem: Host-associated > Plants > Roots > Rhizosphere ...
GCGTGCGTGATCGTCAAGCACAACAACCCGTGCGGTTCGGCGACCGCGAGCACCGCTGCGCGCGCGTGCGAACTGGCGCTCGCCGGCGACCCGTTGTCGGCGTTCGGCGGCATCCTCGCGACCAACCGCACGTTCGACGGCGAACTGGCCGAACTGGTCGTGCGCAGCGGCACGTTCCTCGAGGTCGTCGTCGCACCGCACGTCGACGACTCCGCGCTGGCGGCCCTGCAGGAGGCCAAATGGGGGCAGAGCGTGCGCGTGCTCGACCTCGGCGGCGTGCCCGAGGCGACGGTGCGCAACCGGTTCCTCGGCCGCCAGGTCTGCGGCGGCTTCCTGCTGCAGACCGCCGATCAGCCGCGCGAGGCACCGGCCGAGAAGGTCGCGACGCGGCGTGCGCCGACGGGCGCGGAGGCGACCGCGCTGTGGTTCGCATGGACCGTCGCCAAGCACGTGCGCTCGAACGCGATCGTGCTGGCGCGCGCCGAGTCCGACGGCAGCTGCCACACGGTCGGCGTCGGCGCCGGCCAGATGAGCCGCGTCGACGCGGCACGCATCGCGACGCAGAAGGCCGGCGAACGCGCGCGCGGCGCCGTCGTCGCCGGCGACGCGTTCTTCCCGTTCCCCGACGGTGTCGAGGTCTGCGCCGCCGCGGGCGCCACTGCCGTGATCCAGCCCGGCGGCAGCAAGCGCGACGACGACGTGATCGCCGCGGCCGATGCGGCCGGTATGGCGATGGTGATGACCGGCCAGCGGCACTTCCTGCACTGAGGACCCGAGTCGTGGACCTGGCGCGCGCGGTCGAGGACGTGCTGCTCGGCGCATCGCTGCGCCAGGTGGCGATCGCGTACCGCGACGATCTGATCGCGACGTTCCGGTTCCGGCCCGACGAGGTCACTGCCGAGACGTTCGCCGACGAGACGGCGGCGTTCATGAAGCGGGTGGCGCGCCACCTCGGCGAGCGCCACCGCGGTGATCCACGCGTCATGCACGCGCTGCGCGAATGGGTCGTGCGCGTCGAGCACTACGAGGCCTGGGACGCGCTGCTTGCCGGCTTCGACTTCCACGGCAAGGCGGCGCTGGTGCGGCGCGGGCGCATGCTGTTCCCGGGCCCGCTGACGGCGCACTGGGAGGCGGCCGAGGAATGACCGCGGCGGTCGACATTGCCGCCAACCTGGCCGCCGTGCGCGCGCGCATCGCCGGTGCCGCGGCGCGCGCCGGGCGCGATCCCGCCGGCATCGCGCTGGTGGCGGTCAGCAAGAACCAGCCCGACGACGCGATCCGCGCCGCATTCGCGGCCGGACAGCGCGAGTTCGGCGAGAACCGCGTGCAGGAACTCGTGCACAAGGCAGCGGCACTCGCCGACCTGCCCGGCCTGCGCTGGCACATGGTCGGTTCGCTGCAGACCAACAAGGTCGAGGACCTGCTGCGCGTCCGCGGCCTCGCGCTCGTGCACAGTCTCGATCGCCCGCGGCTCGCCGATGCGCTGCAGCAAGCCCTCGCGGCCACCGGGCGCACGCTGCCGGTGCTGCTGCAGGCGCACGTCACCGACGAGGCGACCAAGCACGGCTGCGCGCCGGCAGACGCCGCGCTGCTGGTGCGGCACGTTGCACTGAACTGTCCGCTGCTCCTCGTCGCCGGCGTCATGGCGATGGGTCCGGCGCAAGGCGATCCGGCGCCCGCGTTCGCGCGCGCGATCGCGCTGCGCGACGAACTGCATCACGCACTGGCCGCGCTGCCGCGCGCCCGTGCGCCGGAGCTCGCGACGGTGAGCCTCGGCATGAGCGGCGACCTGGAAGCCGCGGTCGCGGCGGGATCGACGCTGGTGCGCATCGGCACCGACGTGTTCGGGCCTCGACCGGGTCGGGAGGCCGCGCCGCGCGCGACGTGAAGCCGCTGCGCTGGCGCATCGGTGCGCACCGCGGCGCCGCGGCGCGCACCGACTTCGGCGCTCAAGCGGTCAGGATCAGCGACCCTGGCGGTGCTTGGTGTCCTTGCCCTTCTCGCCGCCCTTCTTGTCCTTGCCTTCCTTGTCCTTGGCGGCCTTCTCCTTCTCGGCCTTCTCCTTGTCGGCCTTGGCCTTGTCGTCGGCCATCTTCTTCATCGCGGCGTCGGCAGCTTCCTTGCTCGCGAAGTCGCCGCCGGTGGTCTCCATGACCTGCTTCGTCGGCGCCTTGCCGTCGAACGGCTTGTGCGCTGCTTCGGCGGCCTGCTTGTCCTTGTCGTACTGCGCCTTCGCCTTCTCGAAGTCGGCGGCGAACTGCTTGTTCTTGGCCTCGACCGCCTCCTTGTTCATCACTTCGAGTTTGTCGCCGGACTTGACGATCACGAAGACGGCGGCGGGCTTCTGGGGAGCGCCGGCAGCGGGTTTGTCACCGGCCGGCTTGCCGTGCTCCTGTGCAGGAGTGACGGCGACGAACGTGGCCGCGCTGATCAGGGCGGCCGCGACACGTCCAAGAGTGCTCATTTTCGATCCTTGCTCTAGAGACTGCAGTCTTGCGCGGCGGAGTGCCGCGCGAGGGTGCGCGACTACGAACGACTATCATATCCGCTCCGGTCGTCGAGAGGGATTCAGGCGGCTCGCAATCACCTTGGTGCATTTGGATTACGTTCGGCATGGCGGCCGATCCGAAGTCGCCGTACTGCCGGGCGTGCCCCGTTCGGCTAGTTTCGCGGGCGTGGCAGCCAGGAAAACAGCGGCCGGATCCAAGCGATCGTCGGCGCGTGGCCGCGCCGGCACACGCCGCGGCGACGAGCGCAGCAGCGCGCGCAGCAAGGGCGCGGCGACCGTCGCTGCGGCGGGCATCGTGGCGCGTCTCGCCGCCGCGATCCCGCAACCGCAGTGCGAACTCGACCACGACTCGCCGTGGACGCTGCTGATCGCGACGATCCTCAGCGCGCAGAGTACGGACCGCACCGTCAACTCGGTGACGCCCGAGCTGTTCCGCCGCTGGCCGACGCCGGGGCTGCTCGCCGCCGCGCCGCGCGACGAGGTCGAGCGCGTCGTGCACCGCACCGGCTTCTTCCGCAACAAGGCGAAGGCGATCCAGGGTTGCAGCCTCGCGATCGTCACCGAACACGGCGGCCGCGTGCCGACCGAGATGGACGCGCTGTGCGCGCTGCCCGGCGTCGCGCGCAAGACTGCGAACGTCGTGCTCGGCGTCGCGTGCCGCATCGCGGCCGGCATCGTCGTCGACACGCACGTGATGCGCGTCGCGCGCACGCTCGGTCTGACCACCGCGGCCACCGCCGAGCGCATCGAGCAGGAGCTCTGCGCGCTGCTGCCGCGCGACCAGTGGATCGACGGCGGTCATCGCCTGCTGCTGCACGGCCGCTACGTCTGCACCGCCCGGAGCCGGCAGTGCGAGTGCTGCCCGCTCAACGAACTGTGCCCGTCGCGCGAGGTCGCGGCCGTCGGCGACTGGCGCGAACGCGCGCGCGCCGAGGGCGCGCTGGTGGCTGCGCGCGGCGGCGCCGTGGCGGGCGGCGACTGACGGCCGCCGCCAGCAGCAGGCTCTCAGTCGAACTTGGTCTGCCGCGCGAGCCGCTTCTTGATGATGTCGATGCGCTCGACCTGGCCGCGCGCCGGGAAGCGTTCGTAGAAGCCCTCGCGGCGGAACTCGGGGATCATCTCGTTGAGCGCGCGGAAGCGCGAATCGAGGAGTTTCTGCAGGTCCGCGCCGACCGGCAGCGTCGCGTCGATCTTCGCGGCGACGTCGCCGGCGAGGCGCAGCATTGCCTCGATCGTGACGTCGCGCGTGACCATGTAGTTCTTGTTGTCGCCCCAGGCGTTGCCGAGGCCGTTGCGGCAGGCCTTGAGCACGTCGCGCACGAGTCCGTAGCCGCGGTCCTTGTTCCAGCCGCGGCCGTCCTTGAACCGGTGCGCGGCGTCCTTGCGCTTGATCAGACGGAACACCTCGCTGAACAGCTGCGCCTGGTTGATCCACATCTCCTGCGCCGAGCGGCCGCCGAGCATGTTGATGTGGTACTGCAGCGGCGAGTCGTCGTTCTCGTAGAGCGAGCGCACGATCAGCGCCGCGTACTTCTTCTCGGGGTCCGTACCCCACTCGATGCGCTCGTACAGGTCGATCAGGTGCGACTTGTTGATGCGCGTGTGCGTGCTGTTGATGACGACGAACATCTCGGTCGCGAAGTCGCCGGTCTTGCCGTCGAAGATCACGACCGGCACTTCGACCCGCCGGTCGGCGTCCTTCTCCTGCAGGTAGAAGTGCAGGCCCGCGAGGCGGTGCTGGCCGTCGATGATCAGGAAATCCTGCCGCGGCTCGATCAGGTTGCCCGAGCGCTCCATGCCGCGCAGTGGCTGGAAGTCGAGCTTCTCCGGCGTGAACAGCAGCACGGCGCCGGGGATCACCGGCTGGCGCGTCTCGTTGCGGTAGAAGTCCTTGATCTGGCGAACCTTCCTGCGGTTCAGCTCGCGCTGGAACGACTTGCTGTTCTTCTCGATCGCCTGGACGTAGCGCTCGACCTCGTCGTGTTCCTGCTTCTTCTTCGGCGGCTCGCCGCCGATCGTCTCGCCGCGTTCGCCATAGAAGCGCGTCACGAATCGAACTTTGCGCAGCAGATCCTCGGCCGGATAGCTGACGAAGTAGAACTCCGACTCCTTCTGGCGCATCCGCAAGGCGAACATCGAGTCTCCTGGTGACGGGTTGGCAGAAGTTTGCGGAACCGCCGGCCCGGGGCAAGGATCTTGCCTTCCGGGACTGCCCGGCGGCGGGGCGTGCGCCTTGCCGTCGCGCGCGCGGCAACTACCGTCTGCGCCGACCCCGATGACTCGATGCGAGGCGACGCACGGCCGGCCGCCCGGCGACGCGGCCAGCGGCCTGACGGTGGTCTGGGCCTACCGGCGCACCGGCAAGTTCGCATTCCACGTGTTGACCGGCGCGCTCGCGAGCGATGCCGAGCTCGCGGCCGTGCCGATCGAGTTCGCCAACGGCGTGCCGGCGGTCGCGGCCGCGATCGTGCGCGCGCTCGCGGCGGGTCACCGCGTGCTCGCGGGCTGGTCGTTCTACTCGCCCGACGCCGCGCAGCTGGCGCGCGAACTGGCGCAGGTGCGCACGCTGGTCGACGACGCGCGCGTGCTGCACGTCGCGGGCGGCGTGCACGCGACCGCCGAACCGCTGGCGACGCTGCGCGCGGGCTGGGACGCGGTCGCACTGGGCGAGGGCGAACTGCTCGTGCGCGAACTCGTGCGCACGCTGCGCGACGGCGGCGACCATCGCCGCGTGCCGGGCATCGCACACCTGGACGGCGGCCGGCTGCAGCGCAGCGCGCGCCGCGAGCGGCTGCAGCTCGACGACTTTCCGCCGTTCGGCGCCGCGCACGAGCGCTTCGGGCCGATCGAGATCACACGCGGCTGCATCTACGCCTGCCGCTTCTGCCAGACGCCGTTCTTCGCCGGCGCGGCGTTCCGGCACCGCAGCGTCGGCAACGTGCGGCACTGGGTGCGCTGGCTGGTCGCGCGCGGCTTCCGTGACTTCCGGTTCCTGTCGCCGACGTCGCTGTCGTACGGCGCGAGCGGTCCGGACCCGGACCTCGGCGCCGTCGAGGAACTGCTCGGCGGCCTGCGCGCGGACATCGGCCCGTCGCGGCGGCTGTGGTTCGGCACGTTCCCGTCCGAGGTGCGGCCCGAGCACGTGACGCCGCCCGCGCTGGCGCTGCTGCGGCGCTTCGTCGACAACCGCGCGCTGATCATCGGCGGCCAGTCCGGCAGCGACGCGGTGCTCGCGCACAGCGCGCGCGGCCACGACAGCGCCGCCGTCGAGCGCGCGGTCGCGCTGGCGCTCGAACACGGCTTCGTGCCGCACGTCGACTTCCTGTTCGGCCTGCCCGGCGAGCGCGAGGCCGACGTGGCCGCGACACTGCAGCTGATGGAACGCATCGTCGCGCGCGGCGCGCGCGTCCACGGCCACACGTTCCTGCCGCTGCCCGGCACGCCGTTCCGGCGCGCCGCGCCGGGCCGGCTGCTGCCGCAGCTGCGCCAGCGCCTGCAGCAGCTGGCGTCGCAGGGCGCCGTCTACGGCCAGTGGCAGCAGCAACAGGAGGTCGCCACGCAACTGGCGCAACAGCGCGCGGAAGAGACCTGAGGCGAACTGCCGCGCGCGACCGCGGCGTGCCGCGCTTGACGCGCATCGCGTCGGCGGCGACCGTCCTGCACCCCGCATGACCGAGACCTCCGTCCAGCCCGCACCGCCGCCGTCGACTGGCCGCTCGGCCTGGCAGCACATCGCCGGCGCGCTGCGCGGCGAGCACTACGACTACACGCAGGGCAGCATCGGCAAGGCGATCCTGCTGCTCGCGGTGCCGATGGTGCTCGAGATGTCGTTCGAGTCGCTGTTCGCGATCGTCGACATCTGGTGGGTCAACCACATCGACGAGGGCTGGTTCGGCGCGCAGTCGACGCACGGCAACGCAGTCGCCGCGATCGGCGCCACCGAGGCGATGCTGTCGATCGTCTACGCGATCGGGTTCGGCGTCGGCATGGCAGTCACCGCGATGGTGGCGCGGCGCGTCGGCGAGCGCGACCTGCCCGGCGCCGCGATCGCCGGCTCGCAGGCGATCGGTCTCGGGCTCACCTTCGGCGTGTTGACCGGCGTGCCGTGCGCGATCTGGGCGCCCGAGCTGCTGGGGCTGATGACGAAGCACAACGCGGACATCGTCGCCACCGGCACGGGCTATGCGCGCTGGATCCTCGGCGGCAATGTGATCGTGGTCCTGCTGTTCCTGCAGAACGCGATCTTCCGCGGCGCCGGCGATCCGATCCTCGCGCTGAAGACGCTCGCCGTCAGCAACCTGATCAACCTCGCGCTCGATCCGTGCCTGATCTTCGGGCTCGGTCCGTTCCCGGCGCTCGGCGTCACCGGCGCCGCCGTCGCGACCTGCATCGGCCGCGCCGTCGCCGTCGTCTACCAGACCTTCCTGCTGACGCGCGGCAACGGTCGCGTGCGGCTGCGGCCGCTGATCCGGCTCGACGCGGAGCCGATGTGGAAGCTGCTGCGGCTGTCGGCGGGCACCGTCGGCCAGTTCCTAATCGGCACCTCGAGCTGGATCGTGTTGATGCGCCTCGTCAACGACTTCGGCGCCGCGGCCGCGGCCGGCTACACGACCGGCATCCGGATCCTGATGTTCTCGCTGCTGCCGGCGTGGGGGCTCGCCAACGCGGCGGCGACGCTGGTCGGCCAGAACCTCGGCGCCGGCCGGCCCGACCGCGCCGAGCGCTCGGTGTGGCTCACCGGCGTGTTCGACATGGCGTTCCTGGGTTTCGTGACGCTGGTCATGGAACTGCTGCCCGGACCGATCGTCGCGCAGTTCACGACCGATGCGGCGATCGCCGAACACGCGGTCGCGACCCTGCGCATCGTCTCGGCGGGCTACGTGTTCTTCGCCTGGGGCATGGTGTCGATGCAGGCGTTCAACGGCGCCGGCGACACCGCGACGCCGACCTGGATGCACTTCTGGCTGTTCTGGGTGCTCGAACTGCCGCTGGCCTGGGCGCTCGCGCATCCGCTCGGCCTGGAGACGAACGGCGTGCTGTGGTCGATCACGACCGCCGAGTCGATCTTCGCGGTCGTCGGCATCGTGCTGTTCCGCCGCGGCAGGTGGAAGACGCGGCAGGTGTGACCCGCCGCGTCCGCCGCTGGCTCACTCGACCTTGGTGTCGAGCACCATCTGCAGGTGCTTGGCGCGTTCGCCGACCTTGGTCGCGCCGGCGCCCTTCACGAGCGACTGCAGCGCCTTCTTCGCGTTGTCGGTCTTCTTGTCGCGCAGCTGCTTGACGATCTTGTCGAGCTTCTTGTCCATCGCGATCTCGGCCTTCGCCGCGTCGGTGTCGAACTCGGCGACGAGCGCCGCGACTTCGCTGACCTGCTTGCCGCCGGCGACGCCCTTCTGCAGCTCGAGCGCCGCTTCCTGCGCCGCGAGCCACTGGCCCTGGTCGCGCAGGTTGGTGACGGCCTGCTTCAGCACGCCGTAGCGCTTGTCGAGCTCGGCCTGCAGCGCGGTGCGTTCCTCGCCCTCGGGCAGCGCGGTGATCGCCGCCTGCGCACCGGTGAAGTCGCCCTTGCCGTAGAGCGCGGCACGGACCTTCCTGGCATCCGGCGTGGCGCCCCAGCCCTTCTTGACCTTGACGAGTTCTGCCTCGAGCAGATCCTCGATCTGCTTCGGCGCCGACAGCGGGTTGCCGGCCCACAGCAGCGTGCCGTCGACGCCGATGACGCCCGAGTGCGGGATGCCCTTCGACTCGGGGATCGGCACGAACACGCTGCCGCCGACGCAAGAGAAGCATTCGCTGTCGGGGAACGTCTTCCACAGGAAGGACTCGAGGTTGTCCTGTTCAGCGCCCTGGCGCTCGACGAGGATCGTCACCAGGCCCTTGCTCGAGAATTCGTGATCGTGCTTTATGGCGCTAGGCACGGCGCCACCGATGCATGGCCCTCAATGCGTGCCCCATTCGTCGATGACGATCGGCTGGCCGAAGAAGTCGGCCAGGTTCTGGCGACCGTCGCCATTGATGAACTGCGGGAACTGTGTGTCGCCGACCTTCTGGCCGACGGTGGCGTGCTTCTGTGCAGCCGGCTCTGTCTGTGCCGTCTGTGCAGTCAGTGGCAGTGCGAGCAGCAGCACCGCGAACGAGAACGGGGAACTCCTCATGATCAACTCCATGCGCGCGCGTGCGGGCGGCCCCACGGGCGCGGAGGGAGGATACCAGGGGCCCCCGGCGTTCGCCCCTGTTCCGCAGCTCTGCGATGCGGCGCGCAGTGCGGTTGTCCCGCGAACGTCTCGCGTGAAGCCGCTGCGAAGATCAGCCGCCGCGAAACTCCGCGACGGCGATCGGCGCGGCGAGGATCAGTGGTGCGCGACGGCCGCCTTGATCGCGGCAGTCAGCGCCGGCACCACTTCGAAGGCGTCGCCAACGATGCCGTAGTCGGCGACTTTGAAGATCGGCGCCTCGGGGTCCTTGTTGATCGCGACGATCGTGCGCGCGGTGCGCATGCCGGCGAGGTGCTGGATCGCGCCGCTGATGCCGACGGCGATGTAGAGCTTGGGCGCGACGACCTTGCCGGTCTGGCCGACCTGCTCGCGGTGCGGGCGCCAGCCCGCGTCGACGACGGCGCGCGACGCGCCGACGGCGGCGACGCCGGGGCCGAACGCAGCGGCGAGTTCCTCGATCAGCTTGAAGTGTTGCGGCTCCTTGAGCCCGCGGCCGCCGGACACGACGACGCGCGCTTCCTGCAGCGGCACGCGGTCGGGGCCGCCGGCGGTGACTTCCTTGACGACCGACAGCATCGCGCCGACGGCCGGCGCGATCTTCTGCACAGGCGCGCCGCTGCCGCTCGCGGGCTGGAAGTTGTTCGGGCGCAGCGTCGCGAGGAACGGCGCGCGCGTGGCCTGCAGGTGCATCAGCGCCTTGCCCGCGAACGCGGGCTTCTGGGCCGTGAACTTGCCGCCGGTGAACTGCACCGCGATGGCGTCGGTGACTAGGCCCGCGTCGAGCAGCGCGGCGACGCGCGGCAGCAGGTCCTTGCCCATCGCCGTGTGCGCCATCAGCACCGCGGTGGCGCCGCTCTGCTTGCAGTGGTCGGCGACGATGCGCGCCCAGGCGTCGCCCGAGAACGCTGCCAGGCCCGGCGCATCGGCGAGCACGACCTGGTGCGCGCCGCTGCGGCTCAGGTCGCCCCCGGCCGCGTCGAGACCCGCGCCGAGCGCGAGCGCGGTGACCTTGCCGCCGGTCTGCTGCGCGAGCTGCAGGCCGGCAGCCACGGCTTCGAGCGACGGGCGCTTGAGCTTGCCCGCGCGGACTTCGGCGACGACGACGATGTTGCTCATGGGTGGATGCGCTTCTCAGAGGGCCTTGGCTTCGTTGCGCAGCGCCTGGATCAGCGCCGGCACCGCGTCGGCGCCGTTGCCGATGATGCGGCCGGCGGCGCGGCCCGGCGGCAGCTGCATCGACGTGATCGCCATCGCCGGCTCGTCGAGCTGCGTCGCGACCTCCTCGAACGGCTTCTTCTTCGCGGCCATGATGCCCTTGAGGTTGGCGTAGCGCGGCTCGTTGAGGCCCTTCTGGCAGCTGATGACGGCCGGCAGCTTGCACTCGAGCGCTTCGCGCGCGCCCTCGATGTCGCGTTCGGCCGTGAGCTTGTCGCCCTCGAGCGCGACCTTCACGACCTCGGTCACGCAGCCGAAGCCGAGCATCGCCGCGAGGCGCGGCGGCAGCTGGTTGTTGTCGGCGTCGACGGCCTGCCGGCCGCACAGCACGAGGTCGCACTTCTGCGTCTTCAGCCAGCGCACCAGTGCCTGCGCACACGCCCAGCTGTCGTGCACCCATTTGTCGGTCACGAGCAGCACCGCGCGGTCGGCGCCGCGCGCGAGCGCGTCGCGCAGTTCCTTCTGCGCGTCCTTGGGACCGAGCGTCACGACCGTCACCGAACCGGCGCCCTTCTGCTCCTTGAAGCGCAGCGCCTGTTCGAGCGCGTACTCGTCGTAGGCGTTCAGCTCGAACTGCACGCCGGTCGTGTCGAACGACTTGCCGTCGGCGGCGATCTTGATCGCGGTGTCCGTTGCGGGCACGCGCTTGATGCAGACTACGATGTCCATGCGTCGCGGGTGGGGTCGGTGGCCGGCGCCCGGCGCCGGAAATTGGGCGACCAGTCTAGGTGCCCCTGCTGCGGATTGCACGCGCGCAGGGCAGCCGGCGTCGGCCTAGGGGTTTTCCAGCGTAGGCCGGCCCCGCGACGTCGCCGATCAAGACCCCCGGAGGACCTTCGTGCCGTCAGCCCGCGAGTCGATCACCCGGATCCAGGACGTGTTCGAGAGTTGGCGCGAACTCGGCTCCAAACGGCTGCGCGACGGCACCGAACTGATCGGCCGCCAGACCGAAGGCGACGAGGACTGCTGGATGCACGCGGTGTTCCGGCGGCTCGAGCCGTGGCAGATCAGCCAGGTCGAGGCGCTGGTCGGCCGCCGGCTGCCCGCCGACCTGCGGCGCTTCTACAGCTCGTGCGGCGGCATGATGCTGTTCGGCGGCCTGTTCCGCATGTTCGGCCTGCCGCGCCGGCGCGGCCTCATCGTCGAACACGGCGTCAACGTCGACGACATCGTCGCGCTGAACCACGAACTCGACCACTGCACGTGGCAGCCCGAGGGCGCCGTCGCGTTCGCGACCAACGAGTGGGACGCATCGGTCTACCTCGCGGGTGCCGGCGCCACCGACGAGCAGATCCTGCGCGTCGCGCGCGCCACCGGCGAGGAACGCGAGCGCATCGACGACATCTGGCAGCTCGTCGCCGACCAGCTCTACCGCCTCGACTCGATGCTGATCCGCTGACGCGCCGCGCGCTGTCAGCGCCCGATGCGCGCGACGACGGCGTTGTCGATGGACTGCGCGGCCGCGGGAGCCGAGCCGGCGGCGATGGCGTAGGCGACCAGCAAGCGCATCGATGCGCACATGATTGCTCCATTGCCCGGGGACACGGCTGCCCGGGATAGGGCCAGAACCACCAGTCACCGTACCAACCGGCGCGCGCGGCGGAAGCCCCGGGCAGATGCCGGGGCCTCTCGATGACGAAGGTCAGCGGCCGATGCGCGCGACCACGGCGTTCGACAGCCCGAATCCGAGCGGCGCCTGCGCGTCGAGCGCGCCGACCTGCAGCGAGATCTCGAGCCCGAACAGCTGCGGCACGGCCGGCACCGGCAGCGGGACCCGCGCGAAGCCGCTGGGGCCGGCGATCGCGACGCGGGAGTCGTCGATCTGCGGCAGGTAGATCGTGCACCCGAAACCGATCGGCACATTCGCGGTGCCGGCGCCGAGGGCGATCAGGAACGGTGCGTTCGCGCCGGCGCGGTGCAGTTCGACGGCGAACCCGTTCGACGCGTAGACCGGGTCGCCGAACGCACGCAGGACGGGCAGGCTCGCGCCGCCGCAGCCGACGCCCTGCTCGAGCGCGCGCGCGGGCGCCGTGGCTCCGATCCAGGTCGCACCAGGGGTCACGAGTACCCAGTGGTCGACGGCGATCGCTGCCGCCGTCGCGGATTGGGCCAGCGGTGGCAGCGTCGACGGTCGCTGCAGCCACGTCAGGCCGTCCCATTCCCACACGTCGTTGAGCTGGCCGCTGGCACCCGTGCCGCTGAGCATGATCGTGCGCAGACGCGAGAGGTCGTAGTCCATCATCGCGAAGCTGCGCGGTGGCGGCGAGTTGGCCGTCGCGGCCTGTTGCCACGCCGTGCCGTTCCATTGCCATGTGTCGCCGAGCGGCTGTGCGAACGAGTTCTGGCCGCCGAACAGGACCGTGCGCGCGAGCCCGAGGTCGTGCGTCATCGCCGGGCCGCTGCGCGCGGGAGGGCCTGACGTCGCGAGCTGCGTCCAGGTGGTTCCGTTCCACTGCCAGGTGTCGCCGAACACCTGAGAAGAACTCCCTGCGCCACCGAACAGGAGCACGATGGAGTTCACGCGGTCGTAGGTCATCGCGTGCGAGTGGCGCGCCGCCGGTCCCGTGGCCGAAAGCGCGACCCATTGCGTGCCGTCCCACTCGGAGAGGTCGGCAAGGGGAGTCGACCCGAAGGGGTTGGCGCGGTAGCCGCCGAAGCGCACCGTGCGGCCGCGCAGCAGGTCGAAGCTCATGCGCGAACCGTTCACCGCGCCAGGCACCGGCGCGGCGGCGGCAGCGAACCAGCGCGTGCCGTCGTGCTCCCAGGTCACGTTCGCGAACGTCGAGGACTGGTCGCGCGGACCGGCGCAGACGAGGCGACTGCGCAGCCCGTCCCACGCGACCTGCGGTTCGGTGACGCTGAGCGGGCCACCGTCGTCGAGCACCGGATTGGCGATGCCGTCGACGAGCCGCGTGTCGGTCAGCGGAGTCGAGATGGGGAAGAGCGACTGCACGGTGCGCGTGCCGCCGAACGCCAGGACCTGGCCCTGCAGATTGGCCGCGAGGCCACAGGCGCGGCGACCGTCGAGCGGCGCGACCTGCTGCGTCCATGCCGCGCCGTTCCACTGCCAGACGACGGTCGAATCGCCAGGGAGCAGCACGATCCGATTGCCGGCAAGGTCGGTGGCCATGCGGTAGTCGGTCGCCGGTGGCGGCGCGGCCACCTGCGTCCACGTCGTGCCGTCGAACGTCCATGCTTCCGCGGCGCTGCCGTTGTGGCCGACGAGGACGTCCTGCGTCGTCGACAGCTGGAAGGCCATCTCGACCGTGGTCAAGGTCGGCCCGTCCGGCTGTCGCTGCCACGCGACGCCGTCCCAGGTCCAGGCGTCGCGCAGCGTGGTCAGGTTCGCCGAGCCGCCGACCATCAGGATGCTGGCGTGCAGGAGGTCGTAGGTCATCGCCGGCGAATCGCGTCCGACCGGTCCGCTTGCCGGTGTGGGCTGCGTCCAGTCGACGCCGTCGTACTCCCACAGTTCGGCGACCTGTGCGCCGCTCTGCAGCCTGCCGCCGAACATGACGACGCGCGAGCGGCCCATGTCGTAGGCGAGGCCGAAGTCAGCGCGCCACGGCGGCACGGTGGCGGTCGATCGTCTGCGCCACGCGCTGCCGTCCCACTCGATCAGCTCGAGGCCCGTCGGCCGCGTCGCCAGGGCAACGAAGCGGTCGCGCGCCGCGTCGTAGACCATGCGGTTCGGCCCGAGGTCGTGGCTCGACGCGAGGCGCCATTCGAGCGCCGGCACCTGGGCCCGTGCCGATGCGATGACGGTGGCGACGACGACCGAAGCGAAGACGACGCGGGAGAGTGGGCGCATGGCGGTGGCGGGGCGACCGGTGGGACCGCGATCTTAGCGCGCGGCGTCCGCTCGATGCAGCCGCGTCGCTCGCGCGCGATCGGTCAGTGCCCGATGCGCGCGACGACTGCGTCCGACAGCGCGAAGCCGAGCGGCGCCAGTGCGTCGACCGCGCCGGCCTGCAACGAGACTTCGAGACCGATCAGCTGCGGCGCACTCGGCACCAGCAGCGGGATGCGCGCGAAGCCGGTGGGGCCCGCGACGCCGCACAGCGTGTCGTCGAGTTGCGGCAGGTAGACCGTGCAGCCGGCGCCGATCGGCGCACTCGCCGTGCCGGCGCCGAGGCCGAGGAGGAACAGCGCTTGTGCGCCGACTCGGTGCAGTTCGGCGGCGAACGTCGCCGAGCCGAGGACCGGGTCGCCGTAGGCACGCAGCGCGGGCACCGACGCGCCGCCGCAGCCCGTGCCCGTGACGACGGCGCGCGCCGGTGTGGCGTCGCCGATCCAGGTCGTCCACTGCGACGCCAGCATCCAGCGTCCGTCGGCGATCGCGCCCGACGTGAGGTAGTCCCCGTTCCTGGCCATCGGGGGCAGGAGCGTCGTGCCCTGCTGCCAGTTGTTGCCGTCCCACTCCCACAGCTCACTGAGGAGTTGCGTCTGACCGAGGCCGCCGACCATCACAGTGCGCCCGCGCGCGAGGTCGTAGTCGATGGACGCGCGCCAGCGCGGGGCGGGCGACCTGGCGGGCGTAGCCTGCATCCAGTTCGTGCCAACCAACAGCCAGGTCTCGCCGAGTACGGCAGCGTTGGCGCGTCCCCCGAACAGCACCGCTTGTGCGCGCCCCGGGTCGAACGCCATCGCCGCGTCCATGCGCGGGGATGGCCCGGTGATCGCGAGCTGGGTCCAGTTGTTGCCGTCCCATTGCCAGGTGTCGCCGAGCAAACCACTGCCGGCGGGGTACCCAGTGGTCGTGCCGCCGAAGACCAGGACGACGCCGCGCGCAACGTCGTACGTCATCGCGTGACTCGAGCGGGGTGTCGGTCCCGAACTGGTCCGAAGGATCCACTGCGTTCCATTCCACTCGGACAGTTCGGCCGTGAGGACACGAGGGGAGAAGCCTCGGAAACCGCCGAAACGGACGATCCGGCCGCGCAGCAGGTCGAAACACATGCGCGCATCGATGGTGGCCGACGGAACCGCTGCGCCGGCGTTGCGCCAGATCGTGCCGTCGTGCTCCCAGGTCTGATCCTGGACAGCCGCCGAGAGCGATGAGCCGACGCAGACGAGGCGACGGCGTATCGAGTCCCAGGCGACCTGCGGGTACTGCACGACGATCGGTTCGCCCGCGTCGAGCTGGGTGTTGCCACCGCCGGCGATCGACCACGTGTCGTTCAGCGGCACCGTCGTCGTGACGCCGCCGAGCGTCACCAGACGCTGCCCGGCGTACGCGATCACGCGGCCGCTGAGGTCGGCCGCGAGGCCGCAGTCGCGGCGGCCGTCGAACGGCGCGGTCACTGACCAAGTCGAACCGTTCCACTGCGAGATGGTCGGTGAGTCGAAGCCGAGCAGCACGACCCGGTCGCCAGCGAGGTCGGTGGTCGCACGGTAGCTTGGTGCTGGCGGCGCCGACGACGCCACCTGCGTCCAGGTGACGCCATCGTAGGTCCACGTCTGACCCGCCGGGCGGACCAGAACGACGCGCCCGCTCGACGGATGCGATGCCATCGCGGCCCCCATCGCGAACGGGGCAATCGCGGGCACGCTCTGCCAGGACGTGCCGTTCCAGTGCCACGTGTCCTGGAGCAAGCTGGTGGCAGAGGAGCCGCCGACCAACAGGACGTTGCCGCGCGCGCGGTCGTAGGTCATCAACGGCGCGTAGCGCGCCGCCGGCTGTACTGCGGGCGTGCGCTGGAACCACTTGACGCCGTCATACTCCCAGAGGTCGTTGAGTGGCGATCCGGTGCGGCCACCGAACAGTACGACGCGGCCGCGTCCAATATCGTAGGCGAGGCCGAAGCTGATGCGCGGCGGTAGGGGTCCCGGCATCGCGCGCTCGCGCCAGCCGTTGCCGTCCCACTCCACGAACGGCAGGTCTATCGGGGTCGTCGGTTCGGCAAATGCGACGAAGCGGCTGCGCGCCACGTCGTAGACCATCTGGCACGTCGTGATGAAGTTGCCCGACGCGACGCGCCAATCGAGGCTCTGGGCCCGGGCCAACGGGACGACCGCTGTGGCGGCAGCGACCGACGCGAAGACGACGCGGGAGAGTGCGAGCATTGTTGCTTTCGCGGGGACGGTTCCCCATCTGACGGCGATCGTAGCACGGCGCCCAAACCGACGTTCAGGCCATGAGCTCGCGCGCGACAGATCAGTGCCCGATGCGCGCGACCACCGCGTCCGACAGCGCGAAGCCGAGCGGTGCCAACGCGTCGAGCGCGCCGGCCTGCAGCGAGACCTCGAGACCGAGCAGCTGCGACGCACCCGGCACCGGCAGCGGGATCCGCGCGAAGCCGGTGGGGCCCGCGACGCCGAGGCGCGTGTCGTCGAGTTGCGGCAGGTAGACCGTGCAGCCGGCGCCGATCGGCGCGCTCGCCGTGCCGGCGCCGAGGCCGAGCAGGAACGGCGCGTTCGCGACCGTGCGATGCAGTTCGACTGCGAACGTCGCCGAGCCGAGTACCGGGTCGCCGTAGGAACGCAGGGCGGGCACCGATGCGCCGCCGCAGCCCGTACCCGTGACGACCGCGCGTGCCGGCGTGGCGTCGCCGAGCCATGCCGCGGTCGACGTCACCAGCATCCATTGTCCATCGGTCATCGTGCCCGTCGTGTAGTAGCCCCGCGCCGCCACAGGCAGGGTCGTCGCGCCCTGTCGCCAGTCGACGCCATCCCATTCCCACAGCTCGCTGGACGTCTGGGTTTGGCCATTCCCGTAGCCGCCGAGCATCACCGTGCGCTGGCTCACGAGGTCGTAGTCGATGTACGCGCGCGAGCGCGGGGCGGGCGACGTGGTGGGCGAGGCCTGCGTCCAGTTCGTGCCGTTCCACAGCCAGGTGTCGCCGAACACGGAACCGCTGACGGAAGCGCTGACGAAACTGCCGCCGAACAACACCGCGTTTGCGTGCAACAGGTCGAACGCCATCGACGCGTCCGTGCGCGGGGAAGGCCCGGTGGTCGCGACCTGCGTCCAGTTCGTGCCGTTCCATTGCCAGGTGTCGCCGAGCGAGCCTGCACCAAGCCCGGCCCGGCCGCCGAACACAAGTACGACGCCGTGCATGAGGTCGTAGGTCATCGCGTGCCCCGAACGCGGCGAGGGGCCGGGGCTGGGCTGGACTTGCCAC
>Ga0070689_100001088_pt1 | contig 17040 bp, 14 predicted proteins | sample KBSS23HmetaG_FD_64669 | JGI IMG/M metagenome (GOLD analysis project Ga0070689, IMG submission 64669) | Switchgrass rhizosphere microbial communities from Kellogg Biological Station, Michigan, USA - KBS S2-3H metaG | ecosystem: Host-associated > Plants > Roots > Rhizosphere ...
TGATCTGAATAAACAATAACGTCTCCCCATCGCTCGCTTCCTTAACCACATCGACGAGCTTGCGCAATCCCGGAATAAACCGATCATCGCCAATGCGAAGCAACGGACCGCTGGGTATATCACGTACGCCCGTCGCTTCAACTACCAGCACCGCCGGTCGCCCCTCAGCAAAACGCCCATACCAATCGAGGTTCTGTTGCGTTACGAAACCATCCTCCGTCGCGCGCCATGGCACCATCGCCGGCACCCACGTGCGGCTGCGAGCTTCCAGCTTGCCGATCGAGATCGGGCTGTAGAGTTGTGACTGCGCAGCTTCCTCAACGGTGGGCCAGCGAGTTTCTGGTATCTTGTGTTTGATTGGATTTGCGAACTTCCACATTGTTTCCAAGGATCACTTTAACACGTTAGGATGATTGTAGGGGCGGCACTCCGTGGCCGCCCCAGTGTTGAATGCGACGCTGGGGCGGCCACGGAGTGCCGCCCCTACAGTTCAACCGAGATGATACAGATTGCCTGGATCTGTTACATTTAACCCAGGAGGAAACTCGATTGTCTGACGATTTATTAAAGTGGCGCAGTGAATTTCCCATTCTCGACAAGACTGTTTACCTGATTTCGCACAGCCTCGGAGCCATGCCCAAGGGCACTTACGAGCAGCTCCACGAGTATGCCGACATCTGGGCAAGCCGCGGCGTGCGCGCGTGGGCGGAAGGCTGGTGGGACATGCCGATCACGGTCGGTAACGAAGTCGCGCGCATCATCGGCGCCGATCCGGGCACCGTGGCCATGCACCAGAACGTTTCAATCTGCCAGTCGCTGATACTCTCGTGCCTGAAACCCACGCCAGAGCGAAACAAGATCGTCTATTCCGAGCTCAACTTCCCGTCCGTGATGTACGTTTACGAAGCTCACGCACGTGACGGGCAGCTTCGCATCGAAACAGTCAAGTCGGATGACGGCATCACCGTTCCGCTCGACCGCATGCTCGCAGCGATCGACGAGACGACGCTGCTCGTTCCCTTTTCTCACGTTCTCTTCAAGAGCGCTTTTTTGCAGGACGCAAAGGCGATCATCGACAGGGCACACGAAGTCGGTGCGATGGTCGTTCTCGACACTTATCAATCAGCCGGCACTGTTCCTTTCAGCGTTAAAGATCTGAATGCCGACTTCGCCACGGGTGGCTCGGTGAAGTGGCTGTGTGGTGGACCAGGCGCCGGCTATCTTTACGTGCGGCCTGACTTGCAAGCCACCCTCGAGCCCAAAACAACGGGCTGGATGGCCCACGAACAACCGTTTGCGTTCGACACTGCGCTACGCTACGCGCCCAACATCACGAGATTTCTGCACGGCTCCCCCGCGATCCCCGCACTCTACGCAGCCGTATCAGGCTATCGCATCATCAACGAGATCGGCGTCGATCGAATTCGCGAGAAGAGCGTGCGTCAGACTGAGTATCTAATCAATCTGGCGGAAGAGGCGGGGTTTACAGTTACGAGTCCGAAGGATGCCGCGCAGCGTGGCGGCACGATCACTGTTGCCCACGAGTACGCAGCCGCCATCACCAAAGAACTGATTCATCGGGAGTTTATCGTCGACTACAGACCCGGCGCCGGAGTGCGCATCTCGCCGCATTTCTATACGACGGACAACGAGCTGGAACTCGTCGTTAAGGAAATGAAGAAGATCGGTGAGACCGAGAGTTATCGCGAACACGAAACGGCGGGAGCTGCATTTTAGATGGCCAAGAATTACGGCGAAAACCCGCCTCTCTCCTACAACAAGTATCTTCGTGTTCAGGATCTGATCAACCTTCAGGATTGCCTTTCGTCTCCCACTCATCACGATGAGCTCTTGTTCATCACGGTCCACCAGGCTTACGAGCTGTGGTTCAAACAGATCCTGCACGAGCTTGACGCGGCGATTCAGTTCCTCGAAGAAGATCGCGTGCCTGCAGCCACGCGCGCAATAAAGCGCATCGTCGAGATCGAGAAACTGCTGGTCAACCAGATTCACATTCTGGAAAGCATGACGCCGATCAGTTTTCTGGCGTTTCGCGATCAACTCAATCCCGCCAGTGGTTTTCAGTCGATGCAGTTTCGCGAGATCGAGTTTTCTTCCGGCTTAAAAGACAAAAGCATTTTGCGAGAATTCTCGAGCGACGAGTTCGCATACGGACGTTTACAGGCGCGCATGTCTGGTCCCACACTGCCAGACTGTTTTTATCGCGCGCTGCACCGTCGTGGCCTGACAGCGCCGCTTCCTTCAGCAGATGCAGACACAGCGCAGAAGAAGAAAGCTTACGAAGAACGGACGCGCGCCGTGCTCGAAGTGCTGACTCACTTTGAGGTGCGCTACGAAGAGTTTCAACTCACCGAAGCGCTGCTCGAACACGACGAATACTTCTCGCTCTGGCGCTACCATCACATAAAGATGGTCGAGCGCATGGTGGGCGCGAAACGCGGCACGGGCGGCTCGGAAGGAATCGGTTATCTTAAAACCACGCTCGACAAAAAATTCTTTCCCGAACTTTGGGAAGCACGCACCTACCTCGACAGCAATCACGGCGAGGGCGGCTGCCCGTTTGCACAAAAACATTAACCACAAAGTCATTAAGTCACTAATTAAAAAATAGTTTGTGCCTTCGTGCCTTAGTGGTTAATCTTCGTTGAGGGGTTAATGGAGAAAGACAGACGATCGGCGCCGCGCGCGAGGGTCAAGTTACCGGCCCGTTGGGAAGGCGTTCTCTCACGCGAGAAGGCCACTATTACCGATCTGAGCCGCAACGGCTGCTTTGTGCTCACAGGCGGCAAAGTTGATGTAAAGGAGCTTGTCTCGCTGGAGATTGAGCTCACTGAGCAACAGAAAGTTAATTTCTGGGCCGAAGTCGTGAATACAGCTTCTGAAATTGGTTTTGCACTGAAGTTCAACTCGAGCAGTCCCGAAGACGAAGCCGCGCTGGCAAAGTTTTTAGAACGCATATTTCAGTCGCAAGCAAAAAAGTAGAGTTTGTATCCCTCATTTCCAGAGCGGTTCAACATGGCCGACTACTTCCTCTACCACAATCTCGAGGATGGCCGGGAGAATAAAGTCTGCCTGTATTTCGAGGATCGAAAGTGGACCTATGGCGAAGTTGCGCGGCTCTCGAATCAAACCGGAAATGCATTACGCGATGCAGGCGCGAACATTGAAGATCGCGTGCTGATGGTTTTGCCTGACTGTCCGGAGTTTGTCTGGACGTGGTTTGGAGCGGCGCGCATCGGATCGGTGATCACGATGGTCAATCCGCTGCTGCCGGTTGCGGATTACGAGTATTACCTCGACTACACCCGCGCGAAAGTTGCAGTTGTACATCAGTCAGTGTTGCCGGCGTTTACTGAAGCTGCTGCCGGCGCGCGCTATCTAAGAGGTGTGTTGGTTGCCGGCGAATCAGAACTGCCGCAAAGCGAGAAGGTGCGTTGGGCTTCATTCAGTAACAGCGTGGACGCCGCTTCCGGAGAGTGTTCGCCAGCCGACACACGTCGCGATGATATCGCGATCTGGTTGTTCACGTCCGGCTCGACGGGTCATCCGAAAGGCGCGGTCCATCTGCAACACGACTTGCCTTTCAATACCGAGGTCTTTGCAAAAGCGACGATGGGAGTCAATGCTGACGACCTCACCGTTTCCGTGCCCAAGCTGTTCTTCGGTTATGCGACCGGCACTAATCTGCTGTTTCCATTCGCGGTCGGTGGAGCAACGGCGCTCTTCGCCGAACGCTCAACAGCGGAAAAGATGTTTGAAGTGATCAAGCGCTATCGACCGACGATCCTCACGACCGTGCCCACCATGATCAATTCGATGCTGAACGTGCCCGGAGCTACAGCGGAGGATGTTTCGAGCCTGCGATTCTGTTATTCGGCCGGCGAGGCGTTACCGAAGGAGCTTTACGAACGTTGGATGAATGCGTTTGGAGTAGACATCTGCGATGGCATCGGCTCTGCTGAGATGTTTCATATCTACATCACCAATCGACCCGGCGACATCAAACCGGGCAGTCTCGGGCGCATCGTGGATGGTTACGAAGCTCGGATTGTCGATGCTGATGACAAGGAAGTTTCGGCAGGCGAGATGGGGACGCTGAAGATCAAAGGCGACTCAGCGGCACTGTGCTATTGGAACGCGCACGAGAAATCGAAAGAGACGTTTGCGGGCGACTGGTGTACGACGGGCGACCAGTTTCATGTGGATGAAAATGGTTATTACTGGTATCACGGCCGCACTGACGACATGCTGAAGGTTTCAGGCGTGTTCGTCGCGCCGGCGGAGATTGAGAATTGTTTGTTGCAGCACGAGGCGGTGCTGGAGTGCGCGGTCGTCGGCCACGAAGCTGATGGCCTGGTGAAGCCGAAGGCGTTCGTTGTGTTGCGTGAAGGGTTTTACCGGGGCGATCAACTGGCAGAACAAATCAAACAATTCGTGAAAGACAACATCGCTATCTACAAATACCCACGCTGGGTCGAGTTCGTCGACTCCCTTCCCAAAAACGATCGCGGCAAGATCGATCGCAAGAAGTTAAAAAACTAATCTGTGTAATCTGTGGTTAACGGCGTCGCTCGAGGTCGTAGTCTCGGAGGCGTCGATAGAGTGTGGAAGGAGAGATGCCGAGGATCTCGGCGGTCTTGCCTCGGTGCCAGCCGGTCTGTTCGAGCGCGGCGAGAATTTGTTGGCGCTCGACTTCCCGCAGTGACCCAGGCGTTGATGGAGCGGCCGCCACCGGAACCAAAGCCTCCCCATTTGCGGCAGGCGCAACTCCCGTCATCACAGGCGCGGCAACAACTGGCCGCGTCACCTCCGGCGGAAGCTCCGAAAGCGTAATCCTCCCATTGTTCGAAAGAATCACTGCGCGTTCCAGACAATTCTTCAACTGCCTCACATTGCCCGGCCAGCTATACACACGCAACGCCGCAAAAGCGTCTTCAGTAAACTCCGGCGGATGAGTGCCCGCAATCTGCTTCAACAGGTAACGCGCCAGCGGCTCGATGTCTTCCGGTCGCTCTCGCAGCGGCGCGAGACTAATCTGAAACCCGTTAATTCGATAAAGCAGATCCGATCTGAACACACCATCGTTAACAACTGTATCGAGATTTCGATTCGTCGCAGCGACGATACGCACATTGACTTCAACTTTTCTCACGCCACCAACTCTGAAGAACGTGCGCGTCTCAATCGCACGCAAAAGCTTCGCCTGCAACTGCGCCGGCAGTTCCGTAACCTCGTCGAGGAAAAGCGTGCCACCATCAGCCAGCTCGATCAGACCAAGTTTCCTGCCTTTCGCTCCCGAGAACGCTCCCGCTTCATAACCAAACAATTCCGACTCGAGCAACGACTCTTGAAACGCAGCACAGTTGAGATCTACAAACGACGCTTCCGCACGATTCGAAAGCCGGTGAATCGCATGGGCCACCAGCTCTTTTCCGGTCCCGGATTCACCAGTGATCAAAACGGACGCCTCCGACGGCGCCACACGTTCGATCAGACGTATCGCTTCCTTCATCGCTTCCGACACGGAAACGATCTCCGGCAACGCCGACTGTCGCGCGAGTTGCTCACGCAGGCGCACGTTGTCCACGCGCAGCTTGCGCTTGTCCGCGGCCTGCTTCACGCGAACGTCGAGCTCAGTAATGCTGTAAGGCTTCGTGAGGTAATCGTAAGCGCCGAGCTTCATCGCCTCGACCGCAGTCTCAACCGTCGCCTGGCCCGTCAACATGATCACTTCAGGCGGATTGGGCCGTTGATACACGCGCCGCAACAGCTCCATGCCGTCCATCCGCGGCATGTTGATGTCACACAGCAGCACGTCGACGTTACTCTCTTCGAGCTTGCGAAGCGCGGCTTCACCATCCGGCGCCGCCTGCACGCGATAGCCCAGCCGTTCCAATTCCTTTTGCAGGACCAGCCTCAGGTTGGCCTCATCTTCTGCGATCAGAATTCGTGCCTGCTGCTGTTGCTCACTCAAACTGTCTGTTCCTCGCTTAGCTTGACTGCGGAAAGGGTGATCGTGAAAGTTGTCCCTGCTCCCACGGTCGACTGCACGTCAAGAGTGCCGCCATGCTCCGTTAAGATACCATAACATACGGCGAGTCCGAGCCCTGTTCCTCGGCCAATTTCTTTTGTCGTAAAAAAAGGCTCGAAGATCTTGGCCAGATTTTCCGTGGGAATACCCACGCCGGTATCGCTGACTTCCACCATCACCTTGTCGTCTTCGTTGCGCCCCACGATTGTCAACTCGCCGCTATCGCCCATCGCATCCAGCGCATTGGTCGCGAGCGCAATTACGGCTTGTTGTAACTGACCTGGATCGCCGGATACGAACTGCAAGTCTGGCGCGATGTCGATTTTGAAAAAGACGTCGGGACTGCGCTTCTGGTGCGAAAGTAAGCGCACTGCGGATCGAATCACGTCGGCGAGGTTGATCGTCACATGGGCCGAGTTGCGCGTGCGACTGAAATCGAGCAGGCCCATCGTGATGCTCTTACAGCGGAACGCTTCACTGCGAATCAAGCCCAGATACTCGCGCAGATCTTCCAGTGCCGCTGAACCATCAAAAGCGCCTTCATTCACGCGCGCTTCGAGTGACTCGGCGCAGGCGGAGATGCTTGCGAGCGGGTTGTTGATTTCGTGAACCACGCCTGCCGCGAGGCGTCCGACCGCGGCGAGTTTTTCCGCGCGGGCGATGGCGCGATTTGCTTCCACTCGATCGGTGACTTCCTCGCCGACAGTAATGACGTGCGTGACTTGCCCGCTGTTGTCGGCCCACATCGGGATCTTGCTGATGACCCAGTGGCGGATGTCGCCCTTCGGCGACGGAGTCTCCTGCTCGATGCGTTCGATCTCACCACTCTCGAACACGCGCGCGAACTCCTCTTCCAGGACGTCGCGGGGCTGGCGAGTGAGCACGTTGAAGACGTTCTTGCCGAGCACCGAACCACGCGGGATGCCGAGCTCGCCGAGTTCGCGGTTGCGGTTCCACGCCACCACTCGATACTGGCGATCTATCGCGTAAAGCGACAACGGCAAGCTATCGACAATCGCTTCGATGAAACGGCGTTGCGCTTCGGCTTCCGCAGTTTGTTTCTCGACTTCTCTCGCCAGGCTCACTGACGTTTCGCGCGCGGCTTGATAGAGAGAACAGATATGCGCGGCAAGTGACGTCTGCTGCGCGGCGGCTTCGATCAAACGTCTTTCCGTCTCGCCGCACTGTTCGCGCAAATCGAAGGCGACGATCAGTGCGCCTTTTGAGCGGCCGGCAAAGCGAAACGGCGACACATACTCAATTGCATGAAGATCGTCGCGCAGCAGGAACAAACTCTTTTCAGTGATGACTAAAGAGTTGACCGACTCTCCCGACTGCAACCACTCCTGTAGCGCTGCGGAGTTAAGTAACGAAGGATCGTCGGCAGCGCCCTCGCGATCGAAAACACATAGCGCGTGTTTGTCTTTAGCGACCGTGACGTACGCCGCGCACAGCGATGCGTCGATGGCTTCGTAAGTTGCGCCGGCAACGCGCCGGACCAGCTGTTCGGGTTCGAGAGCGCGCAAGAGCCCGCGACCGATGTCAGATAAAAATCTGAGCTCGCGATTACTGCCGATCAGTGCCCACTCGCGTTGCGACGTCCGGACATGCAGGCTGACGCGCGACAAGAGCTCGCCGGGCGTTGAGGGTTTGGTGATGTAGTCGTCAGCGCCGGCTGTAAAAGCCTGCACCTTGCGCGCCTCGTCGTCACTCTCCGAAAGCGCGATGATCGGTAACTTGCTCGTGGTTGGTTGAGCCCGAAGTAACTTGCAAAGCGCCAGCCCGTCGACACCCGGCATCTCGAGGTCGAGTGCAACCAAATCGCAACGCACGCCCTTCAGCACGCGAAGAGCGGAAGCGGCTTCATTAGCAGTCACAACACGATACTGAGCAGTCTCGAAGATTTCGCGGAGCCTCTCGCGGGCGGCCGCGTCGTCGTCAACTATTAAGAGTGTTGCATTGTGATTTTCGGCGGGAGCAACCATGCTTTCAACCAATTTGATTGAAAGCGATGAGCGAGGAATATGTCAAGATAATTGGCCGCCGTCCACTCCTAACAAATCACGTTAATAACGACATAGAGAACGAAGAAACCAATTTAGGTGAAAGGACCTACCATGACTCTAACCGCACAAAACCTCGTCGCGTGGCACGACCGCGACACCGCCAACCACGTCGAAGAACGCGACAAATTCGCCGATAAAGGATTTCGCCCGCTCTCATTATCACCCCCAACGACCCGCGCTTCGCCGCCGTAATGGTTAAGCGCCCGCAGATCATCGCAACACGTTCTTTTATCAATGTGGGTTCGGTCATTAAATGGAATTTGTCGGCCATTAAATGAAATCCCAGTTTGGCATTAAAGTGGATTTGCTTACCCGAGCCATGTAAAACTAGGCGGACAATAAACATCTGATCCTGTTCAGATACAACCCTCCTCGTCATGCCAAGTAATAAAGCCCCCGCGCTCTGAAGCGAACTTCTCTGGTTTCGGGCGGCCAGTAACGTGTTAGCAAGAACCCCCTCGTCTAGCGTGAAGTTGGTGCAATGCGTCAATTGCGCGTACTTCCCCACTTCATCGATATTTCAGACGCCCGACACCAACTCTGCCATTTGTTCATCTGAGCTTTAAGGTATGCTTTCAGGAAGTCGAGGACAATCCTGTATTTCCCGCCGACGATTATCGCCCGCACCGCACCGCCTTCGATCAAGAGTTGAATACTGCGGACCGAGAAGCCGGTGATCTCAGCGGCGTGCGCGATATCGGTGAACTCTCTCCACCGGCGTTTTGGTGGTAGGGAAAGATAGAGTTCGAGCAGTTCATCATCCGTGAGATTGGACGGCAGAACTTTGGGAGAGGTGAGGCAAATCGTTTATTCCTATACGAGAGATGGGCCTAATTAGTAACCGAGCGCCGAGGGCAGAAGGCAGCGGTTATCGTAATCTTCGATAAACGCATTCTTATTCATTTATGGTCTTTTCAACCATCGGCCACATAGCTTCGGCCCAGAATCGGTAGCCCACGTCTGATGGATGCAACCCGTCGATTGAGAAAAAGTCTGGGCGCGATGGGACTGCAGCGCTGCTAATCTCATAGAGATCGACAAGAGGTACATTATGGCTCGCGGCAATCTCATCAATTCGTTTGTTGTAGAGCCCAAGAACTCTTTTTATATCGTCACGCCTGTAAGCTGATGCCGCTGGAGCTGAACTAAAGTTTGGCAGATTAGTGATGATGATACTTGCGCCAGACCTTTCAAGAGTAGAGATGATCTTCTCGTAATTTTCCGCAAACTGCTCATCACTCTGTCCTTGCATTAGATCATTAAGGCCAACACTAACTGTCACCAATGTGGCTTCGGCAGGAAACTGTGATAAGTTCTTGCTCAAGACATCTGCGGTGGTTGCCCATCCTGTTGATAAGTTGATTAGCCGTGAACCGGGATGTGTTTGTTGCATACGAGCCAGTAGTAGATCAACGTACCCATGCCCGTTTCCCGCTCCTAGCCCCAAACCGGTCGAATCCCCGATGGCTACGTAAACGACAGGGGTGGTCCGTCCACTTGCCGCTGCTTTTGGCTCGCTGCTCTTTTGAAAATCTTTATAGTGGCATGCGTAGCCTGTACAAAACAGCAGAAGTATCAAGACCCCAACTGGAAATTTACGTTGCAACGTTGTCTCCCTTTCAGATAGCCTTCCGGTTTAAAGACATGGATTCCAGTTGGAATCCATGCTCTTATTGACCCAATCTGCCATGTTTACGTCAATACACAGGGCCTTCAACTGGACAAATTTCATTGACGCAGCCGCCCCCGCCTTCACCTCCGCCACCAGCATCACAATACCAACGCGTTGGATCGAGCGAAAAGCAATCCTCATCGTCATACCAGCCGTCACCATCGCTGTCGGGTCGATCCCTGCCCCAACAGTTCACGGTACCAGAGCCAAGAAAGTCGACGTAATCTCCATCGGCATTTTTATTAACTATCTGAAGAGTGAAAGTACCGCTATAGGCTTCAGAAAGATTAGGCAACGAAGCTACTAGCCAGCTACCATCATTAGCAACGGACGTAGCATAGGCTGTCCCAACAAAAAATCCATCGCCGTTATAGTAGTCAACCCTCGGCGGCCCGTATGTGGCATCTATACCCTGACCGCTAGCTATTACCGACGATGGAAGATTATTCAAATCTGCCCCAGAGGGATCGATTGTGAAGAAGAATCCAAAGCTACGCTCCCGCACAATACGAACGCTGCAACCTCCATTACAATCTCGTGGGAAGTTAAGAAAGCCAGCGAGGCAAGATTGACCCTGCAAGTCTCGAGAGCATCCGTCCAGATACATAATGCTGTAACGTTCGCCGACAACACAGGTGCTGGAGCACGAGTTCGATGAGCTGCTGCCGCTAAATATCTTCTTAAGACACTTGCCATTGAAGCTTACTAGAAAGAGTACAAGTATTAATAGGATCTTGGTTTTGAGTCTCATCTCTTGCCTCCTTCATACTTATCGAGCAACCTTTTCGTGGCGCTTTTATCCAGAAGCAAGTGAGCGGGCGATGAAAAGAGGTCGCCCTCGCTTCCATAGGGTTTATGGGAACCGCGTCTGCTCCCTTTCACTTGTCGTGTTTCAATTCGATGTTTGACGATCTGCTCTGCCGTATCGCTTGAAGAACCGTCCAGAGGATCATCTGCAGCCACCGAATACGCTATTAAAGTCGCTTGAATAGGTGAGACGCCTTCTTCTCTGATCCGGCCGAAATGGTCCGGCAAGCCCTCGCTCAGGTTATCGACACAGGTGTCCACTTCTTTCTTTACCAACGGGCGAACCGACTCTAGTAACGCGATCTCTCCACGCTGAGCCCAATCCCGGGCCGAACGCATCTGCCGCACAAACTCATCTTTCGTTATTGGCCCCCACCTGCCGTCAGCACGAGAAATGACTTCGCCAGAGGAAGTTGTTTGGAATGTATTAGCTGCTTGATCTATTTCTTGATCACTGAGAGTCTTCGCCTGTTCAACGACGGTTTCCGTTAGTGTGTCAATGAGGTCATCCAGGCTGAGGCGTGGTGTCTTGCCCTTCAGAGTCTTCTTCTCTGCTTCGGTCAATCGCTGCCTCGTCTCGGCGCTCATCTTCAAATTAGATCGTTCAAAGATAAAGTCCGCTGTGGCATTGACAGACATACGGACATCCTCTAAAGAATCACTGTTAGTAGCCAAGTGGATTCTTCCAACTCCTCTGCCTAATCGTTCGTGAAACTTACGCTTACTTTCATTTTCGGAAATCTGCTGAGCCTCCGATGCATCGGAATGAACTGCCAAAGTGCGCCATTTGACTATACCAACGAACACAACACACAAGATCACTAACGCTATAGTGATTAAGCTTCGTGGTGTTCTCAACAAGCTTATTGATTTCATCACGTTCTCCTTTGCGAAGGGTTTTCGACCGGTGGAGGATGCAACTAGTGAGCGTTGCACCCGCTCCTTGGAAATAAGCCGTATAGGGAAATTCATCCAATCATCTGCTTTTGATAAACTGTGATCAGTTGCTGTTCCGTTGGTCCACTCGCAAACGAGCCAGGACTTCAGTTTCCTTATCGATCGTCAGTTTCCCGATCCATGAGTCAACTACTAAACCATCACTATTGACGAGAATTAGAGCTGGCATTCCCTTGGCCCTAAGGGAACCAGGCGTTGCTGTTCTCATATTGTCAATTGCTAACCCGTTACAGCCTAAATTCTCCGTATAAAGGATGAACGTAATCATTTACAAAACGAGCTATTATTAAGAACGCCTATCAGGAGAATAGCTGTAGGGGTCAGATCTGTTTGTCATAACTCACGCTTGGCTCCGATTTCGACAAAGAGGTCGATCAGACAGGAGCCGTCTTCACATCTTGGTCGTGCCTTCGGATTGGGATTGACAGCTGCACGATACGTTACGAGGTAGTGGCATGTCTTTGGGTAACTATTAAGTAGTTATTAATGACTTCTCAAACCAACGGTGTATAGATAGAGCACCGATAAAAACACTGTAGTCAAGAAACTGGGTGCTTACGTCTCTATCAGCGGGTGTTTCAGAACATTCTTGTTCTGGTGCGGTAAGAGAAGATGCTATTCGATCAACCTGTGCGGCGGAATAGCGTCGTGGTGAACATTGCAGCGATTACCATTCGGAACTAGAATTGACTCGCAAAACGTTGTCGGCGAGCAGTGCTCTCAACCTCCGACAATACCTCGACACTGCTACCGAAAGCTCCGTGGACAACTACTGAGGAGCCCATTGCCAAACTCATCGGTCAACTTATGGAACGAAGTCACAGTCTTCACTACTTCGGTCCGTTCTGCCTAGATACGGATGAGCGAGTATTGCTGCGCGACGGACACTTAGTGCCGCTGCCCGCCAAGGCAGTGAGTACGCTTGTCGTCCTGATACACAGAAAAGGGCAGGTGGTTGATAAGGACGTCCTTATGGAGGAAGTCTGGCCAAATGAGTTTGTCGAAGAAGGAAATCTTGCGCAGAATATTTTCATTCTTCGTAAGGCTTTAGGTGAAAGCATTCACAGTCCGAGGTACATTGAAACTGTTCCTCGACGAGGGTACCGTTTTTTAGCGACGACAGCAGCAGACACCACTATTGTCGATACCAGCCTCGCGTCCAATGCGAAACCGCTAGCACCACAATCTGATTTTCGATTGCTTGCGGTCTTGCCGTTCATGAATATTAGTGGGAATCCAGACGTTGAACACATGTCGGACGGCATCACCGAGAACATCATTAACAGCTTATCGCAGCTTCCTGAGCTGCGTGTCATGGCCCGTAATACTGTGTTCCGTTATAAGGGTAAGGATCTCGACGCACGTAAAGTTGGACACGAGCTTGGCGTACACAATGTGCTTGTGGGAACGATGGATTCAGTTGACGACAGGATGGCTCTTAGCATTGAGTTGATTGATGTAGCAGGCGGTTGGCAACTCTGTGGAAGAACCTACAAGCGCAAATTTTGTGAGATTTTTGAAACTCAAGAAGAAATGGCGAATGAGATCGCCACCAAACTCCAAATCGATTTGAAAGGAGTTGAAGAAAGACAACGTTTCAGACGTTACACTGACAACCCTGAAGCGTTTCGGGCTTACTTGAGAGGTCGCTACCATTGGGGCAAATATACTCATGAAGGACTCGAAAGAGCGATTGAGTATTTTCGCCAGGCGATCGACATCGACCCGGTCTATGCACTTGCCTATGCTGGCATAGCCGACTCGTATTTCAGGTTGTCAAACCAGTATCTCGCGCCTCGTCTTGCGATCCCAAAGGCCAGAGCTGCCGCTATGAGAGCCTTGGAAATCGACCCAACGCTTCCGGAAGCGCACGCGTCTCTGGGAATACTAAAGATGCGTTATGACTGTGATTGGCGAGGGGCTGAAAATGAGTTGAAGCAAGCAATTTCTCTGAATCCCAGCTACTCCACAGTTCACCAATGGTACGGTTGCTACTTCCAGTTGCAGCAACGGTTTGATGAAGCACTTCATCAGTTCAGCCTCGCGCAGGAACTAGACCCGCTCTCTACACAGATCACTGTTGCCTGGGGAACGTGTCTGTGGGCAATGCGTCTGTACGATGAGGCTCTGCAAAAACTTCGGGAGGCTATTGCGATGGATCCTTATCATTGCCCTGCACATGTAGCGCTCGCAGTAGTTCACGAGCAGATGGGAAACTTCTCAGAGGCTTTCGAGGAGTTAAAAAGGGCCCGTCAACTTGATGATTCTCCCACGATTCTGGGGTTCCAGGGACAATTATGCGCAGTGGCAGGTAAACGCAAGGAAGCCAAGCGAGTGCTTGAGGCGATGCAAAAGCAACGAAATGAGCGTTACGCTTCGGCTTACAATGTGGCCCTTATCTATGCCGGACTCTCAGAAAATGACTTAGCGTTCGAGTGGTTGGGGAAAGCGTATGAGGATCATGACGACGATCTAGCCTGGGGTCTGTCGTCTGACCCACGACTTGATCCGCTCCGGAATGATCCGAGATTCGATGAGTTGATGAACCGTGTCGGTCTGGCACATTTGATTCGATTCGCGCGCTCTTAAACGACAACCATTCCTGCCAGTCGAGGCTGAGACCGACGTTCCGGCCGTAGTTGCTAAGAGCTTGTCAATTGTTCCCGCTTTGAAAATTCATCGAATTGTTCGGAGTTCATCTCTACAATCGAACTCAAGCTCGGCCGCTGTTACTACACCGACCCGGTCGCTATCGCTCCCGGTACTGACCCGATGCCATATCGATTTTTTGTGCAAAGCTTAATCTTGGACAAAGGTTCGTGTTTGCTTCCTTAGATCCAAATTAAACTCGACGGAGTCCCGGCTTGTCGGAGGATTAGTATCTCCAACTGTCATCGTGATCTTCGGATTTGCGGCGAGCCCGAGAACTCACAACTGAATTCGCTTTCGAATCCAATCCGCTAACTCTTCTTCGGAGATAACACCCTCGGCCAGATTTAAGAAGGTAAGAACTTTATCATCCTGAGTCGCTTTGAGGTCAACCCCGTTGAGGATGAGAAATGTGCGAGCAGCCACTAGCGCTGTGCGCTTGTTGCCGTCAACAAACGGATGGTTGCGAGCAATTCCGTAAGCATAAGCTGCAGCTAAAGACGCCAAGTCAGGACGCTGCTCCCCATATGCAAGTAGGTTCTGTGGTCGCGCTAAAGCAGAGGAAAGTAAGCCCTCATCTCTCAAACCCTCGCTTCCGCCATGCTCAGCTACTTGCCGATGATGAATTGCTGTTACCGTTTCTTCGAAAAGCCAGACAATCTTCGTCACGATTATTTAGCTAACTTCCGCAACGCATCTCGATCTTCGCGCATGACTTGTTCAGCAATCTCAACTTGCTTGGCAAACTCGGGATTGTAGGCTGTTAATTCGATTCCGTTCTTCGTCTCGATTGCATAAAGGCTATCTCCCCTTTTGACTCGAAGTCGCTCCAGGATTTCCTTAGGGAGAATGACCCCTACCGAGTTGCCGACAGTTGTTACTTTCAGAACGCTCATACAAACCTCCATCTAGCCAGTCCACAAGATTATAACGCATGTTATAACAGATGCGGGGGTATGATGTTCTTAAAGTTCTCCTATATCCCAATAGCGCCTGAAGGCGCAGACCTTTTATTGATTTGTTAACGTAAAGTGGTTTTGCCGCACTCCAGAGAGGGGCTATGAAACTATGACTTGGTTTGGTGTGTCTGGTGATGCTGGCTGCAGATCTGTGTCAGGTATAAGGCGGGCGACGCGGTGGTTGGATTTGACGCGGTACATTTCGTTATCGGCTGCGACCACGAGTTGATCCAGGGTTTCGCCGTTTATTCCGAACGTCGCGGTGCCTACGCTGATCCCGACGCGCGCGACGCGATTCTTGCCCAATGGCAGTTCGAATTTTGAGACGGCATTTTCAATGCGGGCGCATAGCTCCTCGACCTGTGCGCCCACGACTTCCTGTACGAGCGCCACAAACTCGTCGCCGCCGTAGCGCGCGAGAAAGTCGTACTCACGCAACTGTGCCTCGACAATGTGAGCAATCTCGCGCAGCATCTTGTCGCCGGCCTTGTGACCGTATGTGTCGTTGACGTTCTTGAATTCATCGAGGTCGAGCATCACGACCTGGAACGTTCGATCCGTGCGACGCGCACGGGCCGCCTCTTCTTCAAAACGCAATGCCAGGTAGCGCGCATTCGGCAGTCCCGTGAGTGGATCGGTTAGCGCATTCGACTCCGCTTCCGCATGTTGCATCGCATTCGCGAGCGCGTCGGAAGCAAGCCGCGTCACAGTTTCCAAAAGTCGCATGTGATCGTCGGTATATTGTTCGAGCTCACTCGAATAGACTGACAACGCTCCCAACAACACGTCGTCCTTGAACAACGGCAACGAAGCCATCGATCGATATTTGATCGCTGCTTCGGGATTGATGTCGGTGAAATCCAGACTCGGATGTAGCTGGTTGACGGGACTGCGATTCGCGAGTGCGAAGCCAGTGACACCCTCGCCGAGCGCGATGCACCTCCCCGCCAGTTTTTGGTTGTTCTTGCCTACGACGTGTCGAGCGGTCGCGTAGCCTTTACCGTCGTCGTAGAAGTAAACGATGCAGGTATCGAACGGCACTACGTGGCCCACTTTGTCGACGAGTATTTCGAGCGTGTGTTCGACGTCCAGCGAGGTGCCAAACGTGCGCGCAATCTCGTAGAGCGCGTAGACTTCGCGGTGCGCTTTTTTGATCTGATCGTAGGCGATGAAAGAGCCGCGCTCTCGCGTCTGCGCCATGTCAACCGTGTCTAGTTGAATCGGCGGCTCGGACGAGTTGTTCGCAGGCTGATGTTGCAGGCCAAGCTCCTCAATCCCCACATCGAAGCGTGGCAGATGTTTGAGAAACTGTTCGACCACGACCGGATCGAAGTGAATTCCGGCGCCACGCAACAGCAGCGCGGTGGCTTCGTCCATGGTCATGCCACGGCGAAAGGGTCGATCTTCACGCACCGAATCAAAGCAATCGACGACGGAGATAATTCGTGCGGTGATCGGTATTTGTTCGCCGCGAAGCCGGTCGGGATAACCACGACCATCCCACTGTTCGTGATGGTGCCTGACGATCGGAATCACCGGATACGGAAAATCCACACGACCGAGGATCTGGGCGCCCACAACGGTGTGGATCTTCATCTTTTCAAACTCCGCCGGTGTTAGTGGCCCAGGCTTGTTCAGGATGTGCGGTGGTACGGCGAGCTTGCCGATGTCGTGAAGCAGCGCGCCTGCTTTTAGCGCTGCTATCTCATTCGGCGTGAGACCGAATACTTCGCCCATGCCCGCTGCGTAAATCTGTACGCGACGAACGTGGCAGTGTGTTGTTTGATCTTTAGCGTCGATGGCGGTCGCCAGTGCTTCCGCGGTTGCCAGGTGGAGTTGACTCAGCGCTTCGATCTCGTTTGTCTTTGACTGCAAACG
>Ga0070689_100001093_pt1 | contig 17019 bp, 14 predicted proteins | sample KBSS23HmetaG_FD_64669 | JGI IMG/M metagenome (GOLD analysis project Ga0070689, IMG submission 64669) | Switchgrass rhizosphere microbial communities from Kellogg Biological Station, Michigan, USA - KBS S2-3H metaG | ecosystem: Host-associated > Plants > Roots > Rhizosphere ...
CGCGACCGCAAGTCCCTCGACGGGGCTCTCGACCTTCGTCGTGGTGCGATCGCCGATACCGCCGCCGCCTGTGTTGCGGCTCAATGCGGCCGTGTTGATGCCGCCGCTGCTCGTGCCGACTCGCGACGTAATGAGCGAGCGCTCGGCGAGCGGCGAAGCGCCCTCTACCTTGCCCGCGACCTGCGTCTTGTCGAGCCGCTCGATCGTCTTGTCGTCGCGGAGCGCTGCGAGCTGCTGCGCAAAGGGCAGCAAGCCTGCGACCTTCGCCTTCTCGCGCGCCTGCTCGGTCTTGTCGATCTGCTTCTCGGGCGGCGGCTCGGGCTTAGGCTTGGGCTTCGGCGGCTCCTCTTTGACCTGCTTTTGCTCGACGGGCTCTGGCTTCTGCTCCGGCGCCTTCTCGACGACGGGCGGCGGCGGGGGCGGAGCCTTGCGCTCGAGCACGAGCTTCGCGAGGCGCTTCGGAACTTCGGGCGCCTGCGTCTGATCGCTCTTGGGAACGGGCAAGAGAGCGATCACGAGCGCCAGCGCGACCATCGCGCCGATCGCGGCTCGGACGGTCTTACGAAACTTCTCGTCCTGCCCGGCGCCGGTGGACCACGGGAGCTCGTAAATTCGGTAGAGGATAGTTGCGGCGGCGGCGTTGGCCATGACCGATCCTTCAGTTGCTCGCGACGCGCACGACCGCGAGGTCGGACGCCTTTTGCAGGACTGCGAGCGACAGCTGCCCGTAGTTGGCCGCGGTCGAAGTGGCCATCACCTTCTTGAGCAATTTATACGGCAGCTGTTTGTCGGCCATGATCGTGACCTCGCGGTTCGCGATCTTCTCTTCTTCCGACAGGCCGGCCTGCCGCAACATGCCGTTCGCTTCGAACTCGAGCGCGGACTGAAGCGTGGGTATGACCACGCCTTCGGTCGCGAGCACCTCGTCGATTCTGCCGACCGACTTGCCGTTGAGCAGGATGTCGTGCTCCGTGATGATCACGACCACCGCTTCGTGGAACTTGGCCTCGGAAGTCGATTCGGGCAGCTGCACCTCTTTTTGACTCGGCAGCACCTCGACGACCTCGGTCGAATACACGAGCAGGAAAAAGACGAGCACGGTCAACATGTCGATCATCGACACGAGATTGATGCCCGCTTCGCCCTTGTGCCGCTTGTGATGCCGCTGCATCCGGGCGGCGCGACCCATGTACCTCATCGGTCGTCCCCTAGTTCAGCACCGGCGCGTCGCCGATCGAGATGTCCGGGAAGAGATCCATACGCTGCACGCGTCCCGCGGCGGCATCGGCTTGCTCGGACACACGTACCTTGTCCATTACCGACACGAGCACGTCGTACGGGATGTCGGGCTCGAGCAGCAGCGTCGCGTCGGTCTTCTCGGGAAATTGCTTCTTGAGCTTCGTCAGGTATTCGGTGAGCTGCGCGAAGTCGTAGCCCTTGTCGGTCTTGTCGATCTTGCTCAGCAGCCCGACGGTGCGGTCGCCGACCTCGATCCCCGAGCTGCGCACCGTGATCTCGAGCTGAAAGCTCGGCGGCTGCTCGCTCGCCTGCGACTGGGCAGCCGGCAGATTCAGCTCGAGCAGTGCGAGCCTGACGAAACCGCCGTGCACGAGCAGGAAGAACACGAGGATCGTCATCATGTCGATCATCGACGTGAGGTTGATCTCGGCCGTCTCGTGCCGCTTGTGGTGGCGGCCCATCCGCGCGCTGCGTCCGATCACCTGCATTGAGCTATCCCCTCGCTGAGCGAAAAGTCAGAGCTTCGAGGTCGCTCTAAGCTCGACGCGGGACGGGCGTGTGCGGCATCGGCGCGTCGCCGCCGCCGCGCGGCGCCGGCGCGGCGTCACCCGCCGCACGCTCGGTGATCGCATTCAAGAACTTCACCGACGCCATCTCGAGGCTGTCGATGATCTCGGTCGTCTTGGTCTGCAACAGCGAGTGAATCAGAACGAGCGGGATCGCGACCATCAAGCCGAACGCCGTGCAGTTCATACCGATCGAGATGCTCGCGGAGAGCAGCTCCGCCTTGTCGGCGGGATCGGCATTCGACACGGCCGTGAACGCATGGATCAGGCCGATGATCGTGCCGAGCAAGCCGGCGAGCGTCGACATGTTCGCGAACGTCGCGAGGTAGTGAGTGCGCTTCTCGAGCCGCGGCAGAATCTCCATCAGGCTCTCTTCCATCGCCTGCTCGATGTCCTCGCGCCGGCGCGCCGAGCGCACGCGGTTGAGACCGTACGTCATGATCTGGGCGATGGCTGCGTTCGACTTGCTCGTGACGCCCATCGCACCGGTGAGGTTGCCGGACTTCAAGAACGGCGTCACCGCGTTCCAGAGCGCCTTGTTCTTCGCCATCGTCATGGTGAGGAACATCCAACGCTCGACGGCAATCGCGGTGCCCAGAGCGAGTATCAAAACGATCGGGTACATGAACGCCCCGCCGTTTTGGAAGAAGGTGACTACGCTGGAATAGATCGCCATTTCAACTCACTCCTTTCCCTTTTGACCCTTGCCGTACAGCGCGTCGTAGTAGCTCAGATGCCGCTGAAACACCTCGGGGTCGACCGGCTCCAGCACCTCGTCGAGCAAGGTGTTCACGGGCCGTCCGACCAAGTCGCCTAGGTCCGACTTCTTCCAAGGCACGATGTAGAGCACCTTAGGCAATTCCTGATTTCCCGTTATTGACGTGGTTCCCAGATCGAGCGTATCCATTGCCCGGGACTTCGGCGCCGGCGAGTCCTGCGACGTGGTCGACGCGGCCGCGGTTGGTTTTGGTGCGCTCCGCTCTGCCGTTTGCGCGTTCGGTTTCGGGGTCGGCTTCGGATCGGCGGGTGCGTTCGCGGCGGCGGGCGCCGGGGGCGGCGCGGCCGGCAGCGAAGCCGGCGGCGCGTCGATCAACGCGACGCGCGGCCCGCTCACATCGACGGCCGGCTCGACGTCCGCGGGGCTCGCGAGCGGCGCACGCTTCTGCTCTTTGGGCGCGGCTTGCTGAGCGCGCACGGTCTGCGGATGCACGAGCAGCGCAAGCATCAGCGCGCCGAGCGCAACGGTCGTCAGCGACCTCATTCGCCGTTCTCCTTCGCAACTTGCGGCGTACCGTTGCCGAACCGGCGGCGCAGGTCGATCAACCAACCCGCGACCTTCTTGTCGGGCTCCGCGAGCGTGCTCTGATAGGCCTCGTACTGCTCGATCGCCTCGGCGCCGCGACGCAAGTACACGTCGAGCAAGACGCCCAAGTTGTAGTGCGCGAGCGCGTAGCCGGGATCGGTCTCGATCGCGCGCCGATAGGCGCGCTCGGCCTCCTCGAACTTGCCCGTCTCGCGCAACAGGATGCCGAGCTCGTTGTTCGCGGCCGCGTGCGTGGGATCGATCGCGAGCGCACGATCGAGCGCAGCGCGCGCGTCGGCCGGCCGCTTCTCGTTCCGGTATACGATCGCGAGATTCACCTGCGGTCCCGGGTAGCCGGGGTATTCGCGAGTCAGCTGCCCGAGCTCGCTCTCGGCGCGCAGCCAGTCCTGCGTCCGCATGGCCGTGAGCGCGCGGTCATACGCGCTCTGCGCGGCCGCAGGGATCGGGGCCGTTGCGGGATCCGCTGCCGGCGGCGGCTCGCCGCGACGGCCGCGCCGCCCGGAGCCGGAAGGCTCGGCCTTCGCGTTCGTCGCCTGTGCTACCGTCGCGGGCGCGGCCGCTGCAGCTTTGCTCGGCGCGACGACGGCCGGCTTGTCGACGGCCGCTTTCTGCGGTGCCGACGCTCCGCACGCGGCGAGCACGAGCGCGCCGAGCGCGAGCACGCTGCGTCGAACGCCCTTGCGAGCGAAGTCCGTTTCAGCGAATGTCCGCGACAAGGGATTCTCCAATCTCGGGTTTGGCGTAGCGCGCGGGCAAGAGCTCCGCGAGCGCCGCCAAGCTCTTCTGCACCCACTCGTCGTAGAAGCCGTCCACGGTGCGCGCCGCGTTCACCTCGTGGAGCTTGATCGCCTGCTCCTCGAACGGTGACGCCTGCTCTTCGAGCAGCACGTCGTACTGCTCGAGCTCATCCTTCTTGAGCTCGCGCGGACGCTGCGACGACAGCAAGTCCTTGCTCAGCGAGTGATAGAGCTCCGCGATCTCGTAATTCGCCGCGGTGGTGACCTCCGCGACGCCGTAGTCGGCCGCCCTGCCGTACTCTGCGAGCGCGTCCTTCATCCGCGCCTGCTTCGCCTTGAGGCTCTTGTCGAGCGGGATCACGAGCTTCGTGCCGAGGAACGCGTCGCGCGCGGGTTGCGCGAGCACGAGCTGCGCCTTCGCCGCGAGATAGCGGGTGCGATCGCTGCGCTCCGAACCGGCCGTCGCGTCGGCGGCGACGATCTCCTTCTGCCAGCGCGTGCGCTCGGCCGCGTTGCCGCTCGCTGCAGCGATGTCGACGAGCTTCTGCCGGGCTTCGATCGCCTCGGGCACGGGCTTCGGGTAGCGCTGCACGAACTGGCCATAGGCGGTCGCGGCTTGAGCAGTCTGCCCGCTCTTCGAGTAGAGCTCGGCGGAACGCCAGAGCGCCTCGCGCTTCTCGTCGGCCGAGCCGTCGCCGTCGGCGATCCGCTGGAACTCTTTGGCTGCCAGCGCGCTGCTGCCGACCGCGACGTATCCGACCGCGAGCTTCGCGTTCACGTCGGCGGTGAGCGCATGGTTCGGGAAGTTGCGGCGGAAGTCCTCGAGCACGCTGTTCGCGCGAGGCCAGTTCTCGCTCTGGATCAAGACGGCGGCAGCATCGTATTCGGCGGTCGCTCGAATCGGCGAGGTTGGCGCCGCCTGGCCCACGCGCAGGAAATGGGTGACCGCGGCGTCGGAATCGCCCGCGTCGCGGGCCTGCTCGCCCTGCTTGTAGATCGACGACGCGACGCGCTCGACGATCTGCGGCCGCTCGGGGTCGCTCGCCGGGATCAGCGTGTTGAGATGCACGTAAGCGGCTTCGGCGTTGGCGAAATCCTTGAGATCGAACTGAGAGTGCGCGAGCACCGTCCACGCCGTGCGCTGCAGCTTCGGCTCGACCGGCGGCGTGCGCGCGACCACGGCCTGCGCGACGTCGCGCGAGCGCGCGTAGTCGTTGAGCGCGTAGAGCTTCTCGGCCGCGTCGGTCTGCACGGACGCCGCCTTCTCGTGAGTCGGATACGCGCCGGCGAAACGCAGCTCGCTCTCGATCGCGGCGCGGTGCCACTGCGCCTTCGGAGCGCCTTCGAGCCGCTCCTCTTCCTTCGCGTAGGCGAGCAGCGCAGCGTAGCCGGCCTCGCCCGCATGCGAGTGGAACGGGTAGGCGTACGCGGTCCGCTCGTACTCGACGGCCGCGTCGTGGTAGTTGCCGCTCTCGAACAGCACCTCGGCGAGCAAGAAATTGGTTTCGCCGGCATCCGCCCCGTCGGGGAACGATTGCAGGTAAGTCTTGTACCAGCGCGCCGCGGCAGCGTATTCGGCCGCGTCGTGCGTCTGCTGCGCCTGCGAATGGTGATAGGCCGCGAGATCCGTCACGTTGCTCTTGAGGTGCGCAACCACCTCGGGCTGCTGCTCGAAGGTGTACCGCTGCCAGTACGGACTGCCCGGACCGTAGGTCTCGACGAAGTTCTCCTTGCCCGACAGCACGAGGTCCGCGAAGCCGCCCTTCTTGAACGCCTCGATCACCTCGACTTGCAATAGCGGCGCCTTCGCGTGATACGGATCGAGCTTCACGAACGCGTGATACGCATCGGCCGCATCCTGGAATCGCTCCTGCTCGAGATAGAGGTCGCCGAGGTTCGTGTAGACGATGAACGAGTACGGTCGCGCTCCGTTCTTCACGAAGTACTTCGACACCGACTCGGGGCCGTCGATGTAGGAAAAGTCGATCGACAGCACGCGGAACGTGTCGTCCACGAGCTCTTGCTCGGCGCGCCCCATCCGCGAATAGATCATCGCGGGATCGCGGTCGCCGGTCGCCGCGTTGTCGGTGCCGAGCTTCACGTCGAGCAGCGCGAAGAACGAGCCGAGGCTTTTCTCGTACTGCTGCTGCTTGAATAGCGACCAGCCGCGCTTGTAGAGGGACTGCTGGTAGAACTGCGACGCCGTGCCGTGCTTCAGCACCGCGTCGTAGGCGAGCTCGGCGTCGTGATAGCGCTTCTCGACGAACAGCGTCTCGCCGCGGCGAAACTGAGCCTCGTCGGCGTGCGTCGTCTGGGGATATTCCTTGAGCAGACGATCGAGAGTCGCGAGCGATTCGTCGAGCCGGCCGGACGCTTCGTAGGCGCGCGCGAGCTGGTAGAGCACGAGGTCGTTCTTCTTGTAGTCGGGATACGACTTCAAGAGCTTCTCGTACATCTCGATCGTGCCGCCGACGGCGGTTCCGAGAGCCTGCACGTGACCTTGGAGCTCGACGATCTCCGTGTTCTCGAGCTCCAGGTCGGCGAGCCGGCGCATCGCTTCCGCGCGCAGCAGCTCGTCGTCGGACGCGAGGTCGAGGAACAGCTTGTAGGCCTCCATCGCCTTCGCGTCGCCGCCGGCAATCGGCGTAGACGTGTCGACCTCGATCGTGCGGCCCTCGACCGACTTGATCGTGCCGTCGTCTTTCTTGACGCGCTCGTGATGGTGGCCGAACGGCCAGATCGCCGCGACCGCGAGCAGCCCGAGCAGCGGGGCGTTCGTCATCGCGCGGCCTCCCCGAGCACGGAGACGCCCGCGGGCGTCGCGCTCGCGGACGCTCGGTCGTAGATCGACGCGAGCGCGAAGCGCGCCTGGATCATGTACGTGTTCAGCCGATCACGCTGCGCCTTGAGCTCGTTGACGGCGATCCCTTGGAGGAAATTCTGCTGCTTGTCGAGCGCCGCCAGAGCGAACGTCTGCATGCCCGCGACACGCGGCTTCAGCGTTTCGATGCGCGCGGTCAACGCCGCGAACTTCTCGGGCCAGTCGTCGCGCGCGCTCTGCACTTCGTGATGCCGGCGTTGCGCCTCGCGGAGCTGCCGATCGAGATCGCCGAGGCTCTTCCGCTCGGCCCAGAGCCGGGCCTTGTAGTCGCGCTGCAGGTCCCACTCGAGCACGCCCTTCAAGAAGGCCTGCTTTTCGCGGAGCTCGTTGGACTCGGCGTCGTTCGGCAGTTGCGCGAGCACGGCTTCCATTCCGGTCAACTTGCGCCAGTTCTTCTGCTGGTCTTCCGTGCCGAGCGCGACGGCGTCTTCGGTACGCTCGATCTGCTGTACGCGCGACTCGAACTCGACACGATGGCTCATCATCGCGTCGAGGTCGACGCTGCCGAGGCTCTGGTCGATCGTCGGTAGGCGCTGCTCGTACGCGCGCTGCCGCGTATCGAGGATGTCGTCGAACGCGCCGAGGCTCTGCTGCCAGTGCTCGAGATTGCGGCTGAGATACCGGAGGTCGCGATAGTTCTTGAGCGCCTCCTGGAATTTGTTGCTCGCCATGAGCTCGTAGAGGTATCGGCTCTCGATCGTGTCCGGCACCTTGTCCAAGCGCCAATACCATCCGGAGGCGTCGGCCGCGTCGGCATGCTCGCCGAGCAGCTCCGTGATCAGGTCGCCGTGCTCGATCGCATCGATTGACGTCGTGAGCCGGTTGATCTCCGCGGCGAACGCGTCGATCGCTTCGACATAGCGATCGGCCGCCTGCTTCTGCGCGCCGAGCTGCGCATACGCGTACGGAACCGCGAGCAGCGACTCCTGCACGGCCGAGTCGAGCAAGTTGCGGTCGTTCAGCGCCAGCCACGGCGCGAGCGCGCCGCGATAGTTCTTGGTCTCCGCGTCCGACCAACCGACGCCGAGCAACGCCTTGTTCGAGAACGGACCTTCGAGCCGCACGCGCTCGAGCGAGGGCCTCGCCTCGACGGGCCTAGATGCCTGCAACCACGCATAGCCGAGCGCGACGTTCGCCTTGTCGCGCAGCGCCGCAAGCTGGATGTTCTTCGGCTCGAGCTTACCGACCTCGTCGAGAACTCGCGCACCGTCCTCGATCTTTCCCAAGCGCACCAACGAGACGCCGATGTTGTATTTCGCGTAGCCGACCCACTCTTCGCCGGGCTTCTTCCACGCCTCGAGCGCCGCGAGCGCGTCGGCGAAGCGGCCTTGGGACATCAATACCTCGGCCGTGAGCATCTGCCGCTGCTGCTCGAGATCCTGCGGCAGTGCGCCCGTGATGCGCCCGAGTGCGGCCTCGGCCTCGGGTTGATAACCGCGCTCGTGCCAAATCTTGGCGAGGAAGAACCAGCAGCGATCGTTCAACGCGGGATCGACGGACTTCGCGAGCACGCGCTCGAAGATCTCGCCCGCCAGGCGGTGCTCACCGTACGACAAGTACAGGCCGCCGAGCATGAGCTCGGCTTCAGCCTCGTGATGCGGGATCTCGTTGCGCTGCTCCGCCGCGAGCAGCCGCGTGAGCGCGTCGAAATAGTCATCTTGGAAAAAGTCGAACAGCACCTCGCCGTACGCGAGGTCCTGAACGACGATACCCTCGTCCTTGTGGCGGGCCTCGACGGGAGCGGCGGTCACCGCCGCCGCGACGATCGCCGCAGCTATGGTGAGGCGCGGCAGCACCGGCTACTCCCACTCCTTGACGACGAACTCCGGCTGCATCTTCGACTCGCGATCGGAGATCGTGAGCTCGATGTACTTCGGGCCGATTCCCTTCTCGAACTTCAGCGACGCACCGCGACGATAGTCGCGCGTGTGCGGTCCTTCACCCGTAAACACGGCGACGAGCTCGTGCTGACCGGCCTTGAGGTTGCCGACGTAGATCCGCTGCACACCACCCTTCACAAGAGCGGAGGCCTCGCGCTCCGTGTAGAGGTAGTTCGTGACGTTCTTGTTGTCGAGCTTGATCTCGACCGAATCGAGGCCGAAGAAATCGCCGACGTCCATCGACACGAACACGGCCACCTGCGTGTTCGACGGAAACAGCAGCTCTTCCTCGAGCAGGAACAGATCCTTGTTGAGATCGAGGACCTGGTTCTTGAGGTCTTGCACATCGGCATCGAGCGCGTGGAACTCGGTGCCCTCCGCGGCCTTCGCGCCACCGGCTTTCGGATTGAACTCGGGGACGGCGCCTGCCGGCGCGTTCGCAGCCACTTGCGTCCCTGCGTCTTGCGCCGTGGCAAGCGAAAGCGTGCACGCGAGCACGAATCCGGCCGCCGACGCCATCCACCTAGAAACTGACATGTGTCACCCCACAACGCTCCAAGCTACCCACCGGCGAACCGTGCGCGCGCCGCGCCGTCGGTCCGTTACTCGCGCAGCAGTGTCTGCACGCTCTCGAGATATTGCGACTCGTTCCCGCGCCGATAACCTTCGAACACCTTGCGCACCACACCTTCGCGATCGATCAGCACGACGACGGGCACCTTGGCGACGGCATAGAGCTTGCCGACCTCGCCGCCGGCGTCGTGCAATACCGGAAACCCCGCCCCGCTCGCCGACAGCTCACCGGCCTGCTTTGCGGTTTGGTCGAGGCTCACGGCGAGCAACTCGACGCCCGCATCGCGGTAGCGTGTCTGCATCTCGGCGAGGTGCGCGAGCTGTGCGCGGCAGTCTCCGCACCACGTCGCGCCGAAGGTCAGCATCACGACCTCACCGCGAAACTCGGAGAGCCGCAGGTTCTGGCCCGACACGCTCTTCAACACGAAGTCCGGCGCCGTCGTGCCCGTGAGCTGCGCCGCAGCCGTCGCGACGCCGACGAGCAGCATGCCTACCGCTGTCGTCAACGCCTTGAAGATCACTGCCCGCCGGATCATGGTCGGCCACACTCCCGAATCAGCATCGAAAACATCCAGCCTCGAAGTCGTCGCAACGAGGGCAGCGCGTCGCCCGATCCAACCGGTCGACACCGCGCTGCGATTCCCTCGGCGACATAATTTCCGCCGGGCGTCCCACCTTATTGAATCGCCAAGGGACGGGTCTATGAGCCAGGTCTCAATACGTTCCCGCCGCGCGCGTCCGGCATAGAGCAGGAACCGTGCCACGTGACGCATGCCGCACCGCAGCCCGCGTCGCGTCTCAGATCATTGGAGCTACACCGGCGGCGCACGAGCGGCGCGGTGTCGCCGGACGGCTACACGTTCGGAGAGTTAAAAGCTCGAAACGGCGGCGGCGCGTGGGACTACGCGGTCGCCGAACGCCGACACGAGCTCAGTCCACCCAGGATCGAGCGTTGTCGAACAGCCGTTGCCAGGGCGAGCACTCACCCCAATCGGCCGGATGCCAGGAGAGTTGCGTCGTTCGAAACACGCGCTCGGGGTGCGGCATCATAATCGTCACGCGCCCGTCGGCGTTGCAGAGGCCCGCGATGCCGCGCGGGGAGCCGTTCGGGTTCGCGGGATAGCGCTCGGCCGGCGCGCCGCGGTTATCGACGAAACGCAGCGCGGTGAGCGCCGCGTCGCACTCCGCAAGCGCCTGCGCGGATGCGAACGCCGCGCGCCCTTCGCCGTGCGCCACGGCGATCGGCAGACGCGCCCCCTCCATCCCGCGCAGTAAGACTGACGGGCTCCCGACGATCTCGACGAGCGAAACGCGCGCCTCGAATTGATCGGAGCGGTTGCGCAAGAACTTCGGCCAGAGCTCGGTGCCGGGAATCAGCTCACTGAGGGCCGAGAGCATTTGGCAACCGTTGCAGACGCCGAGCGCGAACACATCGGCCCGAGCGAAGAGATCCGCGAACATGGCGCGCGCGCGCTCGTGATACAGAATCGTCTTGGCCCAGCCCTCGCCCGCGCCGAGCACGTCGCCGTACGAGAAGCCGCCGCACGCGATCACGCCCCGATAGGCATCGAGGCCCGTGCGACCCGATAAAATGTCGCTCATGTGCACGTCGTGCGCCTCGAAGCCCGCGCGATCGAGCGTCGCGGCCATCTCGCGTTGGCCGTTGACACCCTGCTCGCGAAGCACGGCAACCTTCGGCCGGCCCACGCGCGCCGCGGCGCGCCGCTCGGCCGGCACCTCGAACGTGAGACGAGCGTTGAGCCCTGGATCGGCGGCGTCGAGCGCGCTTTCGAACGCCTCCCGCGCGCATTCGGGATCGTCGCGCAGCGCCTGCATCCGGAACGTGAGCTCCGACCATTTGCGCTGCAGCTCGACGCGCGCCGCGCGATAGAGCTCGGCGGCTGCGCGTCGGATCACGACGTCGCCGTGCGTCGCGACGCTCGCGACGACTGCGTGCGCGAGCGAATGTTTCTCGAGCACGGATTCGACGCGCGCAAGATCCGCGCGCTTCACCTGGATCACGGCGCCGAGCTCCTCGGCGAAGAGATAACCGACCGCATCCTTCACTTCCGCGCCGAGCTCGACGTCGAGGCCGACGTGCGCCGCGAACGCCATCTCGACGAGCGTCGTGAAGAGCCCGCCGTCGGAGCGGTCGTGGTAGGCGAGCACGAGTCCGGCCTCGCGCAGCTCGCGCTGCGCCGCGAAGAACGCGACGAGCCGCTTCGGATCGTCGAGATCCGGCGGCGCGCCGCCGTAGTGGCCGAAGCTCTGCGCGAGGCAAGACCCGCCGAGCCGCTGCACGCCATTCGCGAGGTCGATCAGAACGAGCGCCGACCCAGGCTCGCGCTGGAGCTCGGGCGTCAGCGTGCGCCGCACGTCTGCAACCGGAGCAAAAGCGGACACTATCAGCGACACCGGCGCAGTCACGGCCTGCGGCTTGCCGCCGGCGTCTTGCCAGACGGTGCGCATAGATAAGGAGTCCTTGCCGACCGGTATCGCGAGCCCAAGCGCCGGACAAAGCTCCTCGCCCACGGCGCGGACCATTGCATACAGCGAATAATCGTCGTTGCCATGGCCGGCAGCCGCCATCCAATTCGCCGATAAACGGATGTCGCGGAGCTCGACAACGTCGGCCGCGGCGATGTTGGTGACCGCCTCTGCGATCGCGAGCCGGGCCGAAGCGGGCCCGTCGTGAATCGCGACCGGCGTGCGCTCACCCATTGCGAGCGCCTCGCCGCGATAACCCTCGAACGACGCGGCCGTCACCGCGACGTCGCTGACCGGCACTTGCCACGGGCCGACGAGCTGATCGCGCACGCTCATTCCGCCGACCGTACGGTCGCCGATGTGGATCAGGAATGACTTGTCGGCGACCGCGGGAAATGCAAGCACGCGATCGATCGCCGCGCCGAGGCTCACGTGCTCGCGCTGCCAAGGCGGCGCCGCGAACGACTCGGTCGACGCGCGCCGCGTCATCTTCGGCGGCTTGCCGAACAACACGTCCATCGGCATCTCGACCGGCTCGCCGCCGAGCGTCGAGTCGCGAACGATGAGATCGCGCTTCGCGGTGAGCTCTCCGATCACCGCGACCGGGCAACGCTCGCGCGCGCACAACGCAGAGAACCGTTCGACGTCGCGCGCCTCGATCGCGACCATGTAGCGCTCCTGTGCTTCGTTGCACCAGAGCTCCATCGGGCTCATGCCGGGCTCGTCGCTCGGGATCGCGCGCAGGTCGATGATTGCGCCGCAGCCGCTGTGGTCGACGATCTCGGGCACGGCGTTGGAAAGGCCACCCGCGCCGATGTCGTGAATCGCCGCGATCGGGTTCGCGTCCTTCAGCGCCGTGCACGCGTCGATGACTTCTTGAGCGCGCCGCTGCATCTCGGCGTTGCCGCGCTGCACGGACGCGAAGTCGAGCTCGGCTTCGGCCGAGCCGCTGCCTTGCGACGACGCGGCGCCGCCGCCGAGCCCGATCAGCATCGCGGGGCCGCCCAGCACGACGAGCTTCGCGCCCGGGCCGGGCACGGCTTTCTCGACGTTCGCGGGCCGCACGTTGCCCAAGCCGCCCGCGATCATGATCGGCTTGTGATAGCCGCGCCACGCGCCGCCGGCCGACAGCAACGCGGTGCGGAAGTAGCCCACGAGATTCGGGCGGCCGAACTCGTTGTTGAAGCTTGCGGCGCCGATCGGACCGTCGAGCATGATCGAGAGCGGCGACGCGATCCGGTCGGGCTTCCCCGGCAGCGCACGCTCCCATGGTTGGCGCCAGCCCGGGATCTCGAGGTGCGAGACCGTGAAGCCCGTGAGTCCCGCCTTCGGTTTTGCGCCGCGCCCGGTCGCACCCTCGTCGCGGATCTCCCCGCCCGAGCCCGTCGCGGCGCCGGGATACGGCGAGATCGCGGTCGGATGATTGTGCGTCTCGACCTTCATTACGAGGTGCGCGGGCTCGTCGGCGTAGCCATACACGCCGGTCTCAGGGTCCGGCCCGAACCAACGGCTCGGCTCGGCCGCGACCACGGCCGCGTTGTCCTTGTAGGCGGACAGCACGCCGTCGGGCGAGTGCTTGTATGTGTTGCGGATCATCGCGAACAAGCTCTTCGGCGCCGGCGCGCCGTCGATCAGCCAGTCCGCGTTGAACACCTTGTGGCGACAGTGCTCGGAGTTCGCCTGCGCGAACATCATGAGCTCGACGTCGCTCGGGTTGCGCTCGAGCATCGTGAATTGCGCGGCGAGGTATTCGATCTCGTCCGGCGAGAGCGCGAGCCCGAGCTCGGCGTTCGCGCGCTCGAGAGCTTGCAAGCCGCCACGCAGCACGTCGACGACGCGTTTCGGCTTCGGCTCGTGCGCCGCGAAAAGCTGCTCTTCGCGCGGCGCGTCCTTGAGCAGCGTCTCCGTCATCCGGTCGTGCAGCAGCGGCGCTATTTTCGCGAGCTGCGCGGCGCCCAAGCTGCGCTCGACCGTGAGCTCGACGAGCCGACCGCGCTCGACGCGGTGGACCGGAAGCTCGCAGAGCCTCGCGATGTCGGTCGCCTTCGACGCCCACGGCGAGATCGTGCCGAGCCGCGGCACCACGTACAGGGATTGTCGGCCGCCAGCTCCCGACCTCTCGAGCTTCAGCGCCCCGCCGCCGTAGTCCAGCAGGGCTTCGAGCACGCGCCGTTCGCTCGCGTCGAGCGGCTGCTCGAGATGCACGAAATGCTCGAACCGAACGGCGACATCGGTGATCGTCGCTTCGAGCGCGTGCAACTCGGTCCGTAACTTTAGGAGGCGGAACGCAGTCGCCGCCGGCGGACCGGCCAACTGCAACATCGTCATGGGTTCGATTGGGGACTCAAGTTCCCGTGAGGCGACGCATCATACCGCACTACGGTTGGCGTCTCACGGCCGCGCACGTCGCCGTGAGGCTGATCAAGCGACCTCGAGCCACGCGGTCGGCGCATCCTGCGTCGCGAGGTGGAGGGGGCGGCGGTCGTCGGCGAGCGCGGGGCCGAGGGCGGCGCGCACGCGCTCGGGCGAGTTGTTGCGCTCGCTCAGGTGCAGCGCGGCGACCCACTGGAGTCGCCCGCGATCGAGTCGGCCGAGAAGCTCGGTCGTCTGCGAGTTGTTCAGGTGGCCGTAGCGAGAGGCGATCCGGACTTTGAGCGACTCGGGGTATGGGCCGCGCAGCAGCGAGTCGAGGTCGTGGTTGCACTCGACGGCGAGCGCGTCGCACGGCGCGAGCCGCTCGCACATGTGGGGAGTGACGTGGCCCGCATCGGTCAGGATCCCGATCCGCTTGCCGCCCGCGCCGAGCACGAACTGGCACGGCTCGCGCGCATCGTGCGGGACCGGATACGGCTGCACGTCGACGTCCCCGAGCTTGAGGTCGCGATGCGGGCTCAGCAGGTTCACGCTCACGAGCCCGCCGATCGCGCTCGCGGTGCCGGCCGTCATCCATAGCGGGGTGTTGTAGCGGCGCGCGAAGCTTGCGACGCCGTGCGCGTGATCGTTGTGCTCGTGGGTGACGAGCAGCGCGGTCACGTCGCGCGGCTCGCGGCCGACCTCGCGCAGGCGTGCCTCGACGACCTTGAGTGGCAGGCCGCAATCGATCATCAGCAGCGTGGAGCCGATCTCGACCAGGGACGCGTTGCCGCGGCTGCCGCTGCTGAGCGAGGCGAATCTCAGCGCCAAGCCGAAGCGCTCTTCGCCGGGCCCGGCGGCTCAGTGATCCTTCGGGCCACCCTTGCTGCCTTGCGGTGAGTACATCGGCATCGGGAATTGCGAGACGTTGCTGCCCTCGACGTTCGTGATCTTGCCGATTCCCTGCTTGTCGACCTCGTCGATCCGCAGCACGTAGTGCATCGGCAGGTACGTCTTCTTCACGCCCGCGAACTCGAGCTGAAGACGCTCCTCCGCGGGATCGACGACGACGCCTTTGCGCGCGCCGAACACGAGCTCTTCGACCTCGACGAAACCGAACAGAGCACCCGTCTGGCTCACGCGTCGCGCGTAGATTTCGTAGACCTTGCCTTGATTGAGAAAGATGATTTTGTAAATCGGCTTCGAAGGCATTTTGTGGTCCGCGTCTCGGGGCAGCGGGAGCTTAGCACAAGGCTTCTGAGAGGTTGGTCACAATAAAAGGGCGTCCAAGTTAGCTCGGCCGAAGCGTCGAGCTAGACTCGCGCGAGGAACGCCGCGCTCTCTCTCCCCGCCGAGTCGAAGGACGATCATGCCCCTGCGCCTGCAAATCATCAGTCGCCACCGCCAAGGACTCGGTGAGCGCAGCATGAGAGAATTCGGCCGCGAAGGCGGCACGATCGGGCGCTCGCTCGAGAGCGACTGGGTGCTGCCCGACGGACAGCGCTATGTATCGAGCCGGCACGCGAGCATCGACTATCGATCGGGCAGCTACTACATCGTCGACACGTCGACGAACGGCGTTTACGTCAACGATTCCGACCAGCCGGTCGGCCGCGGCAATCCGCAACGGCTGTTCTCGGGCGACCGGATCCGCGTCGGCGAGTACGAGATCAACGTAGAGATCGACGAGGACGAGACCTCGCGAACGACCGGCAAGCACGTCGATCCGGTCGCGCGCGCGCAGCGCGTTCCGCCCCCCGATCCGACGCGGGCCGACCTCGTCCAGCCGCACGAGATCACCGCGGTCGGCATCGAGATGCTGCTCAAAGACGCGGCGCACACGGCAGAAGTTCAGGCAGCCGCTAACCTCGCGGCCGCGAGCTTGCAGCTCGAGGAGGAGCCGAAGAGCGCAAAACGGGCTCCGGCGCCGCACGCCCCCGGCGCGCGCGTAGAGCCGCCGCCCGTGAGCGCGGCGGCGCGGCTCGCGGCGACCATATCGGGCAAGGAACCCGCCCCGAGTGCGCCGAGGCAAGCAGCATCGGGCGCGGCGCGCTCGGCGAGCGCGCCTCCGCCGCCTGCGCCGGCGACGCGCGCACCGGTGCCGCCACCCGCAACGCCCCAGGCGCGAACGACGGGCCCCACGGCTGCCCCGGCCGCGGGGCTCGAAGCGTTCTTCCGCGGCGCGGGGCTGCCCTTGCAGCCGCTCGACGACAAGCAGGCCGAGCAAACGCTGCACCGGCTCGGCCAGGTCATGCGCGAGCTGATCTTGGGGCTTAACGAGAACCTGCGGTTGCGGACCGAGCAGAGAACCGTGCTGCGTGTTCCGTCAACGAATCAGTCCCAGAACCCGCTCGGCGTTTCCGCGAGCGTCGACGATGGGATCGCAAACCTGCTGTTCGGGCCGACGTCCGAATTCTTGCAGGCGGTCGAGTCCGTTCGCGAGGCGTTCATCGACATCAAGCAGCACCAGCAGAACCTGCTGAACGCTCTGCGCACCGCGACTCAGGACTACATCGCGCGCCTCGATCCCGAGGAGCTCGAGAACAAAGTCTCGAACGGTAAGCGTGGCCCGCTGATCAACGCGGCCAACAAGCTCAAATACTGGGATCTATACAAAGATCTGTATCAGGTCGTCACGCAAGCGCAGCCGGGCCAGCTGCCGCAACAATTCTTGGAAGAGCTCTCGCGCGCCTACGAAACCGAAGGCGCGCGCGGCGGCGCCTCCCGTAAATCCCACACCAAGTCCGGCTAGCTCGCACGTCGCGAGCGCATCACTAAGTGTTCCGTTCGGGTAGCTCGCCGGCGGCGGCGCGGGATGCGCGCGCGTCGCGCACTTTGAGACCGAGGAGCACGGCGATCCCGATGGCGAGCCAGGCGCCATCGACGAGCTCTTGCCGATAGCCGAATCGCTCGACGCCCGAAGCGTCATTCGCGCTCATTCATTGCTCGTCGCGACCCCACCTGAACGGCGCGGGCTCGG